>UMIC01001193.1_pt1 | contig 15011 bp, 10 predicted proteins | sample 1965681 | NCBI WGS metagenome assembly UMIC01 (sample SAMEA4836114, study PRJEB28245) | human gut metagenome | biome: gut microbiome; material: fecal sample | place: Denmark | collected 2008
CCACAGAAACAATTAAACATAGAAAACTTATACGCTAATTCCTGTCCCCACGCACTACTACCGATAGCGCTGTCCAGGACGATGGGGATTGCTATAAAAAATGAACGACAAAGCAAAGAAGGATCGGCAGATATTCGATATCAGGATGCTCTGTATGTGTCTGATGAAGTACTTAGTACATAGGTTTTTGCGTTAATACAGAAAATGACACTGTCTGAGCGTAGCGAGTTTGTCATTTTCTGTATTGCATTTAGCAAAGTTCTATGTGCTTAGTACTTCCAGATACATGCTGTCGCATCCATGTATCGAATATCTGCCAATCCTTTATATACTTTACTTTGTTTTATTTAATCCCCTTCATGGACAAGCTGATTCTCTTCTTCTTCATATCCACTCCAAGTACTCTTACATCAACCACATCCCCGACAGAAACTGCCTCAAGCGGATGTTTAATATATCTCTCACTCATCTCGGAGATATGCACCAGTCCATCCTGATGAACACCGATATCCACAAATGCCCCGAAATCAATGACATTACGGACAGTTCCCTTAAGGATCATACCTTCTTTGAGGTCTTTCATATCAAGTACATCTGTACGAAGTACCGGTTTCGGCATCTCATCACGTGGATCTCGTGCCGGTTTTTCCAGTTCTTTTACAATATCGCGAAGTGTCGGCTCACCAACTCCCAGCTCTTCCGCCAGCTTCTTATAATTCTTGATCTGTTTGGAAATACCACTCAACTTACCGCCGGTAATATCTTCCAGTGTATAACCCAGTTTTTCAAGAACTTTCTTTGCTGCATCATAGCTTTCCGGATGCACACTTGTCGCATCAAGCGGATTCTTGCCTCCGGTGATACGCGCAAAACCTGCACACTGCTCAAACGCTTTCGGTCCGAGTTTCGCTACTTTGAGAAGCTCACGACGGCTTTCAAATCTGCCGTTTTCTTCACGGTATGCAACAATATTTTTCGCGATCACTTTACTGATGCCGGAAATGTATTCCAGAAGGGACGCGGATGCTGTATTCAGGTCCACACCGACTTTATTTACACAGTCCTCTACAACACCACTTAAAGCTTCGCCAAGCTTCTTCTGGTTCATATCATGCTGATACTGACCGACACCGATAGACTGCGGTGTGATCTTGACCAACTCTGCAAGCGGGTCCTGCAGACGTCTTGCGATTGAAGCCGCGCTTCTCTGTCCTACATCAAAATTCGGAAACTCTTCTGTTGCCAGCTTACTTGCAGAATATACAGACGCACCTGCCTCATTTGTGATCACATACTGTACCTTTTCAGGAATTTCTTTGAGAAGTTCTACAATGATCTGTTCAGATTCTCTGGACGCAGTTCCGTTTCCAAGAGAAATCAGAGATACATTATATTTTTTGATCAGTTTTTTCAGAGTTTCTTTTGATGCGCGAATCTTTGCATCGTTTGTCGGCGCAGTCGGATAAATAACTGTTGTATCGAGAACTTTTCCGGTCTCATCTACAACTGCCAGTTTACATCCTGTACGGAATGCAGGGTCCCATCCAAGCACCACTTTGCCGACGATTGGAGGCTGCATCAGAAGCTGTTCCAGATTCTTGCCAAATACATGAATTGCTCCGTCCTCTGCCTTTTCAGTCAGGTCACTTCGGATCTCACGCTCGATTGCCGGCGCGATCAGACGTTTATAACTGTCCTCTACACCTTCACGGAGAACCGGCTTTGTGACCGGATTATCTCTGGTGATCACCTGTTTCTGAAGCCATCCCATTGCCTCGTCTTCCGGTGCACTGATCTTGACAGTGAGCATTTTTTCTTTTTCACCACGGTTCAGCGCAAGCACACGATGTCCTGCAAGTTTTTTGATCGGTTCTTCAAATTCATAGTACATCTCATAAACAGAAGATTCCTCAGGATTTTTGGCTGCAGATACTACAGTTCCTTTCTCCATGGTAAGTTTACGGAGATAGATACGGTAATCTGCTTCATCAGAAATATGCTCTGCGATAATATCTTTTGCGCCGTTTATCGCATCTTCTATCGTTTCCACACCTTTTTCATCGGACAAAAATGCCTTTGCCTCTTCTTCAAGAGATTTATTTGTCATCTGAAGCATAATAACATTTGCCAGTGGCTCCAGACCTTTTTCTTTTGCTATGATTGCACGTGTACGACGTTTCGGACGATAAGGACGATAAAGATCCTCAACGACTACAAGTGTCTGCGCATCCAGAATCTGTTTTTTCAGTTCCGGTGTCAGTTTGCCCTGTTCCTCGATGCTTCCGAGCACCTGATTTTTCTTGTCTTCCAGATTACGAAGATATGTCAGTCTTTCGTGAAGTGTACGAAGCTGTTCATCATTCAGAGAACCTGTAGCCTCTTTGCGGTAACGGGAAATAAAAGGAATTGTGCAGCCTTCATCAATAAGTTTGACAGCTGCCTCCACCTGCCATTTTTCTACTTTAAGTTCTCTGGTTATGACCTGAATAATGTCCATTGTATTCTCCTTTATGTCTCACTGTAAAATGTATTATTTTGCGGCTCTGTACCAATAAGCTCCATATAAAAAACTGTCTCACTCATATAAATATACGGAAAGAGCCAGAGAAGACCGATATACATCGAAAAAAGCGATAAAATCGCCAGCGGAATAAAACTGAGCATCATCAGCCAGTATTTCAGGATATGTCCTCTCATCAAACGTGCACTTGTTTTCAGTGCTTCTATTCCGCCCATTTCCGGACTGTCTGCAAGCAGACAGAAAGTCAGCATAAACGGGCTCGTCAGGATTACCTCCAGAACAACTCCAACCAGAAGCATCACAAGACACAGCTCGATCCATGCAATCTGCTCTGCTTCCGTGTTTCCTGCTTTCACTATAAATGACACGTAGTAAAATGGCAGCTGCGCCACAGTATTCAGAAGTGAAAGAATAAATCCTGCCACCAGCACCCGATCCGGTCCGTTGTGAAACAGATAAAGAAGGTTTCCTAAGGAAACCTCCCTGTCACGAGCCATATTCAGAAGCATGTAGCTGTACCCGGTGCGAAAGACCATGGCAATCAGTGAAAAGACAAATACAAAGACCTGTCCTGCCACCATTGGCCATAGTGTGCTTCCGGGAAATAATTGTATGGAAAGTATATTTCCGATAAAAGTTACCGCGCCAACTGCGAGTATTCCGGCAATTGCAGAACCCCAGTGTCCACTGAGGTTCATTTTTGCCTGTTTTTTCCAGTACTTTATACTGCCGTTCATAAAAACTCCTTTTGGGCAGTTTTGAAAAAAGTTCTTCCGTTTTTATTCGTGATGAGCTGTTATAGAAGCAGCTTTGTTGCTGTCCTCATCTTTGTTAAACCAGAATTCCACATAATTTCTGATCTTTGAATCTTTGTTTGGATATATTCTCAGATAATCATCATTTTCTTCGGAAATGTAACCTTTTTCATCTGCCATTTTTATAAGTTCTGCCTTGTCCGCTCCAAGTGTAATATCTCCGGAGAGTTTCATTTCAATGCTTTCCGGATCATAAGTTGCAAAAGACAGTTCTCTGACAAAACAGTTCTCAAGAGCTGTTGCATTTTCTGTCTCGTTATAAACAGAAAAATGAATGCTCTGATTGTTTTTCATCATATCAATAAAAGCAAGACCGTTGCCTTCTACATATGGGGTGTCTTCAGCATTCTGAATTTCCCATCCGTTTGCTGTAAATGCAGATACCGGTGCCGGAAGGCTGTAAAGATCTCCCATGTATTCGACTGCTGTATCCAGCATATCACTTCCCAGTGCGTCCGGTGCTTTATATGCGGTAACGATATCCGGAACCTCATCGCTGACTGCTCCCTTATCGTATCCTTCCGGTTCCTCAAGGTTTTCCATATCTACTTTTTTGAGTGTATTATCATCTTTAAATACAGACAACTCAACTTCCTGATACGTATCCTTCTCATAGGTCACCTTTGTATAAAGATCGCCCTCATACGTATCGCTCGGTTCTCCATATGCTGCCTTAATATCATCCAGAGTAGATTTTCCAAGCTCAATTCCGCCCGGAAGCTTTACGGAAACGGATGTCAGATCAATGTCATAGCTTCCATCTACTGTAATTCCACCGATCAGGCTGTCTTCCAGTCCCACTTCATTGATTCCAAGATTCATGACCTCTGCACTGACACTGTTCTTGCCTTTGTTGAAAGATACAAAGCCATAAGAATTTGTTGATATTTTCATATCTGGATCTTCTCTGGAGCTTAACTCCCATCCCATACCGACAAAATCCTGATAGGTCATAGGAAATTTCATTATCTGACCGTCAAACTCCATGCTGAAACTGTAGATGTCATCTCCCAGTTCTCCGGTACTTTCAGAATCTGCAGAATCTTCCTGCGCCGCAGTCTCCGTCACTTCTGCCTCTGTGGTTGTCTCTGTCGCATCTGCTGCATAGACAGACACCGGTGAAAGCACCATACAACCTGTCAGTACCATAATCAGTGTTTTCTTTTTCATTAGTGATTACCCCCTGTGCTTTTTATTTTATTTAATCTGCAGGATCAGTCTGCCAGATTAAAAGCATCATGTACGGCATTCATAGCTCTTACGCCGTCTTTTTCATTGATCAGAACGGTGACACGGATCTCGGAAGTAGAGATCATGTTGATGTTGACCCCTTCATTATAAAGGCTTTCAAACATCTTAGCTGCAACACCCGGATTGCTCATCATTCCGGCGCCGACAATGGAAAGTTTCGCAATATTTCTTTCGGCATGCAGTTCCTGATATCCAAGACGTGTTTTGTGTTCTTCCAATGCTGCCATCGCATCATCCAGATCTTTGCCGTCAACGGTAAAAGAAATATCCTTCGTACCGGCACGTCCGATAGACTGCAGGATCACATCTACGTTGATATGTTTTTTGGCAAGTACATCAAATAATTTAAATGCCACACCCGGCACATCTCTAAGTCCGATCACGGCAATTCGTACAGCGTCTGTGTCAAGAGCCACTCCGCTGATCAGCATTCTTTCCACTGTTACTTCCTCCTTTACGACAGTTCCTTCACTGTTATTCAGACTGGAACGTACCACAAGCGGTACGCCATATTTTTTCGCCATTTCGACAGAACGGTTATGAAGCACACCGGCTCCAAGCGTTGCCAGATCCAGCATCTCATCATAAGTGATTTCTTTCAGTTTGCGTGCATTCGGCACCTTTCGCGGATCAGCAGTATAAACACCATCCACATCTGTATAGATCTCACATGCATCTGCATGAAGGGCTGCTGCCAGTGCAACGGCTGTCGTATCGGAACCGCCTCTTCCAAGCGTGGTATAATCATCGTATTTGTTGATTCCCTGAAAACCTGTAACAACTACGATTTTACGGTTTTCCAGTTCTCTGCGGATACGCTCTGTATCAATTCGTTTCAGACGTGCATTTCCGTGTACACTTGTCGTATGCATAGATACCTGAAATGCATTCAGAGATACCGCCGGTACTCCAAGCTTGTCAAGAGCCATTGCCATCAGTGATACAGACATCTGCTCACCGATCGTAAAAAGCATATCCATTTCTCTTTTTGGCGGTTTTTCGTTGATATCTTCTGCCATGGTGATCAGCTCATCAGTGTATTTTCCCATTGCAGAAAGTACAACCACCACGTCATTGCCTTTTTTGTATTCTTCTACGCATCGGTTCGCAACATTGTAAATTCTTTCTTTATTCGCTACAGATGTGCCGCCGAATTTCTTTACTATTAACATAGCTTCCTCCCGGAATTATATTTTCAATCCTTTACACGGATCATGGTAATTACATTACCATTTAATTTATGTACCTTTTCTTCGTATGTGCCCTGCTTCATGCATTCTGTGATAAATCCAAATTCACCCGGAAGATTTTTAAGGTTTACGATCTGCACATTGTCAAACACAGCTTCCACCTGCTCTACAGTCGTACCTTTGACACGTACAAAGAATCTTCCTTCAACTTCATCCATTGTCATAAGCTTCAGAGGACGGCTGGACCAGTTTGTCATGATATTTCTGTGAAGATGTTTTGCTTCATCCACAACATCGGCAACAACGGCGCTTGCGGTAGGAAGTTTTCCGGCTCCGCTTCCGTAAAACATCGCATCACCAAGCACGTTGCCATGTACGAAAACTGCATTGAATACATCATTTACACTGTAGAGTGGACTGGTCTGACCTACAAGGAACGGCGCAACCATTGCATAAAAAGAATCGTCCCCGATCTTGCGGCTTGTACCGAGAAGTTTGATCGTCATGCCAAGTTCTTCGGCATACTCCATATCTTCCGGTGTGATCTTTGTGATTCCCTCTGTATAAATATCCTCATAATTGAGAAATCTGCCATATGCCAGTGAAGACAGGATTGCGATCTTACGGCATGCATCATATCCTTCAACATCTGCAGTCGGATCTGCCTCTGCATAGCCTTTCTGCTGTGCTTCTTTCAGAACTGCATCAAATTCTGATCCTTCTGTCGCCATTTTGTACATCATGTAGTTGGTTGTTCCATTCAGAATACCGGTGATCTCATCGATTTCATCTGCGGTCAGAGAAGAATTCAGCGCACGGATGATCGGAATTCCGCCACCACAGCTTGCTTCAAATAAGAAGTTGATGTTCTTTGCGCTTGCGATTTCCATCAGCTCCGGACCATGCTTCGCAACCAGCGCTTTGTTTGATGTGCAGACGCTCTTGCCGGATTCGAGTGCACGTTTTACAAAGGTATATGCCGGCTCGATTCCACCCATAACTTCTACTACAATATCGACTTCCGGATCGTTTGCAATGATCTCATAATCATGTACGAGAACCTTTTCGACCGGGTCACCCGGAAAATCTCTCAAATCCAGAACATATTTTACATTGATCTCCGCGCCTGCGCGCTTATTGATGCTTTTGTGGTTTGTGTTGATGACTTCCACTACACCGCTTCCAACTGTACCGTATCCTAATACCGCAATATTTACCATGTCTTCCTCCTGTGTAATATGTTACAGTTCATAAATTTTATCTATTCTCTACCGAGTATCTTCAGATAATGGATTCCTTCCTGACTCTCAATTTCTTCTATCATGGCTTCCGCGTCACCCTCGCCCGGCAGAATATCCACACTGAGCGTAAGAGTTGCGATTCCATTGATCGGAATACTCTGGTGAATCGTAAGAATATTTCCATGGAAATGCGCTATGGTCTGAAGTACTACAGACAAAATTCCCGGCTCATCATCCATCTGAATGATAAAGGTGATCGTCTTTCCTCTCGTTTCTTCATGAAACGGAAAAATATCATCCTTATATTTATAAAAGGAGCTTCGACTGATCCCGGTCTGCTCTGCTGCTTCCTGTACCGTGCTTACCTTCTCGGAATCCAGTAATTTCTTTGCCTGTACAACTTTCAGCAATACCTCCGGAACTGCCCGCTCCCTGACTACAAAATACTTTTTCTTCTGTGTTGTTTTTTCCATGTTTGATTTCCTGCTCCTGTTGAATCCACATTCTTTACAGTATATACCCTCGCGGAGATATGTCCGTTTATAAGAGACACGTGTTCTCCTACGAGGGATATATTACCATATTATGCCCGCTTCTGCAATGGCTTTTATGAATCCTGACAGGCTCCAAGGCTGAATTTATTATTGTTCAGCCGTTTTTTTTGACAGTGCGATCCATTTCAGATATGCATTGATGAACGGATCGATCTCGCCGTCCAGAACAGCATCTACATTACCTGTTTCTTCACTTGTTCTGTGATCTTTCACCATCGTGTACGGCTGCATGACATAGGATCTGATCTGATTACCCCATCCGATATCTGTCACTTCACCACGGATACCGGAAAGTTTGGCTTCTGCCTCCTGCTGTTTCAGAAGGAACAGCTTTGCTTTCAGCATCTGCATGGCTTTGTCTTTGTTCATATGCTGTGAACGTTCATTCTGACACTGTACTACAATTCCTGTCGGGAAATGTGTAATACGGATCGCAGATGAAGTCTTGTTGATGTGCTGACCACCGGCACCACTGCTTCGATAAGTATCGATACGGATATCGTCGTCATTGATCTCTACATCCAGGTCTTTCTTGATATCCGGCATAACATCGCAGGATACGAATGATGTCTGACGCTTACCGGCTGCATTAAACGGTGAAATACGTACGAGACGATGTACACCCTTTTCGGATTTCAGATAACCATAGGCATTTTCGCCATTTACCTGGAACGTAACAGACTTAATACCAGCTTCATCACCATCCAGATAATCCAGTACTTCCATGGTAAATCCCTTACGGTCTACCCAACGGCTGTACATACGATAAAGCATGCCGCACCAGTCACAGGCCTCTGTACCGCCTGCTCCTGCATTCAGCTTGATAATTGCATTTTCACTGTCGTATTCTCCGGATAATAATGTCTTAACACGGATGCTGTCAAAGTTTTTCTCGAATTCATCCAGCATCTCCTGAATCTCCGGAATGATTTCCGGATCATTTTCCTCATAGCCCATCTCGATCATGGTTTCCATATCTTCCATCTGGCTCTCCAGACTGTGATAGATCTCCATGTCGTCTTTCATGCTTTTGAGTTCTTTCATTTTTTTCTGGGAAACTTCTGCATCATCCCAGAAATCAGGCGCTTCCATCTCGCGCTCTAATTCTTCAACCTTCTGCTCTTTGTTAGCGAGGTCAAAGTGAATCCCTCACTTCCACTAATGGTTCTGTGTATGTTGCAAGAATGCTCTTGAACTGATCTAATTCAACCACAGCTTCACCTTCTTTCTATAATAATCATAGTAACTGTGCAGTGCTTTCTGCTGAACAGTTATCAAAAATACAATAACATAAAATCCGTTATAATTCAATCTTTTCGAGGTCTTCCGGCACATACAGATTGCCGTGGAAATACTTCCTGCCTTCTTCTGTATATAATTGTTTACGACATGCAATATTTTTATCCTCGGTATGATAAAGGATCAGATTTTTTACGCCAAGCAGTTCTGCAAGTTCACTGGCATCCTTTGCTGTGGAATGATGCTTTTCATATGGATGGAACACATCTGCCTGGTCATACAGGCAAAAAGCCTCGTGAAGCAGCCATTTGCTGTTTTCGGCATATTTTTTCTCACATTCATTATATGGTTCGTCACCGCAACAGGTGAGTTTTTCACCGTTTCCCATGTCCATGCAGAATCCATATTGTTTGGCCTTTGTGGACTGAATATCAAAAAATGTCACCTTATGTCCCATAAGAGTACGCTCTTCGCCGTCATTTACCACGACCAGGTGAAGGCGTTTGCCGATAAAATCGGTCAGTTTCTTCGGATAAAGCTGCTCTGCCATCTCTCCAAGCAGACCGATCACTTCATCGTGACCGTAGATCCACGCTTCTCCTTCATACTGTCCCTGTTTCATATGCTGGCAGATCATGCGGATCATCCAGACAATTCCCATCAGATGATCGACGTGCTTGTGTGTCACAAAAATCTCCCGCATATCCTGCCAGGCAAAACCTGCCTGTTTCAACTGACGAAGCAGAGTGTTTCCACCGCCGCCGTCGACCAGCAGATGTTTCTCTCCATCCTGCAGTACAAAGCAGGTGTTGTAGCACTCCGTCACCATTGCATTTCCCGTTCCGAGCATTGTTATGTTCATGGATGTTCCTCCTGTGTTTGTTGTGTTGTGTTTATTATGCTTTTGTATTGCCTGAAGTTGTTATTGCTTTATGTAAAAAAGCCTCCACTATGATATCATAATATAGAAAGAAAAGGAACAGCCAGCGCTGCTCCCTCTTCTGAAAATATATTAAAAATTACTATTTAAAAAAACTATACGGTTCTACTTGCAATCCGTACTCTTTCATCAATTGTCTGCGATAATCTTCATTCTCAAATGCTCTTTTCATATCGTCCAGACGATTATCATAATAGAGTTTCTTATATAAATATTCTGCTTGTTCTATACCTTTTTTCTTTTCATCTTCCAACATTTCTTCAAGACCTTTACACATATTACAGCCTCCCTCCTGTCTTAATTCTGATTTAAGTTCCTGTAGTTTTCTCATATCGGACATTACGCATATCAGATCATATGCATCTTCTTCAAGATTGATCAATGTCTCTCTGTGCTCATGTACATATTTTTCCAATTGTTGTTTGTTTCCATCATTTTGCAGGAATCCAAAAACTTCTCTGAGGTCAGTAGTAAATTTTTCAACATCAGAAAAACTTCGTACTTCTATCAGATTGATGGAATAGTTCTGTATCTGATTTTGTATATGTAACGGGCAGACTTTCAGATCTGTAATCTCTTTCAGGCTTTTGGCTCCATTCCAGTTATCTTTTCCAAAATAGATAACGATAGTAAGGATTGGTTTCAGCCTGTCAGATTCTTTAAATTTTGATAAAAACTCTCCGTGATCTGCCCATGTCTGTTTTTCTCTTTTGTGTTTTCGCTCAATGTCTTTCCATTGTAAATAATAGCCGTTTGCATCTGCATTGATCACGCGCACCGGCATCACATAACTGATATCTGACTGATTCTGAATGGATATGATAATCGGTATCTTCTGTATATCGTTATAAGCATTCTTTACATCGTTTTCTTTTCCAACTGGAATCTTAACTTCAAAAAGAACATCTGTAATATTTACATTTGTCTTCAATTCCTTATCGTTCCACCATGATTTTGTCAGTATCGGATTCAGCTCAGAAACATCCTGCGGGCTTATGATTTTATTTCCACCATACAGATACACATTCAGCAGATCGGCTATCCGTGTTTTATCTTTAAAGTAGTTGATTGAAGGAATATCCTTTTTTGCCATCACACCTCTCTTTCTGGATATGCGTTTTAAGAACGTTTTGTTCTTGTTTTAATTATACGAATTTTACCATAAAAATTCAATCTCCACATATCCTTCTTTACGTTAATTTGAGATTTTCAGCTGAAACGCCAGATCAAAAGATAAATAAATGATGTGATTATTTTAGCATTCCTGCATGTGAGCGGCAAGAAAAAACGTTCGACAAATTCTGCCCTTTTTCAAAAGGACTGTGCGCCAATTACTTAGCACAACAGTCCTTAGCAAACTTACTTCATTTTTTTACCTTATCCAATTGTAACCGTTGATAATCCACTACAATTGAAAAAAGCACATATCCCAACCTTTTGTACGCTGTCAGGAATTTCTATTTCAACAACATTCAAACAATTATAAAAAGCATAATCTCCTATGGATGTAATTCCTTCAGAAATTTTAATTTCTTTAATATCTGTTTGAAAAAGTGCCCATGGAACATCTTTTTCTTCGTTCCAGCATAGCATCTCTCCCTGCCCTGTTATTTCAAGAATACCATCCTCACTAAATTCCCAGCAAACATTATTTCCCTCTGCTCCACATTCTCCTTGTCTTGCTATACTTTCACTTAAGACATTTTCCCCCTCTTCATTTATATCAATATCCTGCGATTGAAATATATCCTCGCAATCTTCCCCTTCTACCTCTTCAATTTCCACTTCGTCATCCTCAATTACATCTGTTTCAAAATCATTTTGTTCCGATTCAGGTATTTCCAGTTCTATCTGTTCCTCTTCATCATCAAATACAGTTACTTCTTCATCTACCATTTCTTCAGATGCCTGTACATTATGCCCTGTATTTCCGCAAATACCGATTACTGTTATAAGGCCCAACATGCACAATGCTATTTTTCTGTTATACTTCATGTATCTCCACCTCATTTCTTAACTTTTACACTCTTTACACTACTCCATGACGAATAGTATTTAACCTTTCCGACTTTTTTGTAAGTAGCAATTCTTATGTAATATTTTTTTCCTTTTTTTAGTTTGGAAAGTACTTTTTGTGATTTCTTTGCACCATTAACATTTACAGTTTTTACGCCTGCTTTAAATTTCTTATCCGTAGAATATTGAATTGCGTATCCACTAATAGAAGTTTTCTTCTTCCACTTAACTGTAACTTTTCTTTTTAATGTATTTGATGCTTTAGAAATTTTTGTTCCCAGCGGCTTTACAGTAACCGTGATTTTTTTTGATGTTTCATTATAATTTTGCGTACCACCCGCTTTAATTGTAATTACTGCACTGCCAACAAATTTTCGAGAAATAGTAATCTTTCCCTGCCTACTTACCTTCACTGATTTATTATTGGAGGTGTACATTAAATTTGCACTTTCATATGCCGACGCACCAATATTCGCAGACTGTTTTTTGGTCGAAGCATTTTTTGTAATTTCTTTTGCCGTTATCACATTTTGCGCTTTTTGTATTGTATATTCTGTCTCATACTTTCCGCTATATGCTCCGGCGCCCTGTATTACAATTTTTGCTGCACCAGCATTAATATTATTGTAACAGGTAATTGTATAATCTTTTTCCTCCCGCAAAATATAACTGGCATCTTTTACCATGACTGTTGGAATATTTGGTCTTCCTGTATATATGCAAGAATCCTGTCTCACCTCAATTGAGCACATCAAAAGATTACGCTTTTGAACTTCATTAGTCTCCGGATTCCACGGCATCCATACAATGTCGCCTCCATAATTCTCCAATTTATCTAATGTCCAGCTGCTGTCATTATATGGATAATATGCAGTACCTGATACATTTTCAAAACTTCTTTCTGCCATTTCCGGCATATTTCCAAAGAAATATATATTCTTGAGATTCTTGCAGTTCGCAAATGCATGATCACCAATTTTCTTTACTTTTGCACCTATGTTAACATTAAAAAGATTTTCACAATTTGCAAATGCATTTGGCTCAATTTCTACAGTCAACCCATCTGGCATTTTCTTTATTTCGAAAGTAGTAGAAACAAAACCTTCCCATCCACTTCCATCAATTGCAGTAATACGAACTGTCGCAGTACCAGGATTAATATTATTTATATATTCAACTTCATATGCCTTATTTTCCTGCAATATTTTGGTTCCATAGCAGACGGTCACTTTGGGCATAATTTCATTTCCATTATATACAAAACTTGTTCCTTCAAGTTTTATTGTACAATCCGCCAGATTTTTTATTGTAGATTCATTCACAGTTATCTTGACATATTTTCTCGTTTCTTTATAATTTTCTGTCTCTGACGCTATAATTGCGATATTTGTGCTTCCAGCGCCATTTATAGTTACATTACCATCAGAATCTACCTCTGCAACTTTCGTATCATCCGATACATAACTCAAAATGCCGTCACCTACTGCAAGACTGGCATTTAAATTAAACACATCATCCTCTCTGTCTTTTACAAAACTATCATCACATTCAATACTCTGTTCTTTCTTTTCATTTCCTTCAAAAATACTGGTTATATTTGTTACTTTGAATCCCCATTCATTTCCGGCATTATCCGACACTAGTTTTATTTTAACAGATTGTCCCGGCACATTAATTGTTGCACCGCTTAATTGTGTGCCTGTATATTTACCTACCTCCGTTCCATCCGAGCTGTAAATATGAATATAATCAAAACCATCTTCCACTTCAGTTCGAGGATCAAAAGTTATCTGTAATGCGTCCCCGTCACTTTCAGTTGAATAAATCCAATAATCAGAACAATTATTTTCATATTTATGTGGGCTCTCCAGTTCATCAACACTCTTCGCTATATACGCAGTATTTGTTACTGTTACCGTGCAAGTATCCCAAAGATTGCTTCCATCTTTTGTTTTGCCCGTAACAGTTGCCGTACCTTTAGCTAAAGCTGTTATACAACCTGTCTGATCCACCTTTACGATTTTTTCATCCGATGAATTCCATTCAACCTCTTTATTATTTGCATTTTCCGGGTAAATACTGGTTTTCAGCTGATATGTCTCCAAAGCTTCCATTGATACAGATTCTCTGTTCAAATAAATCGAAGTTACCGGCTGTGTGACTGTTACATTACAATACACACTTTGTTCGCCAACAATAACTTTTATCTTAGCAGTTCCCGTGTTTTCAGCAGTTACTACTCCCGTATCACTCACAGTCACAATATTACTGTCAGTACTCTTCCATGAAACCTCATCTGTGAAATCCTTTGGTTCTACATTAAGAGATAATTGGACTGTCTGACCTTCATTAATTGTAACTTCAGATTTATCCAGAGAAACTTTCTCAGTTTTTTTATCTATGGCAACAAATTTTATTCCCTTCTCACCAGCATATTTTTCTGCATATGTTCCTGCCACACCATAAATTGTCATTTTTGCCGGGTAACTGAATACCGAAGTTCCAATGGAAGATGTATTTCTTGGAATTGTAATTTCTTTTAATGCGATACATTCTTTAAATGCTGATTTATCAATACTTTTTATTGTGTATGGTAAAACAATCTTCTCCAAATTATCACAATGTTCAAAGCACGACTCAGATAATTTAGAAATCCCTGCTCCTACCGAAATATTTGTTAGGCTATCACAATCATATAAAACACCATTTCCTATCGTTGTAACAGAATTGGGAATTACAATTTTTTCCAATCCGTCGCAATTTCTGAATGCTTCATTTCCAAGTTCTCTTACTGTATTCGGAATCACAATTTCTGTTAACGACGTACAGCCTTTAAAAGCATTGTCTTTTATAGATTCAAGACAGTCGCTCCACTCCACCTTTTTTAAAGAACTGCAGCCATCAAATGCATGTGGCCATATCGTTGTTACTGTTTTTGGAAGCTGAATTTCTTCCAAAGAGGTACAGCCCGCAAATGTATAGTCGCTGATATTATATCTGGCTTTTGGAAGCTTTACTTTTTGTAATTTGCTACAATTTTGAAAAATTGCATTTCCCATACCAGTCACACTATCAGGGATACTAATCTGAAGAAGATTACCACCTGAAAAAATCTCATACTGCAATGTAGTAACTGATGAAGGAAGTTCAATATTTTCCAATCCCGTTTGTGCAAATGCATAGCGACTGATTTCTGTTACCGTATCTGGTATCTCTACAGATGTTAATGTACTATTTTTATGGA
>UMIC01006998.1_pt1 | contig 14825 bp, 10 predicted proteins | sample 1965681 | NCBI WGS metagenome assembly UMIC01 (sample SAMEA4836114, study PRJEB28245) | human gut metagenome | biome: gut microbiome; material: fecal sample | place: Denmark | collected 2008
AAATCTTTTTCAAAAAGTTCTTGACATATCACCAGAATGCTGTATGTGCGTTAAAATTTATTCTCTGCCGTTGCCTGTCTCGTCTGCTGGACGGCACGGTAAGATTTCTCATAATTTTTAAATGCTATAATCGATACCATAGAGTCGATCATGGACAGCTGGGCTATCCTGGTGCTGGCTGATTCCGAACGGAACATCGTTTTCTCAGAGGCCACATAGAGGGCGATATCCGCTGTATTGGCAATCGGAGTCTTTCCCTGGCCGGTCAGCGCAATCGTCGTGGCCCCTTTATCGTGCGCCAGCTTCAGGCCGCTCAGGATATTACGGTTGCTCCCTGAATGGGAGATACAAATTGCCACGTCTTTCTCCGTCAGAAGGGAGGCTGCCATCATCTGCAAGTCGATATCGTCATGGACAAATGACTGAATCCCTATTTTCATCAGTTTATGCTGCATATCCTTCGCCACAATCAGACTGCCCCCGCTGCCCATTGCCAGCACCTTATCCGCTTTGCTGATGGCCTCGCAGGCCGCTTCCATATCGATAAAATTAATCAGAGAGAAGGTTCTGTTGAGGGCCGCCATCTCCAGATTAAATATTTTTTTGCATATTGTCATCACATCGTCATTCTGTTCCAGGCTCGGATTAAAATAGCGGTCCCGCGGCAGAATATCCTGCGCAGCGCTGATTTTAAAATCCTGGAACCCCTTGTAACCAAGACTCTTGCAGAAACGGACGACGGAGGCGTCGCTGACTCCGGCCTTGTCCGCCAGTTCAGACACATTATAATTCAGCGTTTCATTGAAATTATCAAGGACGTATTTTGCTATTTTACTCTCACTGTTGGTCAGCAGATGCATGCTTCCCATAATCTTTTCTTTACAGCTTACTTCAACCACACATATTCCCCCTATCTTCCTTTACTGCCTTGTGCTGCCTGATGCCGCCGGCGGCTTTTTATTTTACCATTATATCATACTGCGGGCACTTTTTAAGATATTTCACGAAAAGACAAAAAGGACTTTTCAACTTCCGCTGAAAAATCCCTGTTATTGTTTACACGGTTCTATTCCGTGAGGTGTTTTCGTGCGTATTCTGCATAAAATTCCCGAGTCACACGGCGCGAAGCTGCGTTTTGGCAGTTTCTGTGCATTGATTACGGATTCACCACATTGACCGGAGTTCCGGAAAGAAACGCTTTTAAGTTATCCACGGCAATATTCATCAGACGTTGTCTTGATTCTTTCGGCGCCCAGGAAATATGGGGGGTAATGAAACAATTCTTTGCCTTTAAAAGAGGATTATCATCACGAATCGGCTCAGCGGACACCACGTCCAGACCGGCAGCATAAACTTTGCCGGAATTCAGGGCCTGCGCCAGATCCGCTTCATTAATCAGCGGTCCCCTGGAATTATTGATAATAATCACGCCGTCCTTCATTTTCTCAATCGTTTCCCTGCAGACAAGCCCCGTATTCTCCGGCGTCAGGGGACAGTGCAGGGCAATAACGTCTGACTGCTCTAAAAGCTCCGTGAGGCCGACATAGGTTCCCAGCGCTTCCCCCTCCGGGCTAGGATATTCGTCACAGGCTATGACCTTCATGCCCATTGCTTTTGCAATTCTGCCCGTCGCCCTGCCGATACGGCCGAAACCGATAATCCCCATCGTCTTGCCTGACAGCTCAATCAGCGGGTAATCCCAGAAACACCAATCGGGATTATCCCCCCAGCGGCCCTCATAGACAGCATTGCTGTGGTGGGCAACGTGATGGCAGATTTCCAGCAGCAGCGCGACGGCAAACTGGCCGACCGCATCCGTTCCGTATGTTGGGATATTAGCCACCACGATACCGGCCTTCTTACATGCCTCTGTATCCACAACATTAAATCCGGTGGCCAGCACGCCGATATATTTCAAATTCCTGCACGCGGCAATTGTTTCCCCGGTGATCGGCGCCTTGTTCATGATGACTATCTCGGCATCCCCAATCCGCTCCGCAATTTTATCTTCCGGAGTCCTGTCGTATACCGTCACATCCCCCAGCGCCTCAAAACCTTCCCAGCTCAAATCGCCCGGGTTTTCCGTATATCCGTCCAATATAACAATTTTCAACATTATTACCTCCTATTTTTCCCTCTCGTTTATGAACCGAACCGTTACTGTTCACATGGTTATGTCCCGCGAGGTGTTTTTGTGCGTTTTCTGCACGAAAATCCCGAGTTACACGGCGCGAAACTGCGTTTTTTGCAGTTTCTGTGCATCGCGAAGCGTGTTATTGTTTGCAGCATGCCGCTTTATGGCATGGTGTGAACAGCAACACCGAACAGCATTCCCACCGGCCCGGTAATAATTCCGGGAAACAGGATGAAAATACACAGCGCTATTGCAATCAGAATGATCCACGGCACCGACGCTTTAATTATCTTTTCCAGTGTCAGGCCCGTGACATTTTGAGCTGCATACAGGCACACGCCGACCGGCGGTGTAATTAATCCGAAGGACAGTGTGATTACAAGGAATACCACAAAAAACAGCGGCGATACTCCAACTGAAATCACAGCCGGAAGAAGAATCGGAACCAGTATGTAGATAGCAGCCGTTGCATCCATAAACATACCTACAAGTATCAGGAATGCATACAGAATAAACATGATAACGATGCGGTTATCGGATACTCCGATGATCATATTCGCCACGCGTCCGGGAAGTCCGTCCATCTCAAAAATCAGGGAGGCAGGTTTGGCCGTAATGGCCACAAACAGAATCGTTCCCGTCGTTCTCGCATTTTTGCAGATAATCCTCGGAATATCACTCCACTTTAAATCCCTGTATACATAAATAGACACAAGAATCGTGTAGCCTACGCCGATTGCGGCGCCTTCGGTCGGCGTATAAAATCCGGTAAATACCCCGCCCAACAGAATCACAGGGGTGAGAAGCGCAGGAATGGCGGTGAGAAATGCCTTTCCAAGCCGTTTCAGCTCAAAGCTTGAGCGGTCTCCGATTCCGTGTTTTTTACAGTAAGCAAAGTTGTACGCCATAAAGATAAGGCCGATGATAATTCCGGGGATAAGACCGGCAATCAGCGCCTGGCCGATGGAGACATTGGCCGTGGAGGCCGCCACAATCATCAGAATGCTGGGCGGAATCACCGAGGCCAGCATGGAGCCCGAAAGATTGATCGCGGTCGCATACTCTTTAGGATAGCCCTTTTTAGCCAGGGCGTTGATGCTCATCTTTCCGATAGAGGCGATTGCCGCTACGGAAGAGCCGGACATTCCGGCAAAGAGCATGTTAACCACTACGGAAACATGGCCGAGTCCGCCGTAAATCCAGCCAACGCCCGCATCTGCCAGTTCATAAATCCGGTCTGCCACGCCGCCCTCATCCATCAGCGAGCCGCAGAGGATAAACAGCGGAACCGCTACCATGATGAAGCTGTTCATCGAGGTAAACATCGACTGCACCGCCATGCTCAGCGGCAGATCCGACATCGTGATAATCGTAATAACCGAGGCTGCTCCGAGGGAAACCGCGATCGGCACGCCCAAAAACATCAGCACGATAAAAAGTACAAGAAGAACTAAACTCATGCTTCATTCCCCCCTTCTGCTTTGGTATCATCGGAAATTGCAACATTGCCCCTGTATTCCAGAAAGCTCTGGATCGTGCCTGTTATCCCCAGAACACCGGAGAGCGGTACGCAAAATCCTATAATCGTCATAGGAATCCGCAGCGCGGTTCCCATCTCATTCAGCATTTTCTGCTGCATAACCAGCTCCCAGCCGTAAATCACCATAAAACCGAAAAAGCCAATTACAATTACCGCATATAAAACCTCACTGAATTTTTTCAGCCATTTCGGCCCCAGATTCAGGAACAAAACGACTCTTGAAGACTCCGCCTTATTAAAACCGGCAGCCAGGGCGTAAACATCATCCAGATAAACAGATATCGTGTTGTCTCTTCTGTCCATGGAAACGGATGTGCTACCAATCGTCCGATAATCTGGGCCATAATTGTAAAAAACATCCCTGTAAGTGCAACCCCAACTATAACATTCTCTAAAAAGTCCACGCAGTCAAATAATTTATAAAGCGGTGATTTCTTCCGTCCCATTTCGCAATCCCTCCCGTCTGCCGGCCTCTGCCCTACTGTTTGCCGCAGAATTCGGCTGTGGCGTTAAATAATTCCTCATCTTCAATCAGCTCTTTGAATACAGGATAGCAGCTCTTGGAAATGTCGATAAACAGCTGGCGGTTCTCGGCAGAAACTTCATTATATTCCATACCGTTGTCAAGCAGTGTCTGAAGAGCGGTCTGATCTTCTTTTTCCATAAATTCCACATTCCACTGCTGCACCTCTTCACCGGCCTTTGTGATCGCGTTTTTCTGTTCATCCGTCAGTTTATCAAATTTTGCCGTGTTGAATCCAACCAGCCAGGCGTCCGCCATATGGTCGGTCTGGGAAATATATTTCTGCACCTCGTAAAACTTATTGGAGTACGGTACGTCAATCGGATTCTCCTGGCCGTCCAGTGTCTTAAGCTGAAGTGCATTGTATACCTCGCTGAAGTTCATCGGCGTACAGGTAGCGCCGCATGCCTTGAAGAATTCCACATAAAGGGAATTGTTCGGCACTCTCAGCACAAGTCCTTTGATATCCTCGGGCGTATTGACCGGACGTTTGGAATTTGTGACCTTCCGAAACGATCTGGTCCAGCTTCCCACCGTTGTGATTCCCATCTCAGATACGCTGTTCATCAGCCCTTTTCCCGTATCGCTGTTCAGGTAATTGAGAAGCTGGGCCTGATCGTCGAACATGTACGGTACGGAGATCACGTTGAATCCCGGGTTAAAGCTGGCATAGACCGAGGTGGCCAGAATAACCATGTCAAGTGAACCGGCCGAAAGCTGTTTGATGCCTGCCGCCGTATCCCCGCCGTAGAGGGAACCGTTTCCCGATATTGTAAAGGTCAGAGTGCCGCCTGAATATTCTTCCGCACGTTTTGCAAACTCCTGAGCCGCCTGATAGATATAAGACGCCTCCGGATCCGGCACGCAAATCGTAATTTTTGTTGCTTCGGCAGAGGGCGCTGCACCGTTGTCTCCCCCAGTTGCCGCCGTCGATGTCCCTTTGCCCTGGCATCCTGCCAGCCCGGTCATTGCCATTGCCGCAGCCATAACAACCGCCAAAATTTTTTTGCTCATAATGAAATCCTCCTCTTAATGCAAATTGCTTGTTATTTTATACAGGTCTTTAATCCGGGGATACAGCTCCATATAGACCCGGTACCCCCGCTCATATACATCATCATTGCTGTGGGAGGCCGTCACCTCGCGGCAGACCTTCCTCTCCACCTTCGCGGACGCTTCATAGACATCTGCAAAGCATCCGGCCCCGACTCCGGCTAAAAGCGCCGCCCCGATGGGAGCCATATCATTCAGATCCAGGACTTTTATGTTTACCCCCATAATATCCGCCTTGATCTGTGCCCACACCTCACTCTTGGCGCCTCCGCCGATGGAGACAAATTCCCCGATATGCTTTCCCGTCACTCGTCCGGCTATCTCCGCCAGCTGGCGGAGTCCGTATCCGCAGCCCTCCATAATGGCGCGGTTAAAATCTTTTCTGGTGGTATGAAGGGAAATCCCGAAAAAGACTCCTCTCGCATACGGGTCCCAGACCGGGCTGCGCTCCCCCAGCATATAGGGAAGGAACACAAGGCCTCCGCAGCCCGGCTTTGCTTTTGCCGCCTCTTCGTTCATCCGGATAAATACATCCTGGTGCGTCAGTTCCGATTCATCCTGAAGATCCTTGCAGAACTCATCCTTGAACCACTGGTAGGCCGCTCCCGTATGGGACATTGCCCCCTGGTAGATCCAGGTTCCGTCCACCACATGGCACCGGTTGATGAAGCCGTGGTCAAATTTGGGCTGATCCACGCAGATTGTCAGCACATTGGTGGTTCCGACCGACTCACATACATCCCCGTTCCTTGTCACTCCCACCGCCAGGGAGGCGCAGGCCGTATCACCGCCTCCTATCACCACAGGCGTCCCCTGTTTCAGCCCCATTCCAATCAGCTCCTGATTGATAAGACCGCCCACCACATCAGTGGAATGGAGAAGAGGAGGCAGTTTTTCCATGTCGATCCCGACCTTGTCACAGATATGGGAAGACCATTTGAAGCCGCCGGCCGTCTCGAAAAAATTGCTGTAGGACGCGTTGGAATAATCAATTGCGTACCGTCCGGTCATCCTCAGGGCCATCAGCGTATTGACATGGCCGAAATATTTCGTTTTTTCATAAATCTCCGGCAGATTGCGTTTAATCCAAAGCATGGAGGTTCCGGATGTAGCTCCCGCCATCGCGGTGTTGGCCGTTATCTCAAACAGCTTATCGCTTCCCACCGCGCTCAGGATTATCTCTGCCTCTTCTGTGCTTCTTCTGTCGGAATACAGAATCGGGTCTACCAGCACCTCTCCATCTTCTCCGAACGCGGCGAGACCGGGACATAGGCTTGAGATTCCGATTCCCGCAATCTGTGACAAATCAAGCCCCTTGCCTTCCGATACAAGCTCCACACATTTCAGAAACGCTCTCCACATATCTTCTGTGTCTATCTGCTGGTAATCCGGCTCCGGAGTAATCAGGTTGTAGGAGCTTTTGCTGATCCCCAGCACGCCGGCATTTTCATCGATAACCGCCACCTTGACGCTGGTGGTGCCGACGTCAACGCCTAATAAGTATTTCCCCGCCATAATTCATTACCCTCTGCTGCCGTGCCCCAGTTTTATTAAAAGTCTCCGTAATTTTTATCATTTTCAAGCTGGGCCAGCAATTCTTTCGCCTCTTTTACGCCGTAGCCGTGATGAATCATGTATCTCAGCGCAATTACAAGCGCCGTCACATCCTTGTAGTCCCATACAAAACGCCCCATTGTCACGCCGCCTACGCCGCAGTCCATCGCTTCTCTCGTCATTTCCAGATAGTCGTCCAGTGTCTTGCATGAATCTCCGCCCTGAATAACGACTCTGAAGCTCGACGGTACACAGGCAATGGCTTTTGCCATGCTGTCCGGATCTCCCGTGTAAGTTGTCTTTACAATATCCATGCCCAGCTCGCAGGCGCTTCTGACGCAATATGCGATATTTTCCCATGCCGTTCTCTTGTCGGCCGGAACGCTTTCTCCCTTCGGGTAAACATGGCCGATCAGCGGCATTCCTTTTCTCATACATTCCTCAGCCACTCTGCCGATTGCCTCGAACTGCTCGCCCTGGAAGTCTCCAAGCGTCATACAGCCCATGGATACTGCGTCGGCTCCCATACGGATTGCCTCATCAACGGTTCCAAAGATTGTATCTTTAGTCGGAGCCACAGGGGAGTAGTTGGAAATCTTCATTAAAATAGAAACCTTTCCCGCGTGCTGGTACATGCAGCGCTCCGCAATTCCCTTTGTCATTGTCATTGCATCCGGTTTGCCGAGAATGATTTTGTCAATTGCAGACTGCACGTCCTGAATTCCGGTCATTGGGGCGATTCCTCTGGATGTGGCATGATCTACCGTGATGGCCATCATTTTATTGCTCACCGGATTAACTAATCTGCTCATTCTGATTTCTTTTCCTAACATTGCCATAATTCTTTTCCTCCTGATTTGGTCTGTTTGGTTATTTACTTGTTTCATTTTCGTGTGCTTACGGTTCAATCATTACCTTCAGGCCCTGTCCGCTTTTACAGTACTCAAACGCCTCTTTGAATTCGTCCAGTTTAAAGGTGTCGGTTGCAATCCTGTCCAGGTTTATCTTTTTATTGATAACCATGTCGGCCGCTTCCAGATAATCTATTCTCTTGTATGCGGTGCTGCCGTTGACATTGATTTCGTTATAGTGGATCGTGTTGACTTCTATCGTGCATTCCCCCGTCCCCGCAAAACCTGCAAACAGATTAACCGTTCCCCCCTTCTTACAGAGCTTCAGGGTGGAATTAACGAGAGCCGGAACTCCGATTGCCATCACGATGACATCGGCTCCCATACCATTTGTAGCATCCATGACAATTTTATGTAAACCTTCTTCCATCGGGTTTACCGTAAGATCTGCGCCCAGTTCCTGTGCCGCTTTTCTTCTCATCTCATTCGGTTCGCTGACAATGACCATTTTTGCGCCTGCAATTTTGGAGAGCTGCATATGCATCAGGCCGATTGGCCCTGCTCCCGCAATCAGGACCACATCGTTAAATCCTGTCCCTGCATTTTTGAGCCCTCTGATACAGCAGGCCAGAGGTTCTATCAGCGCTCCCGCCGTGTAAGAGACATCCTCCGGTAATTTTACAACATTACCGCTTTTTATCAGAATCTCGGGAAGGAGTACGTACTCTTCAAAACCGCCGTCGAACTCATAGCCAATCGCCTTTCTGTTCATACAGGCATTCTCCCTGCCTTCCAGACAGGCCGGACAGGAACCGCACGGAATCACATTTGCGATGGAAACCCTGTCCCCCGCCCTGAAGCCCTCAACCTCTTTTCCGACTTCACAGATATCGCCGCACATCTCGTGGCCGACGACCGAAGGATATCTGATTCCCTTAGTCTTGGTTCCTGCGAAAATTCTCATGTCTGTTCCGCAGATGGCTGCTTTTCTCATCTTTAAAAGCATCTCGTGATCTCCGATTTCCGGTTTTTTGATCTCTTCCGTCGCAAAATCGTTCGGTCCATGAAGAACTACTGCTTTCATCTTAACTCCTCCCCTTATCCTTTTTATGCTGGATTGTTTTGTATTCTTATTACATTCGAATAATATCATATCTGTAATTTTTTTTCAATATGATACATGTATTTTTGTAAATATATTTCAATTTTCGTTAAAAGTATTATATTATAGCTTGTTATCTTCTATATTCCAATGGTTTTATATGCATTATGCACAATCACTATCTACAGATCGGATTGTTTCTTTTGAAATAATATTACATTATCTGAACGCACCAAAAAGAGGAAGGCCATATGGCTTAACCATATAGTCTTCCTCTTTTTTATCCTATGTCCGGCTTATATCTGAAAATCCTATCGAATCTGTTCCAGAATGGTTGGATCCTTAATCTTATTATCCTCCGCAAATAAAAGAATCTTGGACATAATTTCCGCCGTCTTCGGATCATCATCGACAAACGGCAGGAAGATACGGCCCCGGTGCTGCGAGTGGACAGGCACTACGAACAGCATCGCATTTCCCATCTGGTGGACCACTCCGCTTCCCAGATGCACCGTATACTGCCCCAGCTTCCCATCAATGAAGGCGTGGCTCCCCTCCAGGCGGACATTTTTAATCTTAAACAGTTCCAGATTGCACTCCACAATCGCCTTGCGCATCTCAACCGTTGAATGACTTGTCTCCGGATCGACTCCGCCCGCATGAGCTACGCTGACCGCCAGATCGACGTCCCGCATAACCTCGCTGTACAGCACATCCGGTATCTCCCTGATTTTCAGAGGCTTGAAGGTCTTCCGATCGGAGAACACCACCCACTCAAGAGTGGGAGCCTCCACATCGCTGGGCGAGAACCAGTCCGCCATTGCATAGATTCTGGCAACAATGTTCTCTTTATAATAAATCTTCTGGAGTCCGTCCTCGTAATCGGCAACCCAGCGGCGGCTCCTCAAGGCCCCGACTGTCTTCTGAGGCTGGATCTGATTTCCGGAAAACATTCTTGAGTCGTCTTTATCAAGCTCTTCCTGAAGCTTCACATACAGTTCCCTGAACACCTGCTTAAAGGGCTGCCTGATCTGATTGTCAAATAAGAACTTCTGATACTCATGCCAATGCCCCTCTTTATACAAATCAGAGGGATGTGCTATGAGGATCTTATCATCCCGCTTTACAGGTGTCAGTGTACCGGACCAGTCTCTAAGCCCTTCCTCTGTCAGGAATCCCATCCGCATTCCGGCCCCCTCTGCTGCCTCGCCGTCATAAGAAGCGGCCGTTTTGCCGGATAACCTGCTGCCGGGGAGGTCGCCGGCTTCTCCTGCTACCATTACTACAAGAGGGGAGGTAATCGGACGGACGACAGGATTTTTCGCCAGCTCCAGGAATTCCCATATCTCAAAGGACGTCCTGTCTTCCATCGCCTGCTCCATCATCTGTCTTGTCCTGCTGTACTGTTCCTTCAGCTTTTTATTGACCTCCTGATATTCCGCAACAATCTCATTTTTCTTATATTTTGCCGGAATTGCTTTTAACAGCTTTCCTCCCTTTTGGCATTGAAGACTGCTCTTTCCGTTTTCATCCACCAGAATCCTGAGTTCCAGCTCATCAAGCGGCGCCCATTCAAAATAACGGTCCATTGTCTCCACCAGCCGGTTCTCCATCCGAAGCGTCAGCCTTGTTACATCGGTAAAACCGGCATTGACGCTGAGATTCTGAAGCGCGAGCGCAGCAGCCCGGCCTTCGCTGGCACGCCTCTGCGCACCGTAATTCCTGCTTTCTTTCCGAAACTTCTGAATAAACTGATAACGGTCGAGCAAATCCTCTTCCCGTCTCTTCCGCTCTTCTTCATCCGTACTTTCCGGAGCGAGAGGCAAAAGTCCGATACTCATCAGCAGATCTTTGTTCCTCTTCTCCGCTATCTCTGCTTTTAACGCCTCCTTCTCCACTTTGCCGAGAGCGGCGTCGGCATATTTCCTGGCCCGGGCATGGGCGGCCCCGGTGGAAGAATATTTGGCTGCATCGTAGAGAAGCTTAAACTCCTTCTCTCCCAGCATTTCATATGCCTCGAAGAACCAGTGGATATCAAAAGCTCCGTCCTGCAGCTCCTCCGGGGTGAGCGGAGTAAATTTAGCTACCATGGAGGTGGTAAACTCATCCAGCCGTTCCCCTGTGTGGGCCATAAAATAATAGCAGCCGCTCTGGAATCCCGGCAGATTCAAATATTCCTCCAAAAGAGGAATCCACTGCTGCGCATACATGCCCAGCTCCACCAGCCGCTTCCTTGTGATATCCGTTCCCTTCAGGGCTTTTTTCAAGTCTTCTGCCGTCTCCTCCGGCTTTGGCCGGCACACCTTGAGCAGATGGCTTAAAACGGCTTTCCGCTCGGTTGTACTTGAATAATAGCCTGAACTGCGCTGTAATGTCTCTTTCCCAAGCGCAGTCAGAATCTGAATCATCACATCGATGCCATAAATCGCCTGAATCGATGATACGTATCCTGAGAATGGGGTCTCCTGCTCCCCCCTTTTTAATTCCACCTTCAGGATCAGCAAAACCGCCTCCTGATAGATTTCGTGGGCCAGCTTCATTGCCGGTACCTTATCCCCGATCTGGTCAAAATGATATTTTCCATCCACCGGGCGGATTACCCCCTGCCCAAAAAAGGCATTCAGTTCCCCGATACGTGCATCCCTGGATGAGACAGCCCCTTTTTGCTCCACTGTACTGGCAGGTCCAATCAGACTCTTAAGGCTCAGGAAGGTAAATACCGCTTTGTAGAATAGATCCTTGTCCCAAATGCCTTTTACATAGCAGTCCACATAGTCCGCAAGAGTCAGATAACCGGCCCTTACTCTGTCATATCGGCGGAGAACCTCTTTGCCTCTCAGCTTATCATAGAACTCCTGAAGCTTAAAGCGCAGGGTAAAGGCGCTTCCCCAATCGCCTTCGTCCGCGAGAGACAGCCACCAGCGCATTTCCTTAAAGATGGGAAGCTCGGCAGCCCGTTTTGTAAAACATTCCTTCTCTCCATTCCACCGTTTCTCCTCACATTCATAAAATGCATTGGATGCTTCCAGCACCGCCAGCAGCTTTGCAGTCCCTGTAAGTCCCCACCGGGCTTTCAGGCCTGCCGGAACGTACTGGGTAAACAAAGTGTCTATGACTGTCCCCGCCTGCGCTCCATAACGCAGGCCCTGTACCAGCTTCTTAAACGGCGGTTTTTTCAAAAGCCCGCTGCCGAACACTTTCCTGTACAGCTCCAGATTCCTTTCGTAGTCGTTGCGCTGGGCCCGGCACTTTTGATACAGATAAAGCTCCAGCAGCATTTCCTCCGTTTTAATCTCTTTCCTGTAAAAGTCTTCCCACAGTTCCCGAAACGGCAGGGCATCTAACGGCTCTGCCTCCGGATCCCCGTGGATCCACCGGCAGTTATCCAGCTTTGTGCCCAGAAGCATTTCTACGCCCCAGGCCGTCTTGTACTCCAGCTCATTTTTCTCTTCAATCAGGCTGTTCAGCCGCTCCAGAATCTGGATGCACGCATCTTCGCCGCCTGCAAACAGCTTTACAGACTGTTTTTCGTCCACCTCCACAGGAGGCAGAAGCCACTCTTTCGTTGTATCATAAAGGCCGAAGCCCGGTGTATTCAAAATATCCTGAGCCTCGCTTTTTGTTCCCAGAAGTTCTCCAAGAATCACTTGTTCCCGTCCCGTCGGCCCGGTAAGCGTCTCAAGGAGGGGCCTGACGGCTGCAAATTCCTGCGGCTCTTCCTTTTTAATCTGAAGCGCCAGATCGAGGGCGCCCATACGGCATTCCTCCGAGCCCGTTTCCAAAAGCCGGCCGACCGATTCCCGCAGCGCTGCCGGTTCCTGTTTCCGAAGAAGAGCCAGGACACCGGCCCTGCCTTTTTTATATTTCAGGTTCTTTTCAATTATCAGGTAGTCCCCGGCCGTCAGTTCCATGTCCTCCGCCAGCCGGTATGCCGACTGCATCGTATATTCCTCCGGATTGTGGAGGAGCTCAAACAGCGCTTCCCTGCGCGCCGGTGTCTGCGGCCGGTATAAAAGCACCCTGGCTGCTGCAGCACGCGCTGCGCCGTACGTATTTCCCTGGCCGACAATCGGAATCAGACGCGCCGCCTCATCCAGATAAGCCTCATCCTGAAGCATCCAGGCAATCAGGCACATCCTGAGGGCAATATCCGACTGCGTCATCGTCACACGGTACCATGGGAAGATGCAGGGATTTAAGTCTATACCCTTTTTCGGAATCCGGCTTAACATATCCCGGAACAGAATGTAAACCTTTCTGGCTTCCTTCTCATTTTCAAAGATTTCCGTCACCGGCAGGTTATCCGGCTTCCTGACCTTGCCGTCGCAAAGCTGAAGATAAGATCGCCCGTCTTTTTCCTCTAACAGCTGTGTAAAACACCGGTAAGTGTTATCCATAAAGCTCGGGAGGAAGCAGGCCGCCAGCTCCAAATCATCCGGCCAGCTCAGAATCGCCTCCTTTGCCGCCTTCTGTTTTAAATAGCCGAACTGAAGAGAACGGTTAAAATAGGACGCTGTCATTTTCTGATTCTTCGTTCCATGGCGGATCAGCTCCAGGACTTCCGTGACAGCCTGCTGCGCATCGTAAAATCCTTTCGCCCACAGTCCGCAGCTGATGGCAATAGAATCATTGGAGGCAAGCTGTTCCCGGCAGAAACCGTCATCTCTCAGACATTGTCCCATCAGACGAACCAGCTTTTCAGTGATACGCTCCGCACTTTTTTCATCAAAGATTCCGATCCAGGTGCTGACTGCCCGTTTAACGGAAGAATATCGTACCAGGTTATTTTCTTCAATGACACCGAACAGATGTAGAAATGCCTCCGGGCGGCCTGCATCCATCGTCTCACAGACAGCCTGCCTCGCCCCTTCCTGAAGGCGTGCCGCCAGCAGGAACTTTCCGAGTATCTCGTACAATTCTGTGTTTTTGCTCATGACAATACCCCGTATCAGTTTGTGGCTGATCATCAGGGTATTTCCCTCTCCGAGAAGTATGTCCTTCACCGCCTGTATCGTCGCCTCTTCCTTCCGATCTATCTGCGCCGCCAGTATTTCTGCATAGCTCCATCGTTCTGTTCTGGCGTGATCATACTGCTCCGGATCGATCCGGCCGGTTAAGATATCGGCCAGAGAGCCTCCGTAAAATTCCAGCCGGGCATAAGCCCATAAAAGCTGTACGCTCTGATAGACGAATGGACGGTAGCTGTCAGAACGGACGCTTCGGCGGTACCATCCAGCCGTCATCTGAAACTGATTCATCTGATCCAGCGCATAGTAAAATTCCTCTGTCAGTTTTTCCGGAACACACGCCTTAACAAGCCCCGGCAGTTCCCCTCTGTATAAATCACTGAGCTTTTGATATTTACCGCTGTCCAAAAGCCCCCTCATCCAATCCTGCGGTGCCTGGGCAACTGAATGGTAAGCTGCCCCGGGCAGAAGCTGCTTTTCATTCTTCGACAAATGACCTGCTTTCTCCTTTACATGGGCAACCCAGTCTTCCGTCATCTTCCGCCTTGTCTGATATGTATAATCTGCCATCAAAACCCTCCGTTTCCATTACCACCCCGACAGCATTGTAAGTCTTATAAACGTAAATACCGGGGTTTTATCGTCTCCTTTATCTTCATTACCTTCTTTACCTTCTGCCCCGTTCACCCATGGAACCGGCTCTTCCAGTCCGGTCAGCTCCTCTTCTCCGGCAAATATGCGGTAAATCCCGTCCTCGAAGCACTGGAGCGCATTCTCGACCGCTTTTTCCGGATCCGCATCATTGCCGCCCCGAACGCCGAACGAGACTTTTCCTGCCGAGGCCAGTCCGCTTATCTCCTCTTTGGTGAGATACCGCAGCACCTGCCCCTCATCTTTACGCTCGTTATATTCCGATACGGACAGCCGTACCAGAGCCGTCACAAGCTCCCGCACCGTGTCCGGTCTCTTTTCCAGTTCAAACGGAACCGGCAGCAAATCCTCCTTTTTTTGTTTCCCCACTCGTTTCATCTTTGCATAAATCGTAAATGCCATTTGCCACCTCCTCGTATAATAAGTTTGTAAGCAAGAAAAACCGCTTAC
>UMIC01010337.1_pt1 | contig 14768 bp, 9 predicted proteins | sample 1965681 | NCBI WGS metagenome assembly UMIC01 (sample SAMEA4836114, study PRJEB28245) | human gut metagenome | biome: gut microbiome; material: fecal sample | place: Denmark | collected 2008
CCGCGAAGACCCGCTACCGCTACAGCGTGAACTTCCGGGAAGCGGCAGCTCCGGTCGTGGTGAAATCGGAGCCCTTGGACTGCAGCGAGGCCACGGCCGTCACCTTGTGCGAGCCGGGCGCAAGCGCCTTCGGCGGACGAACCGTCCAGGCACCGGCGTTCCCGACGATCGCGACGTAGCTCTTGCCATCCACCGTCACCGTGACCTTCGCGCCGGCGGCGGCATCGACCATACCGGATATCTGGCCGGCGGCGAGCTTGGCGAACTTCGGCTGTCCGACGTTGATGGACAGGTTGAAGCCGTGCTTGAACATCGCCTCGGTGTTGTACTTGCCGTCAACGATGGCGAAGCCACCGGCGACCGCATCGTCATCGGCCGCGTCATCGCAGGAGCTCATGTTGCCGTACGAATCCACGCCGATCGAGTAGTGGCCGGACACGATGGCACCGCCCGAGTCGCCGCTCAGCAGGAAGGCGCTGAAGTGGAAGCCGTACACGTCGAGCAGCTCGCCGTTGTCGTTCACGCTTTCGGTGACCTTGTCGGCGGTGACGACGCCGCATGTCCAACCGCTGGTCGAACCGGACTTGCAGGCGGGCATGCCGATGGTGACGCAGACGCGTCCCAGACCTGCAACGGGATGCCGTCATCCTGCGTGAAATTACCCACACCCTTGGTGGTCAGGTCTGGGCCGGTGGCGTCTGCGCCCCACGTGGACAGCTCGGCCGGGTTCTTGTACTTGCTCGTGGACAGGTGGTCGAGCATACCGGCATCGTTGTTGTCGCCGACGTGGCCGTATGCGGTCGCGCCGACGGTGTCGCGCAAATCGGAGACGTTCTCCTTGCGGTTGAGGTACGTGGTGGGTGCCGGGCACTACCACGAACGCCGCCGATGGCACTGTCACTTTCGACCAGCTGCCGTTCGACGCTGCCGGCACGTACGAGTACACGCTCGTGCAGGTCGCCGGCAACGCCGATGGCGTCACGTATGACAGCACCGAGTACGCGGCGACCATCACCGTGACCGCAACGGCCGACAACACGCTGACCGCCGCCGTCTCGTATGCGAAGGATGGCGAGACCGTTGACGCGGCCACGTTCGCCAACGCGCACAAGGCGCCGACGAAGCCTGGCGAGCCGACGCAGCCGGCTGAGCCCGGTAAGCCCGGTATCAGCCGACCAAGCCCAGCAAGCCGAAGGTCACGATCTTCAAGCCGCAGGTTCAGGTCGCGCCTTCCGCCGATGCGGTGAAGACGCTCGCGAAGACCGGTTCCACGACCGGTGCCATCGTGATTGCCGCCCTCTTCGCGGCAAACGCCAATCCATCAACCTCTCGCCGGTTCCAAGCGCCTTTGATTCCCCGTGCCGTTGGCATATCGGCGTCGATGGTCAACACAGACCGCCTCTGCCGTGCCATTTCCACTCATCCCTTCCTCCCGCGTCTCCATCCCCTATGTTCCGCCCTTCGCCATCCTGTCCTCCGGGGCTATCCGTCGTACTCTGTCACTCCACTAATCAATCCTCTAGGGTCAATCGAGCTTCCTCGCATCCTTTTCGCCGTGCCCCTTTTCCGCCATGTCCCTTTCCTCCGTGTCTCTTTTCGCTGCATTCTTTTCCGCCCCCTCCCCGCCGTCATCCTCTTATCTGGTACACCGGTACATTACGGGTTCAAATAGCCGTTATTCACAATTGCATGTGCGAAATGGTCGTTTTTGGGCTTTGAAACGACCATTTCGCACGGGGAATACCAGATAACGGCTATTTGAACCCGTAATGTACCGGTGTACCTAATGACAGAGCGGATAGAGCTGGGCGCACATGGCATGCGCAGGCAGCACGCCCGGCAACATCACCAACATTCTCGAACAAAAAATCACAATTTCTCACAAAAACGTAACCCAAATGACACCGGTCGTGGCAAAATAGAAGCATGGTAGCAAACAATGCGGGCAAGCCCGCCACCCCAGCTGATCTGATCAATGTCGACGAAGTCATCGGCAAGTACTATGACCTCGTCCCCGACCCGGCGGTTCCGGAGCAGCGTGTCATCTTCGGCACGTCCGGCCACCGTGGCTCGTCACTGAAGACCTCGTTCAACGAGGCCCACATCGTCGCCATCACACAGGCCATCGCCGAGTACCGCAAGAAGGCCGGCGTCACCGGCCCGCTGTACCTCGGACGCGACACCCACGCCCTGTCCGGTCCGGCCGAGAAGACCGCCATAGAGGTGCTCGTCGCCAACGGCGTGCACGTGCGCGTCGACTCCCGCGGCGATTTCGTCCCCACGCCAGTCGTCTCCCAGGCGATCCTGACGCACAACCGCGCGGCCGACGGCACCCAGCGCTTCGAAGGCGAGGGCCTGGCCGACGGCATCGTGGTCACCCCGAGCCACAACCCGCCCACCGATGGCGGCTTCAAGTACGATCCGGTCACCGGCGGCCCGGCACCGGCCGAGACCACCAACGCCATCGCCGCCCGCGCCAACGAACTGCTCGGCGACTTCAAGTCCATCAAGCGAGTGCCCTACGAGGAGGCCATCAAGTCCGAGTACGTCGAGGGCTTCGACTTCCGCGAGCACTACGTCGCCGACCTGGGCAACGTCATCGACTTCGACGTGATCCGCGACTCCGGCGTGCGCCTGGGCATCGATCCGCTTGGCGGCGCCTCCGTGAACTATTGGCCGCTCATCAACGAGAAGTACGGCCTGAACATCGGCGTGGTGCGCCCCGAGGTCGACCCGACCTGGCGCTTCATGACCATCGACCACGACGGCAAGATCCGCATGGATCCGAGCTCCCCGTACGCGATGAAGGGCCTCGTGGACCAGCTCAACGCCGGTGCCTGGGACAAGTACGACCTGGTGGGCGGCACCGACCCGGACGCCGACCGCCACGGCATCGTCTGCCCGAACTGGGGCGTGATGAACCCGAACCATTACATCGCCGTGTGCGTCGAGTACCTGTTCGGCGGCAACCGTCCGGGCTGGCCGGAAGGCACCGGCATCGGCAAGACCCTGGTCTCCTCCTCCCTGATCGACCGCGTGGCCTCGTCCATCAACGCGAAGCTCGTCGAGGTTCCGGTCGGCTTCAAGTGGTTCGTGGATCCGCTGTTCAGCGGCGAGGTCGCGTTCGGCGGCGAGGAGAGCTCCGGCATGAGCTTCCTGCGCCGCGACGGCCGCGTGTGGACCACCGACAAGGATGGTCTGATCCCCGACCTGCTGGCCGCCGAGATCACCGCCAAGACCGGCAAGAACCCCGCGCAGCTGCATCAGGATCAGGTGGCCCGCTTCGGCGAGAGCTGGTACAAGCGCGTTGACACCCCGACCACGCTGGAACAGAAGGCTAAGTTCGCCAAGCTCACCGGCGATGACGTGACCGCCACGCAGCTGGCCGGCGAGGACATCACCGCCAAGCTGACCGAGGCGCCGGGCAACCACGCCAAGATCGGCGGCCTGAAGGTCACCACCAAGGATAACTGGTTCGCGGCGCGTCCTTCCGGCACCGAGAACATCTACAAGGTGTACGCCGAATCCTTCGTCTCCCCCGAGGCCCTCGACAAGGTGCTCGACGAGGCCAAGCTCGTCGTCGACAAGGCATTGGGCGAATGAGATCCATGCAACGCATGGCCGGGCTGACGGCCCGTTAGCCACCAAACGACCGACCCCGAGGCCCTTTGCGGATCAGCTTCCGCGAAGGGCCTTCGCATTACACCCATGGGCCGTCTGGATGAACGCCGTGACCGGACCCACCTCGGGTGTGGATAACCATGTGGATAAGTCCGATTCACGCTTCGCTCCGCCCACCGCATCTGATATGATGACGGTATCGTAGCCGCATAGGACAGGACTACGGCTCCGACTTCGGCGCGCGTGCGTACAGTGGTGCGCCCACTCGCGTCGACCGGTCCCATCGTCGCCAAGGAAGGGGACGAAAGACGGATACACCTCGGTTTGGGCGCACCACCATCCGCATAAGTAAGGACATCACCATGACCAGCACCAGCAGCACCGACGTTCCATCCGCGATTTCCGCGGACGCCCTCATCATCGGATTCGGCAAGGGAGGCAAGACATTGGCCGCAAAGCTCGCTTCAACGGGCCGAACGGTCATCGTGGCCGAAGCGAGCGCCGACATGTACGGCGGCACCTGCATCAATATCGGATGCCTGCCGTCCAAATCACTGATCCTCTCCGCCGATCGGGCGCGGCGAGAGGGCGCGAACCGTACCGCCGAAACCCGCGAAGCGGCATTCGAAGCCGCCATCAGGGAGAAGCGGCGCATCACCGCGATGTTGCGCGACCGGAACTACCATAAGCTGGCCGACCAGGGCAACATCACCGTGATCACCGGCCGCGCGCGCTTCACCGGCGCCCACAGTGCGGAAATCACCACCGCCGACGGACCGGTCGCCGTGGCCGCGGACATGATGTTCATCAACACCGGTGCTACGCCGCACATTCCGGACATTCCCGGCATTCGCACCACTCCGGGCGTATACACCAGCACCGGTCTGATGGACGTCGACGAGCTTCCGCAACGGCTGGTGATCATCGGCGCCGGATTCATCGGACTTGAGTTCGCTTCGATGTTCGCCGATTTCGGCACGGCGGTCACCGTGCTGCAGCACAGCGACGAGTTCCTGCCACGCGAGGACGAGGATGTGGCGGCCGCGATCCGTGCACAGCTGGAATCGCAGGGGGTCAGGTTCCTGTTCGGCGCGGACACCAAGGCGATCACATCGGCGGATGACGGCATCAGGCTGTCCGTCTCGATGAGGGGCACGTCGGACGTCGGCTCCGAAGCGCGTCTGTGCCTGTCCACCGACGCGGTGTTGGTGGCCACCGGACGCACGCCGAACGTCGAGGGCCTGAATCTCGAGGCGGCGGGCGTGGAACTCACCGAACGCGGCGCCGTGAAGGTTGACGACCTGCTGCGTACCACCGCCGACGGCATCTGGGCTTTGGGCGACGTGAACGGCGGCCCGCAGCACACGTACATCTCGCTGGACGACTACCGCGTAGTATGGTCTCAGCTGAACGGTTCCGCGCGCCCGTACACGCTGAGCGACCGTCGCAACGTGCCGTCAAGCACGTTCCTGCACACGCCGTATTCGCGTGTGGGCCTGAATGAGCGCGAGGCGAAGGCGGCGGGACTGGATTACGTGGTCAAGCGACTGCCGGTGGCCACGGTGCCCAAGGCCCAGGTGATGCGTCGACCGGAGGGCATGATGAAGGCGCTCGTCGAGAACGGCACCGACCGCATTCTCGGCGCGATGCTGCTCGCCGCCGAATCGCACGAGGTGATCAACATCGTCAAGCTGGCGATGGATATGGGCGCGCCGGCCAGTACACTGCGCGACATGATGTTCACGCATCCGACCATGGCCGAAGCGCTGAACGACCTGTTCGCGTAACGGTCGCGGATCGCGCTTGTCCGCGATACATTTGCACAGCGTCCAACAAATCGGGGCTCCCCTCCTTGGATTGGAGGGGAGCCCCTTGGGTTATCGGCTAGTCAGCCTACCGTCACGCCTCGCGGCGGCGACGGGCGTAGGCCATGGCGCCCAGGCCAGCACACGTGGCGAGCGCGATGATGATCGCGAACACCTGCACGTCGGCGCCGGTCTTGGAGATGTCGTCACCCTTATGAGTGCCGCTCTGGGTTCCGTCGCCCTTGTTGCCACCGGGTGCCTGCGACTTGAGAGTCAGGCCCTTGATGGCGGCTTCAAGCGCGTCGGCCATCGCGTCGACCTTGCTCTGCTGGTCGATGGTCAGTCCGCGCTTCACGGCCTTCTTGGCCGCCTCGAACTTCGCCACCGAGTCGGCGGTGTAGCCGCTCAGGTCCGAGGGGACCTTGGCGAGCAGGTCATCGATCTTGCCGTAGTCCGCGGACTTGTAGGCAAGCTTGGCCTCGGCGGCTTCGAACGCCTCCTTGGCTTCGGTGAACTCGGCAATCCCGACTTCGCCTTCACCGGCGGCGGCCAGCTTCTTCAGCGCCTTGTAGGCGTCGGAGTAGGCCTTGTAGCTGGCGTCGGTGTAGTAGCCCTTGTCGTTGTCCTTGAGCTTGATGCCGTCCACGTAGTCCTTGACGCCGGTGGCGCGGGCATCCAGCTTGGCGACCGCAGCGTCGATGGCGGCGACGCGCTCGGCGAGCTCCTTGACGGTGCCGGACTTGTACAGCGTGTCGAGACCCTTGACGACCGGGTCGGAGGTGGTGTCGTCCTTCGCGGCGAGCAGCTTGGAGAGCACCTCGTAGCTGGCCGTGGTGTACTTGGACGAGTCAACCTTGCCGGCTTCGGCGACCTTCGCCTTGAGTTCGACGGTGGAGACCAGGGCCTCCTTCGCCGCCTTCATGGCGTCGATGTTCTGCTGGTTGAGGCCGGCATCCCCCTTGACCTTGTCGCTCTTCGCCTTGGCGATGGCGTCGGTCAGGGCCTTGTAGCTGTCGGTGGTGTACTCGCTGCCGTTAACCTTTTCCATGTCGGCGATGGTCTCGTCGAGCACGGTGGTGTCGGGCGGCGTCGTGGTGCGCACCAGCGCGTTCTCGGCGGCGGTCAGCGCGGTCAGCGCGGCGGCCACCGAATCGGTGGTGCCGTTGACCAGCTTCGCCTTTGCTGCCTTGAGCGCGTCGGAGTACGCCTTCCACGAGTCGGCGGTGTAGTTCGCCTCCACGTAGTTGCTCTCGTGCGCGATCTGGGCCTTGAGGGCGGCGACGTTCACCAGCGCGGTCTTGGCGGTGGTGTAGTCGGCGGTCTTGGTCTTGAACGCGGCCGGCTTGGTTCCGTCAGCGGCGATCAGGGCGTCGAGCGCCTCCTTAGCGGCCTTGAAAGCCGCGTAGGAGTTCGTGGTGTAGTCGGCCTCGTCGATCGTGGCGAAGCTGTCGACGGCGATCGTCGCGAGCTCACGCTGGTAGGTGGAGTCCTTCAGCGCGGCGAGAGCGTCATCGACGGCCTTCTTGAGGCTTGCGGCGTCTGCTGTGGACAGGTTGTTCGTGTCCTTCAGCGCTTCCTTGACCTCGTCGAGCGCGTCGGTGTACGCGGTGAACGTCACTGTCGTGTAGAAGTGGCCGTCGTTGGTGACGGCTTCGTCCACGAGCTTGCGCAGCGCGGCGACCGCGGCGGCGTCAGCCTTGGTCTGCGCGGCGTCGATGGCGCTTTGCACGGCGCTGGCTGCGGCGTCGATCGAAGCCTTGCCGACCAGCGGGCTGCCGTACACAGCCTGGGCGGTGGCCTTGGCCTCGTCATACGCGGTCTTGGCGTTCGCGGTCCAGGCGGAAGTGTCGACGGTCGCGTCGATCTTCGCCTTGAGCGCCGCCTTGGCCGTGGTGATGTCGGCGTCGGTGTCGGCCGAGTCGAGCGTGATGAACTCGGAGATCTCGGGGATGGCGTCGCCCCACGCGATCTTGACGCTGAGCAGCTGCTTGCCGTCCGGCACCTTGAACTCGTTGATCGCCTGTTCCAGCGTTCCGAACGTCACCTCGGAGGTGGAGCGGGCGGCTGTACGAGCCGTCACACCGGAAGTGGTTCCGGTCGCCGCGTCGTACACCGTACCGGTGACGGTCGCGCCACTGGCGGCACCCGACTGCACGATGCGGAACGACTTGATGTCGCTCGGGTCATCGATCTTGTAGGTCAGGGAGCCATTGGCCGCACTCGGCTTGTACGTGGTGGTCAGGTCGCCGTCGATCATGTTGCTCGGCGCGTGGCCGCGCTCCTCGACCTTGGTGGCGGAGAACGCCGCGTTCGCCTCGGTGGAGACGTAGGCGCCCTGATTCACCATGAACTCGTTGAACGCGAGTGCACGCTGCGGGTAGTCGGCGGTGGTCAGCAGACGCAGGTAGCGCATGCCGGTGCCGTTGGCGATGTCGTCCTTGCCGTAGTAGAAGACGTTCGGGTAGTTGGAATCGGTCTTCTTGTTCGTGTCGCTTATGTCGCCGAACGCGGTCGTGGTGTCGGTGTCGGACACACCGTCGCCAATCTCGAACGCGTCAACCCAGGTCTTGCCATCGACGGACATCTGCACCTTGGTGTCGCGGATGTAGTCGTACTGCGTGTCCTGCGTGTAGATGCGCAGCGAGGTGATGTCGATCGGCTGACCGAGATCGAACACCGCGGTGTTGCCCTGTCGCGGCTGGCCGGCGAACTTGATGACCGTGGTCATATCGCCGTCGAACGCGTTGCCGCTTTCGCGGGTGTCGGTTCCCCAATCGGTGCGCTTCTGGATGTCGGACGAGACCAGCTTGCCGAACTTGCCGACCGTGGAAAAGCCGACCTTGAGCTTGTCGACCGAGAAGGCCGCTCCGTCGGTGTCATTGATCACGCGCACGTAGCGGGCGGTCTTGCCCGTGAGGTTGCCCGGCTCGACAGTGGTCCAGACGAGTCCGTTGTCGGAGATCTGCAGGCTGGGGTTCGCGTTGCCGGTGTTCAGCTCGACGTCGGTCAGATCACGGATCGCCAGCAGATCGAGTCCGGCGTACTGGCCGCCGTCAAGCATCGTGTGCGATTTGTCGAACAGCTCCGCCGTATTGGCGCCCAGCGTGGCGGTGTACCCGTGCTGCGTCTTGTTCGTGTACACCGACTTGAGCGGATCGGCGGTCTCGGGCGGGGTCACGGTGATCTCGGCCACGCGCCACCACACGTTCTTGGCGGCGGTGTTGCGGATGCGTACGTAGCGCCCGGTCACGTTGCCGCTCACCGTGGAGGTGACGTCGTCTCTCAGGTCACCAAGCTTGGTCCAGGTGGCCTTGTCATCGCTGACCTCGACGACGCCCTGGCTCGGACGGTCGTCGGGGCTGGAGGCATGACCGGTAATCGTGACCTCGCCGATCGGCTTGCTGGAGCCCAGATCGACGATCACGGCCGCGCCGGCCGCGATCTTGTCGCCGTTCGGGTCCTTGAGGTAGGTGATCGTGGACGGGTTGCCGTCGATCATCTGCTCCTTGGTGCTGCTGTAGGTGGCGTTGAGGTTCTCCAGCTGCACGCCAGTCGCCGTGTACGGAGCGAGAGTCTCCTTCTCGACCTTGTTGACGTCGATGCCCTTGATGCCGAGCCACAGGTCATCGCCGTTGTCGGCGGTGGCGATCAGTCGCACGCCGGTGACGCCGGTGATGTTCAGACCGGTGACTTTGATCGGCTCCTCGGAGCCCTTCGGGCGCTCGAACGTCGCATCCGGCACGTCGGTCCAGTTCTCGCCGTCCGTGGTGGTCTGCAGCTTGGAGTGGTAGAAGTGGTTCTTGCCGCCGTTGAACGCGAAGCGGATGCTCTTGAGCGTGGTGGCCTTGCTGAACTTCACGCCGACGTAGTTGCCCTTGTGCAGGTAGTTCGGGTTCTGGAACACCGTGACCGTGCTGTCTTTGCCATCGAAGATGTCTTCGATCGAGCCGGAGGTCGGCGTGGTGAACACGTCGCTGATGTACGTCTTGGTCACGACGTTCGGGTCGGCCTCCTGCTGCACCTTGTTGGACAGGTAGGAGTCCATCGCCTTGATGAACGGCACGATGTGCTGCACGCCGACTTCGGCGTACTCGGTGTGGTTCACGTAGTAGAAGCCGTGCTTCTTGGACGCGGCGAACGCGGACTGCGCGTCGGAGTACTCCTTGAGCGTCGAGGACGTGTCGCCGTTCAGCGCGGCCTCGATACCCGCGATGTAGGCGAGCGCGGCCTTGGTGGTGTCATCCCAGCAGTCGATCCACGGGGCGATCTGCTCGTTGGCGTCCTGCCCGGTGTAGTCCTTGCCGATGTCGCCGAGCATCTTCGCATCGCCCTTGGCGCGGTAGGTCTTGGCTGCCTTCTGCAGCGTGACGAACGCGGCCTTGATGTCGGTCAGATCGTGGGCGGTGATGGTGCCGTCAGCCAGCTTCGCCTTGGCGGCGGTCAGTGCGGGAGCCAGGTCCACGGACTCCTGCAGCGCGGTGACGCGCGAATCCATGTTCTGGTTGATGGTGTGCTTGGACAGCTCACGCAGCGCGTTCGACGCGGCGGTCGGCACAGCGGAGTTGTGGTCGACGAACGAGAACGAATCCTGCCATGCCTGGTCGGCCTCGCTCTTGCTCCGCCAGATGTTCCACGAGTAGGTGGCGTTGCCGAAGATGCCGACCTTGCTCGGCTCGGACTGCTGCATCGGGTTGAGCACGATGCCCTGGATCTTCGACGGGTCGACGCCCGGATGCAGGAACGTGTCGTAGCCGCCCATGATCAGGTGGCTCTTCGAGTTGTCGGAGCACGGCCAGTTGATCCACATGTAGGGGCCGCGGCCGACGTTCGAGGTGAACGTGTCGGTGAAGTTCTGCGAGACCTCGCCCCAGACGCGTCCGCCGGTCATGACGATCTGCACTTCCTTGGGGAAGTTGGCGAAGTAGCTCATGCCGTTGCCCATGTATTCCTGCGTGACGAACGGCAGCGTGGTCTTGAGGTCCGGGTAGGTCTTCTTCATTTCCTTGAGCCACGCGACCATATCGGTGAGCAGCTTGGTGTAATTGTTACCACCCACGTTCGCCGCGTCATCGGCCAGGATGGCGATCTGGCGTACGCCGACCCCGATGGTCTGCGCGAACTTGTCCTGCAGCACCTTCAGATCGGCCTGATAGTTCGCCTCGGAGTTGAACCGAATCGCGTTGTTCATGAACGGGTGCAGAGCGAACACGAAACGCGTCTTGGAGGCGTTGCCGGCATCGGCGAGCGGCTTGATCTTGGTGTCGAGCTCGTCCTGCGTGTACAGCGTACGCCACTGCGAGTTGTGCTTCGGATCGTCCTTGGGGGCGTAGAAGTACGAGTTGAGCTTGTAGTAGCCGCCCCACTTCATCAGGTTGATGCGGTCCTGAGTGCTCCACGGGTTGCCGTAGTAGCCTTCGATGAAACCGCGGCTGACCACATCGGCGTAGTCAGTGACGGTGAAGTTGCGGATCGTCAGGCTATCGATCTGGCCGAGCACCTGGTACAGGGTGGTCAGGCCGTAGAAGCTGGCGTCGGTGTCTTTGCCGAGCACGGAGATCGTGCCGTTGTCGGACTTGAGGAAGTATGAGTCGGTCTTGTCGAAGATGGCGGAATCCGGGCTGTACTTGCTTTCGATGGCAGTCTCGGCCTTGCCATCGGAACCGTTCACGCCCACATAGACGTTGGTCTTGCCGCTGACTGCGGCGTCGGATTCGGTGACGTTCAGGTTCTTGAGCGCCGCCACTTCGTCCAGTCGGTCCTGGGTGGCTTCATCGATGTCATCGTCATAGATGACGTTGATGTCGCGAAGAATGTACTGTCCGCTGTCATAACGGATCGAATGCGGCTTGGGGTACAGCGTGTATTCGGTCGCCGCCGTATCGCCGCCTGCCGCGTACGCCGTCTGCACGCCGATGGCCACTGCCGGGCTCAACGACAGAGCCGCGGCAAGCAGGCCTCCTAATGCCTTACTGCGCATACTGGGGTTCCTTTCCTTGTCCGGCACTGGGACGCGCCGGCTGAATCTCTCATCATTGAATTATTCGTCACCATGCTGCTTTGCATCATCGTGACACGGGGACTCGTGTGAGTTCATCATTGGTCAGTATTCAGTATATATAATTAACAAAATATCGCGACGTTTTTGGTCGTGTCGCAGCCCACCGGCGATTCATGGCCGCGACACGGCGTGCGTTACTGTTGTTGTCATGACCATCACCGTATCGACAGACGGAAGCGCCCTGGGCAATCCGAACGGCCCAATGGGCTGGGCCTGGGCCGACCACGAACTCAACATGGCACATTCCGGCGGCCATGAGCACGGCGGCGACTGCGATGCCGGCGGCGCCACGAACGGCACGAATCAGATCGGCGAATTGTGCGCAGTGCTGGAGGCGCTGCGCGCACATCCCGGCGCGGAGCCGCTGGTCATCGAGACCGACTCACAGTATGCCATCAACTGTTCCACCAAGTGGGTGCACGGGTGGAAGAAGAACGGCTGGAAGAACTCGCAGAAGAAGCCTGTGAAGAACGCGGCGCTCATCAGGGCGATCGACGCCGAGCTGTCGCGCCGCGCCGGCTCGGTGAAGTTCGTGTGGGTCAAGGGGCACGCGGGCAACGCCGGCAACGAGAAGGTGGACGACCTGGCCCGCACGTATGCCGGCGACTGCCGCAGCGGCGTGCAGGAGGGATATCTGCCGAAGGAGGGATGGCAGTCGCTGCTGGCTTCGGAGTATGCCAAGGGAACTGACGTGCCGGATGATGCGCAGATGCTGCTGGACGGCAGGATTTCCACGCAGGAGTACCATCTCGGGCGAGGCGGGGAATCGGGTGAAGCGGGAGCCGAGCACGAATCGGACGGCGACAACGTCGCAAAGCGAATCCGCAAGCCATCGTTGGCGGAGCTGCTTGCCGAACCCGAAGGCGTGCCCGGCTACGGCGAGACCCAGTCGGACCCATCATCCACCACTGCGATGTCAGTTCCTGCTGTTCCCATGACGACCGAATCGGACGCGACCGTCGCACTGTCATCGAATTCGGCACAGGCCGAAGGCACACAGTCCGGCAGCTCCACACGCTCTGTGGCCGAACCTGCGGCGCCGCGGCTCTCCCCGACCGCCCTCACCGCGTCGGGCACGCTGCGCTTTACTCCCCCGCCATCCACCAGCCCGACATATGACGGACGGCCGCGCATCATCCACGGACTGGTTCGCGTGGACGGATATGTGAACGGCGACGGCACCATCACCCTCGACAATGCCGCGTTCTATACGGACAGGCAGGGATAGCAGCCGAATGGCGACGGTTCTCCTCCCAAAACCCGGACGAACGGCGGTGACGTTCCACGAACCGGATACTATAGAGGTGGACTTCAATCCCAAAGTTTGAAGCATGTTTCCCTCCAAGGGGAATGCACGGACATTTCAAGGAGTACATGATGGACAAGGCACAGCAGGATGCACTGAAGAAGGCGGCCGGCATCGAAGCCGCTAAGCTGATCGAGAACGGCATGATCGCCGGTCTCGGAACCGGTTCGACCGTGCGTTTCCTGGTCGATGAGCTCGGCCGCCGCGTCAAGGAGGAGGGCCTGCAGTTCACCGGCGTGACGACCTCCCGTCGCACGCAGGAGCAGGCCGAAGGTTACGGCATCAAGATCGTGGACATCGATGATGTGGATCATATCGACATCACCATTGACGGCGCCGACGAGGTGGACAAGAACTTCAACGGCATCAAGGGCGGCGGCGCCGCACTGCTGTGGGAGAAGATCGTGGCCACGAACTCCAACAAAATCGTGTGGATCGTGGACGAGTCCAAGGTCGTCGACACCATCGGCAAGTTCCCGCTGCCGGTCGAGGTGATTCCGTTCGGCGCCGGCCACGTCATCAAGCAGTTCGAGGCCAAGAACTACAAGCCGGTGCTGCGCCTCGACGCCGACGGCAAGGAAGTGCGCACCGACGAGAACAACTTCGTCGTGGACCTGCATCTTGAGCGCATCGACCACCCGCAGGATCTCGCCGAGGACCTGATCAACACGGTCGGCGTCGTCGAGCACGGCCTGTTCCTCAACATGGTCGACAAGGTCATCGTCGGCGACCCCAACGGCCCACGCGTAATGACCAACGGCAACAAGTGACCTAACGCGGCGAATCGCCGCCTCAATCCCGGCGCCGGCAGCCCCCCCCCATCGGAGTCTGCCGGCGCTGTCATATCCAGCTCGCTTCCGCCAGCGGGGACGAGAATGTAAAAGCCCCGCGGCCGACAGGGTCGCGGGGCTTTGTGTGCGCGCTTGCGAGCGAACGACTACTTGCGCTGGTGGCGAGTCTTACGCAGCATCTTGCGGTGCTTCTTCTTGCTCATCCGCTTGCGGCGCTTCTTGATGACCGAACCCATCGTCAGCCTCCCTTAGTACGTTAAAGATTGCAACTTGCCCAATAGTACACGTATTGAGGGACTTACGCATCCGCGCGTTCCATTTCCGCCATGAATCCGCAAATCACCCCGAATTATCACGAAATCACAGCGGGAACGGCTCGTAGAACCGCAGCACGGATTCCTTGGAGCCAGTCACCTCGAACACGGCGGTATCGTTCTGCCACAACGCCGTCGCGGTCTTGCCATCCTCACCGTCGGCCCTCACCGTGTAGCTGCCGGTGCTCTTGCCCGACACCTTGACGTCCCCGGACTTCAGCTCCTTGCCGGTCAGGTTCTTCGCCAGCTCGTCGTACTGCTTCTTCACGGTGTCGGAGTCCGACCATTGCGCGACGATGACGGTCACGTCCTTCGCCGACTTGCCCGTGGAGTACGTGAGCGTGTACTCCTCCAGCGGCGACGCGGACTTCCAGGTCTCGCTGGCGCCCGCCTTGGTGCGCGCGTAGTTGAGCACGCTGTCCGGCATCGCCTTGAGCAGTTCGGATGCGTCATCCGGCAGCGCGGTGGCCTTGATGCTCGGCTTGGTAGGCTCGGTGGCGGTCTGCTGCTGCACCTTCGTCACTTCGTCCGTCTTGTTCAATGCCCAACCGGGCCATACGAACGCGGACAGCAGCGCAAGCACGACGACCAGCGCGGCGACGATCATCACGACGATCAGCTTGCCGCGCGATGCGGAACTACCGTGCGGATAGGAAGGGGATTGAGTCTTTGCCATGCTGTGATTCTCTCACGCGCATACGACGCAACGGCATCGTTTCGCCGGCGACGTCGGCGTGCCGCTTTGTGCTAAGGTCTGCGGTATGGTGAAGTCGGCGACGCGATATGTATGCAGCGAATGTGGTTGGGATGGTCTCAAATGGGTGGGCCGCTGCCCGCAGTGCGGGCAGTGGGGCACCGTGGAGGAATTCCACG
>UMIC01005737.1_pt1 | contig 14607 bp, 14 predicted proteins | sample 1965681 | NCBI WGS metagenome assembly UMIC01 (sample SAMEA4836114, study PRJEB28245) | human gut metagenome | biome: gut microbiome; material: fecal sample | place: Denmark | collected 2008
ACTGGCGTGTGAAACTTCGCCTCATTCTTCTAAAATAAGTAGGTGAAGATTGCCTGTTTTATTTTGTTGGGGAATAGCGTAATTTTCCAAAATTCCCCAACTTTTATCGTAGATTGGCGTGTAAATCCCCAACTTTTTGCGGGGTGTCATGGAAATACTTTAAAGTTATTTTTTGCACAAATTCATGTATACGACGTGTTTTTAATTATGATAAAATAAGAATAGTTGGATACAGAGTATATATATTTATTTTGATATAAGATATGAATATAAAGTTAGGAGGCAGAGAAATGGTAACGGTTACGTACTCTAATGAAGAAGATGGTATGTGTTCTTTCGTGATAGATGGAGAAGAATATGCTGAAAATGAAGAAAGGGCAATTATTCCCAAATTTGTATTAAAACGAATGAGAGTTGAGGATATTCCAGATAATTTTGAAATTGAAGTATGTGAGTCAAAAGATTCTTCAGTAATAATGGTATCTGTTCCTATGACCTTTGTAAAGGTTGGTGAAAATGAGTTTCAAGCTATTTATGATGAACTTATTACTAGAAAATATTGGGATGGATCAATAGGACTTAAACTATATATGGAGACAAAAAAGGATATAATAGAAGAACGTTCAAAAGAGGTAGGAGATATCCATTTAGAAAGCTATGATGATGATGGAGCTTATATACATTTGGTATATAGCACAAAAATTTATACCGATGATATGAGTGAATTGCTGAGTAATATGGAACAGATATATGGTGAAATAGAAGGTGCTACGGACATTACTTTAGGTTCACCGTTTTCTAAAATAGATGATTGTGAAAAGGAAAATGAATTTACAATAAAAATATTACTTCCGTTATTTCGGAAGTTAGGATTTACAAATGTTAAATATAATCATGGGAATAAGGAATACGGAAAAGATATCACATTTGCACGTAGAACAGAATTTGATGATTATGAGTACTATGGAGTGCAGGTAAAGTATGGAGATGTATCTGGTGGCGTTCAGGGAGAGATAAATGAATTAATTCAACAAGCGAAAGATTCTTTTTCAATGCCATATTATGACGTGTATTCAAGAAATAAAGTAAGGGTATCTAAAGTTATTATTGCGATTTCAGGAAAATTTACACAAAACGCTGTGGAAAAAATAATAGAAGGTGTGACGGAATACCCATTAAAGAATAACTTGATTTTTCTGGATAAAGAAAAAATAGAGGGATTAATGAGTAAGTACAATAGATTTTAATTTTTATGAAGAATATAAAGCATCAAGAGGTATTTATTCAATGAATAGAGAAAAAAATATAGATCCATTAGTTTATATGCAGCAGGAACTGTGTGATATGTGGGGAATTAACAACCAAGCAAAGTATGTATTCTATTATGATGAAAGTAACAATTGCAGAAAGTTTTGGGTTGACGACAGTAAGCAGCAATTTAATACGGATTATACAGCAGATTTTGTATTGGCAGGGTTGGTAAAGAAAGAGGAAGATACTGTTGATGTATCATTGGAAACATTTAGGAGACTTTTGAAGTTACAGGGAAATGTAGAGGAAATTAAGTTTAAAAAACTGTATGCAAAAGGTGATTTTTTGCACTGTGTGAAAGAAAAACGTTTGTTTGAAACTTTATCATGGATAGATAAATCGCCTTTTTATATTCATTACACTAATGTGAATAATTTATTTTATACACTTGTTGAAATATTTGATTCTATCGTAGGATTTGATGAAATAAGTGAATTTGGATATGACTATTTAAAAATGAAGAGTGTGTTTTATTATATGTTTAAAGAGAAAACAGATGCATTACAAAGTTTAATGTTTAAATATAAGTATCCAAATATACAGCGGGAGAATATAAAAGAATTTTGTAATGAGTTACTATCTTTACTCGGGAGCAGAAGAGAAATGAAGGAGAACGAAAAGTTTTTGGCTGGAATGCTTGCCAGAGCAGCAGAAAGTGACGAATTAGTATTTTTACATAATAACGATGATTATGTTATGCAGGAAAACTATGCGGAGTTTTATATTGATCCTATTCGAAAATATCAGAAGTCAAGGCACATATTTGATGAGGAAATAATAGTACAGGATATAGTAAAAAAGCAAATAGCAAAGGGGGAGAATATGGCAGATAATTTCAAGTTTGTAAAATCTGAGACAGACATATTCGTGCAGTTATCGGATGTAATAGCAGGGATTTTAGGAAAACTGTTTAAGTATATAAATTCCACAAGTGTAAATCAACGGAGAAGAGATATTGAAGATTTATCCAAAATTCAGGTTGATAATATTTTACTAATTGATAAGCTGCGTACGGAAGCTAATCAGGAGAATCCCGGATTTTTATGTTCGATTGGCCCTTTTGATGGAGTAGGAATACTTGATAGATTTTTCGAAACAATAAAGAGTAGAAAAGAAAATAGAGTGAATTAGGAATGAAGATATGGTTGTTTTTATAGTAGAAAAGAAAAGGTACTGAAATTATAATTTAAGCATGCATTTAGTAAAATAAATGATTAAAATGAATGAAAAAGAGTTTTAGAGACACGGTATACATAGCTGATTGGTTCACCAAGAGCCAGTCGGTTTTTCATACCAATTTTTATACATAGCCAGTCCCGTAAAAAGGATTGGCTATTAAATTTTTTAAGGAAGGAGGACACCATATGACCAAGTGTAAAGTAATCGCTCTTGCGAATCAGAAGGGAGGTACTGCCAAGACCACAACAACTTTAAATCTGGGAATCGGTCTTGCAAAGCAGGGGCGAAAAGTATTATTAGTCGATGCTGATCCACAGGGAGATCTGACCACTGCATTAGGTTGGACTGATGCAGACAATCTTCCGGTCACATTGGCAACACAGATGCAGAAGATTTTACAAGATGAACCATTTGTATATAATGAAGGAATTTTGCATCACGTAGAGGGCGTAGATATTATTCCAACAAATATTGAATTGTCTGGTATGGAAATTTCGCTGGTTAATGCGATGAGTCGAGAGCAGACATTAAAGTTATATCTGGCGGATTTGAAAAAGGATTATAACTATATCCTGATTGATTGTATGCCGAGTTTAGGAATGCTGACCATCAATGCGTTGGCTGCGGCAGACAGTGTGATTGTTCCAGTGCAGGCCCAGTACTTGCCACTAAAGGGTATGACACAGCTTATGAAAACAATCGGTAAGGTGCAAAGACAACTCAACCCAGAGTTGAAAATCGATGGAGCTTTGCTAACATTAGCAGATATGCGGACAAGACTTGCCAGAGCAACAGCATATAATCTAAACGCAACATATGGACAGCATATCCGGATTTTTAAGACGGTTATCCCAGTGGCTACCACAGCAGCGGAAAGCAGTGCAGCAGGAAAAAGTATTTATACTTATGACAAAGATGGAACAGTAGCACAGGCATATGCAGAATTTACGAGGGAGGTGATGCAGTGTGGCGAAAGGCAGAGAAATAAACATGAATCTTCCCTCAGCAGATGATCTGTTTACGACACAGGAAGAAAGAGAGCAGAAGAACCAGGAATATGTCAAAGAGATTTCCATTTATGAAATTACGGATTTCCCGGACCATCCGTTTAAAGTAAAGATGGATGATAAGATGCTGGAAACAATCGAGAGCGTTCGAGACCATGGCGTATTGGTTCCGGCACTTGTACGGGAAAAACCGACAGGTGGATATGAAATGATTTCCGGTCACCGTAGGAAAATGGCATGTGAACTGGCGGGAAGAGATAAAATTCCTTGTATTGTAAGGAATCTGACAGATGATGAAGCGATTGTGGTCATGGTTGACAGCAATCTCCAGCGAGAAAAAATCCTACCATCCGAAAAAGCATTTGCCTATAAGATGAAGTTGGATGCTATGAAAAGGCAGGGGAAGAGAACTGATTTAACTTCTACCCCACTGGGGCAGAAGTCAGGGAAGTGTTCAGTAGAAATTTTAGGTGAGCAGGTAGGAGAAAGTAAAAGTCAAATTCAAAGATATATTCGCCTGACCAATTTAATCCCTGAAATTCTGGAAAAGGTCGATGGTGATAAGATCGGCATGCGTCCGGCGGTGGAACTATCCTATCTGTCGAAAGAAGAGCAGGAGTTATTGTACGATGCGATGGAATCGGAGGCTTGTACACCAAGTCATGACCAGGCAATCCAAATGAGGAATCTTTCCAAAGAGGGAAAGCTCAATGAGGATATTATCATGGTCATCATGTCACAGGAAAAACCTAACCAGGTAGAGCAATGGAAAATCCCGAAGAATAAGTTGAAAAAATATTTTCCGTCCGGGACTTCGCAGGAAAAGATTGAGGAGACCATTATCAAAGCACTGGAACTGTACCGGAAACGGGAAAAGACCAGAGAACGATAGGCAAATTTGACACCAAGGGGAAAGTCTATCCTCTGACAGGTATCAAGAAAGCAGAAATTTTCTGTTTTCCCCTCCCCACACCCTACCCCTTTGGTTTACCAGCAGATTACCAGCCGAAAAGACAATAAAGAGCCGGAAGACATCTTCTCTTTCGGCAGGTGGGATATTCCAGTCCCATATGACAGCAGAAAATGAACAGAGTACAGCAACAATCGGCGTTCCTAAGGGACGTCTTTTTTGATGCACAAATTGATACGAGAAGAAAGGAATTGTAGAAAATGAGAAAGATATGGAAACGAATGTGTACAGGGATTCTTTCCCTGGCCACAGTGATAACCGCATTGCCGATCGCATCGGTTTATGCAGCAGAGACACAGTACTGGACGGAGTCCGCAGAACGAGTCGGATATATTGAGCATGTGATGAATGATGGAACTATTCATTCCACATTCAACGAAGGACACATGAAAGTCGAAGGAGAAACTGCATACTGTGTGGATATCAATACGAACTTCCAAAATGGATATAAGACCAGACATGACGCAAGTGCCAGCATGAGTGCAGCGCAGATTGAGGATGTGGCATTGTCACTGGAATATGTAAAGCAGTACACAGGCAGTCACACCAATCTGAATGCAAATCAGCGCTATCTGTTGGAACAGTGCGTGGTATGGCAGAGACTGAGTGAACATTTAGGATGGCAGTGTGACAATGTCCGTGCAGCTTATTCTGAAATCTCACAGAATATCCAGAATGAGGTGTATGCCGGGGCAAGAGCATTTGTACAGGAAAACAAAGGTCGTTACAAATGTGGTGGTTATATTTATATCGGCCAGGGACAGGATGTTGGACAGTTCTGGGCGGAATTGAATGTAGGAAATGCAAAAGTAAAAAAGGTTACAGCAAATGCGAGTGTCACAGACGGGAATGCGTTATATTCCATTGCCGGAGCAACTTTTGGAGTATTTTCAGATCAGAACTGTAACAATCAGATCGGAGCACTTACTACAGATGAAAATGGAGATACCAACGAAGTGGAAGTGACAGCCGGAACGGTTTATATCAAAGAGCTTTCGGCACCAAAAGGATACAAATTAGATGCAACAGTGCACAGCCTGACTGTAGAAGCAGGAAAGACAGCGATATTAAGTGTCGCAGATGCTCCGAAAGTAACAGAGACACTGGTGGATTTGTTCAAGATTGACATGGAGATAGGCAAAGCAACCGCACAGGGAAGTGCAGCACTGGAAGGAGCAGAATTTACCTGGCGTTATTATGACGGACTTTATACAAAAGACAATTTGCCAAAACAGGCAACACGCACATGGGTTACAAAAACAGTAGAGGAAAAGAATAGTGATGGAACCGTTCATTATGTGACAAAGCTGGCAGACGCTTATAAGATATCAGGAGATGCCTTTTGCACACAGAATGAGAAAAACGTGTTGCCACTTGGAACACTGACTGTTGAAGAAACCAAAGCACCAGACGGATATTTGCTGGATGGAGCTTATATGCAGGCAGGAGATAACGCCGAGCAGATCAAAGGAGTGTATCTGACACAGATCACAGAAGAGGGAGAGCTTGCGATTCTTTCTGGAAGTAACCAGTATTCCGTATCTGATCAGGTTATCCGAGGCGGTGTGAAGATTCAGAAACGTGACTTGGAGACAAAAGATACCAAAGCACAGGGGAGTGCCACGTTAAAAGATACGGAATTTGCCATTATTTCTCTGAATGAGAATCCAGTTTTGGTAGAAGGAAAATTGTATCAGAAAAATGAGACAGTTAAAACGATTCAGACCGGGATTGACGGAGTAGCAACAACTGCAGCAGATTTACTTCCGTATGGTAAATACAAACTGGAAGAGACAAAAGCACCGGAAGGGTATCTGACAGACGGAGCCAAAGCAATTGAATTTTCCATTACGGAAAATGGAAAGATCGTGGATTTAACAGATGAAAGCCATTCCATTTATAACCAGATTAAACGTGGAGATCTGGAAGGAGTGAAAATCGGAGCAGGCACACATAAGAGACTGGCGAATGTTCCATTTAAGATTACCAGCAAAACAACCGGAGAGAGCCATATCGTAGTGACGGATAAGAATGGTCAGTTTTCAACCGCTTCGGACTGGGCATCTCATAAGAAAAATACCAATGCCGGAAAATCCAGTGAGGATGGCATCTGGTTTGGAACTTCTGAGCCGGACGACAGCAAAGGAGCATTACTTTATGATACTTATGAGATTGAAGAATTGTCTTGTGATGCCAACAAAGGAATGAAGCTGATTCCTGCATTTGAAGTCGTGGTAAGCAGAAATAAAGTGAAAATCGATCTTGGAACACTGACCGATGAGTATGAAAAAGAGATTACCATTCATACAATTGCAACGGATAAGGCAACCGGAGAAAAGGTAATTGTTGCAGGAAAGAAAGTAACGATTGTGGATACGGTTATGCTGGACGGTCTGGAAAGTGGAAGAAAGTACCAGTTAAAAGGCTGGCAGATGCTGAAAGAGGAAAATACGGAGTTGTTGATTGATGGGAAGCGTGTAGAGAGTGAGTATACTTTTGTTGCTGACAGTGAGAAAATGAAAGTAGAAATCTCTTATACGTTCGACGCATCCGAACTTGGCGGACAGAATCTGGTTACATTTGAAAAATTATACGATCTGAAAAATCCGGAAGAACCTGTAAAAGTAGCAGAACATAAAGACATTGAAGATGAGGGACAGACGGTTCTGATCACAGAACGTAAGATTTCTATTCATACTACAGCAACAGATAAAAATGGCAAGAAAGAAATTGAAGCAGGAAAAAATTTGACGATTGTAGATACTGTTACTTTAGAAGGATTGGAAATTGGTACGAAATACAAATTGTCTGGCTGGCAGATGATCAAGGCGGAAAATGCAAAGCTGATCATTGATGGTAAAGAAGTAACAAATGATTACGAATTTACTGCAGATAAGGAAAAGATGGAAGTGAAGATTGAGTTTACTTTTGATGGGAGTTCACTCGGTGGAAAGCAGCTTGTAACATTTGAAGAATTGTATGATATGTCAAATCTGGAAGAACCAAAGAAAGTAACAGAGCATAAGGACATCAATGATGAAGGGCAGACAGTCACCATCAAAGAAGTGCCGGAGACATCAACTCCAAAGACACCGGGAAACCCTGTAAAGAGCAGCAATCCACCAAAAACAGGTGATACAACACAGGCAGCTTTGTGGATAGCCATTTTGATATTATCTGCAGCCGGAATTACAGGCATCCGTGTTTGCAACAAAAAGAAACAGATCAAGAAATCAGGAATTGAGGAGAAAAAAGAAGAGAAGGAGTAAAGCGGAGGGCGGCGTTAAGCTGCCCTTTGACAATAAAATGGGAAAGAATCAAAAAGCAATAAAAGTATTACAGCGTTTATTTGATGCCGGATATGGAACAGAGAAAGAGATTGCCAGTATGATCATGGATGAGATGCTTATTTTGCCAGGAGTAAATGTCGCAGATCTATGTATGATCAGTGAATTGCAGAAAAGTATTAAGGCAAATAAGGTGATAAGTTATTTGTCAGGAAGAACAGAAACAAAGGACGAACCGAAAGGAGCAGAGGAACATGGAGCAACCTAAACAATTGGAAATGACATTATCACAATTAAAAGCGTACGTGGAATCAACAGATAAAAATCTTCTGTTGGTCATAGAATTTCCGGAAGGAGAAACGAAGGATGGAGAATGAGCTGGAAGTTGTAAATATCCGACTGGTCAAGGAACCGTCCCTTTACAGCGAAAAGATTTTGGACAGCCCACAGGCAGTTGTGGAATTGATGGCGAAGGAATTAGCACAATATGACAGAGAAGTGTTTTGCGTTCTAAATATGAAAAACAACGGTCAGGTGATCAATATGAATATGGTGAGTGTGGGAAGTATCAATGCTTCGCTTGTAATTCCAAGAGAAGTTTTTAAGAGCAGTATTCTGGCAAATGCATCTGCGATTATCGGACTTCATAATCATCCCAGTGGCAATGTGAACCCATCAAAAGAGGATATGTTAGTAACCCGAAAGTTGCAGCAATGCGGTCAGCTATTAGGCATAGAGTTGCTGGATCATATCATTGTCGGTGGAACAAATGAAAAGATGTTTAGTTTCCGAGAGAAAAAGATGTTGAATGTGGCGGAAAGGATGGAGTTGGAGAGATAAAGAGTAAAACTATGTCACAGTATGCCGTAATTTTTTTACGGCATACTGTTGCGAAGAGATGAGGAATTGGTTATACTGTAAGCATAGAGTTATACGTTTATGACTTTTCGAGAGGATGGTATAAGATATGCTTAAAAAATTTACATTGAAGAATTACAAAAATTTTAAAGATGAAGTTACAATAGATTTTGAAAATATTGCAGGTTATCAGTTTAATACAGATTGTCTTTCAGAGGGTATTATTGGGAAAATGTTGATTTATGGACGTAATGCAACTGGTAAGACGAACCTTGGAAGAGCGCTTCTTGATATTGGTTCAACAATGTTTGGCGGAACAAGATATGAGAGTAATGGGATTTTACTTAATGCGGATTCCAAAGAAGATGCAGCAATGTTTCAATATGAATTTAGATTTGAGGATACAGAATTATGTTATAAATATTCGAGATTATCAAATGAGGAATTACGTGAAGAAGAATTATCTGTAAACGGAAAAAGCGTTTTTAAATGTAATTTTGGTTTACGAGAATACAATTTTGATAATTTGGATTATATTGATGCAGAGACTGCCAATATAGAGCGTTATTTACAATCTTTGGAAGCCGGAGAGGATGATGAAATCAGCGAATCAAAGTTGCCATTTTTGAGATGGTTGATTAGTAATGTGGCTTTGAAAAATGATTCCGCTCTTATTAGATTATCTAACTATGTCAGAAGAATGATGATGATTACGGTAGGAAATAGAATGCAGTATCGGTTTGTAAGATTGAATCAAGGTTTTTATGAAAGTTTGGAAAGTCCGGATCGGCTGAAGGATTTTGAAGATTTTCTAAATGCAATGGGGATTGAATGTAAATTAGTATTAAAAAAATTACCAGATGGACAGAGAGAACTGTATTTTGCACATAAACAATTAGTTCCATTTTATGAAAATGCTTCAAGTGGTACATTGGCGTTAGTAGAGCTTTATCGAAGACTGGTTCCGAAAGTATGGGATGCGTCTTTGATTTATTTAGATGAATTTGATGCGTTTTACCATTATGAAATGGCAGAAAACGTGATTCGTTTTTTCAAACAGAAGTATCCAAAGTGTCAGATGATTATGACATCGCATAATACGAACCTAATGACAAATAGAATTATGAGACCGGATTGTCTGTTTATTTTGTCAAGGAAGGGAACCTTAACATCTCTTTGTAATGCGACTGAACGAGAGCTAAGAGAAGGGCATAATCTTGAAAAAATGTATATCAGTGGGGAGTTCGAAAAGTATGAATAATTACGCAGTAGAGACAAGGCGGCGTAGCCGGAGTTTACTGATTGTAGAAGGAAAACATGAAAAAGATGAATTATTTTGGCTTATTTTCAAATGTTTTCCAGAATTGAATATTGATATAAATGATGTATGGATTTATGGCACGAACATTTATAAGTTATATGAGGATATTGTAAAAGAATATGGAAATGATTGGGCAAAAGATGAAATGGATGTTGATTTGCCATTTGTAATAAGTAAAAAGGAACATCCTGAAACAATCTATTATAGAAATGATTTTACCAATATTATTCTTGTATTTGATTATGAGCGACATGATCCGGCTTTTTCTGAAGAAAAGATTTTGGAAATGCAACATTGTTTTGAAGATTCAACAGATATGGGGAAGTTGTACTTGAATTATCCAATGATTGAATCATATTTGCATTTGAAATCTGTACCAGACGAAGAGTACATTAATCGGAAAATTCCAGTGTCACTTCAACCGGGAGATAGGTATAAAGGTATGGTAAAATCAGAAAGTGTTATTGAAAAGATAGTTGAATTGCCACATAGAATTGACGATTTACTGGCAGGAGATAGATATCAGGTAAGTAATTCTGAGAAAAGGAATGGATGTTGTGATGCGATATTGAAGATTTCTACGAATGAGTTAGAGAAGAAATTAGAAGAGATATTGCATGTTGTCGGAGACGAAAAGAAAGAAAAGACTTTAAAATATCAATTAAAAGATTGGATTATAAAAATTGGATATATATGTGAGAATCAGACATATTGGGAGTATATGAGAAAAGTTTTTCAAGAGATTGTATGTCATAATATTCGTAAAGCAGCTAAAATTCAAAATGAAGAGGAAAATGATCTTAGAAAGCAATTTGAACAGTTGGATTTGTCTGAAATATTGGATGTTCAAAATGAAATTAGTAGGGATGTGGAAAAAGGATTTATATGGGTATTAAGTACCTGTGTATTGGTGATTCCAGATTATAATTTTAAACTGCTGAATAGATAATTTCTCGATAGCTATTCAATATCGTTATAAATATTGGCGACATTAAAGAAAATGTGGTAAAATAATATATCATATTTTGTCAAAATTAGGGAGGCGAAATAATGCCGTCAATAAGTCAATCAATTATAGTTAACGTAGAGGCAAGTTATATAGAACAATATCTGAATAAGAAAGGGCTTGTTCGTTCAACAGAAGAATTAGGACAAGAGTTAAAGTATTGGATTGATAATTTACTAAGTGCTGGAAAAATAAATATTGTAGATTTTGAACAATTTTTATTTAATGAATTGTTTTGGGGGAAAAGAAAAACGATTCATATATATAAGCTTGATAAAGTAAAAGAATATAAATATCCAGAGGACTGGGAAAATGCATTGAATGAACATTATAATATACATTCAATAAATTACTGTAATATATTGAAAATGATTCCAAATACAACTGAACCAAGAAAAATAGTATCTGTCCAATCAGAAGAAAACCAAAAAGGTGAATTGATTAGAATAAGATTGCTTTTTGCGTGTTTTATACAGTTAAATGGAGAAAGAGGGTATAAAGACTCAGTAGCATATATTCCCGTGGAATTAGATTTTGAAAGAAAAATTATGATAATTAAAGCGTGGACAAGGCAACACATTGCGCATGAAGAACATAAAGCAGAAAATCTTTTGGATCATATAAAAAAATTAATGTGTATAGAATTTAAAGTTGAAATAAAAAATTTTATGTCTAGACACAAAAAAGTTCTTTTTCTTATGAGTAAAAATCTTATAGATGAAGCATATTCACAGGTTCCTGCGTATAATCAAATTGATTATTTGGTAGAAAATATAAAAGATTTTGAAATAGAAATTGTTAATACTTTACCTCTTAAAAATATAAATGGAGATGGAAAAGGTAATTATTTCTTAGATAAGGGGGTTATGAATTTTGAGGCTGAAATAAGGAATACATTGGAATGTTTGGCAATTAGTGATTATTTTTATGATAAGAATTTTGACGAAATTTGGAATTTGGGATTAGAAGCTGTAGTTGCAAGAGTGAAGTTTAATGATGAAGAAAAGGTTTTAACTTCTCTAAGTGGAGAAAATACGTCAGCTCCTATTTTTTGCACGAAGACGTTTATGGCATTAAAAAATAGAATGGAAGAAACAAAACAAATAGAGATTTTATGGGTTACAATGGAACGAAAGAGAGGAAATCTAAATCTGAAATTTGATGCTTCCAATACAGAATATTTGGAAATGTTGATAAGATATGGTATTCGTTTTAACGAAAGAGATATGAATTCAGCTTTAGAAATATATGAAAAATATGAAGAAAAACTTAATCAACAGATTACAAGACGTTGTGAGATTGCAGTCGGTCAATAGTTTGGGAAATATTTATCCGGATAAAATTATCGAATGGTTAGGGATATCTGAACAAGAATGTCGAGAATTTATCAATCAACTTCATGATCAGAGAGTGGTAACGTTCAAATACAAAATAAAATGTGAATGTGGTGAAGTATGTACAATATATGAAAGAAAATTACTTCGAAATCATGGTGCAAATTGTGAAATATGTGGTAAAAAATTTTCATTAAAGAATATAGAAGAAAAGGCAAATATTTTGTATGAGATTGATAAAGAAGAATTACTTGGGTTAAATAATGAAAGTATTGATTTTAAGATACTACCGGATGCAGGAAGAAAAGTTGTGCCGATGATAAAAAAGCAGGAGGAAAAAGAAATGGAAATTTTCATGGGTAGTTCATCAGAAGCAACTGATTTTATGGAAGAAATAGCAGTAAAATTGGAAGAATTAGATACACAACCTTTGTTATGGAATGAAACAGGAAAAGGCATATTTATACCTGGAACAAATACAATAGATGCCTTGCTTGCAATTACGAAAAGAGTTGGAGCAGCTATTTTTATATTTAATGCAGATGATAAAACCTGGAATGACAAATCAGCTTTAGAAACATTAGATACTGTAAGGGATAATGTATTATTTGAGTATGGGTTGTTTATGGGCGCACTTGGTAAAGAAAAAGTATGTTTTATATGTAAAAATCAACCCAAAGTGGCATCGGATTTAAAAGGAATTACATATATTGATGGGAATGATTCTTTGACAAAAATAAAATTAAAATTGAAAGATTGGCTTAATGCAATGCAAATGGAGATATAAGTTATCTACATAGCCAGATGGTTCCAACCCAAGGAATCTTCTGGCTATTTTCATGCCCAGATATTATCCCAAACAATATCAATCCAGGCAGGAAAGGAGATGAAAATCATGCCATATATACCACCATCAGTCGTGCAGGAAATCAAGCGAATGGACTTACTCACCTACCTGAAAAATTATGAACCATATGAATTGGTTCATTTTTCCGGCAACACCTACACCACAAGAACACACGACAGCTTGAAAATATCGAACGGAAAATGGATGTGGTGGAGCAGAGGGATCGGTGGCAGATCAGCACTGGATTATCTGATCAAAGTAAAAGAATACAGTTTTTTAGAGGCGGTTGAATTGCTTGCAGGACAGGCAAATATTCAGCCGCCTCTTTCTGCATCCGAGAACATTCCGATGGAGAAACATTTGCTGTTGCCAAAGAAAAATGAGGACAATGAAGAAGTGATTGCATATCTTTTGGAACGAGGAATCGACAAAGAAATCATTCAATTTTGTCTGGATTCCGGAAGAATTTATGAAAGTGCGTTTCATCATAATGCAGTATTTGTAGGAATGGATGTGAAAGGAAATCCGAAATATGTAGCTCTTCGGGGAACAGGGACAAGCTTTATTGGAGAGGCAAATGGAAGCGATAAGAATTATTCTTTTTCCATTTTTTCAGATAAACCAAGTGAAACGGTGCATCTGTTTGAGTCAGCAATCGATTTGTTGTCCTATGCGACACTACAAAAATCAGAGGGAAAGGAGTGGAGAGAGGAACATTTATTGTCCCTTGCAGGTGTCTATCAGCCAGCAAAAGAAATTGAAAAAAGTAAGGTCCCTGCAGCGTTGACTAGAGTATTAAAGCTACATCCAGAAGTAAAAGGAATCGTGTTGCATTTGGATAATGACCGTATCGGAAGACTTGCCACAAAAGCAATTTGTACTGTACTTCCAAAGCAGTATCAGGTAAAAGATGAGCCTCCGAAATATGGAAAAGATTACAATGATCAGCTTTGTATCAAGTTAAACCTGGCAGTTACAAAGAGAGAAAAAGCAGTAAAAAAGAGCTTGGCAAGTCATGAAAAAAATGAAAGATAGAAGGTGAGCAGAAGATGAAAATGGTGAAATATGAGCTGGCAGTTGTGCATAAGAAAGACTTGATTTTGACGATGGAAGAGGATGTGGATAGTGAAGAAGTTTTGAAAATTTTTCTTGAAACTCTGAAAGAAGATGAGAAAAATCAGGGAGAATTGTTTGGAATTATTGCTGAAAAAGTGCTGGAAGAGAGCTGCACAGAGCAGTGTGAAAACTGTCAGATATATTGTCCGGCAGGTGAAGTATAGCAATACACAATACCAGCAAGCAACGCCTTTGGATTACCACACAGGTTTCCTGTCGGGCAGTCCGGCGGCAGCTTGTCAGGGAGAATCCCTGAAACCCTCAGAAAATGGAAAAGGAGAAAGTAATAATGTTGAAGTTTATTTGTGGAGTATTAGTAGGTGGCATCATAGGAGTTGTGTTGATGTGCCTGTTGCAGATTAACAAGATTC
>UMIC01027119.1_pt1 | contig 14268 bp, 7 predicted proteins | sample 1965681 | NCBI WGS metagenome assembly UMIC01 (sample SAMEA4836114, study PRJEB28245) | human gut metagenome | biome: gut microbiome; material: fecal sample | place: Denmark | collected 2008
AAATGAACAACTTAAAATGTTTTTCAAACACGCTCTAGTGAAGAAGAAACTTTGCCGGAGGAAGAATCAGCCGAAGAAGCCGATACAAGCGAAGAAGTCAATATAAAAGAGAAAAAAATTTTCCGATATGAAAATGACGATGTGAAAGTAGAAGTAAAAGAGTCCGAAGCAGGAGTTATCGCTGATAGTGCAAAGTTACAGATTGTGCCGATTGAACAGGATAATAAAGATACACAAAAACAGTATGCAGAAGTAAAGAAGCAGCTCCTGGAAAAGGCACAGAATGAAATCTATGATATTGCAGGATTTCTGGCTTACGACATTTCTTTCGTAGATGAGAATGGGAATAAGATAGAACCAGATGGAAAAGTTCAGGTTTCTATGGAATATAAAAAGATTACAATGCCAGAAGCATTGAAAGACCGTAAGGACTCTAAAGATACGGATGTAACAGTAATGCATCTGGAAGAAGATACATCGGGTAAAGTAAAAGAGGTAGTAGATCTTTCAGAGAGTAAACAGTTAAAGGATATTACAACTACCGCGAAAAAGGTTGTCAAAAAAGTTGATTTTGAAACGGAGAGTTTTTCAACATTTACAATTATCTGGAAAAAGAATGGTCAGATAAAGACAACAGTAAACATCGTTGATGACAGAGGAAAGGCAATAGAACTTTCAGAGACAAATGCTGTATTAAGTAATCTGGAAATAGATGCAAAATATTTTTACATATCAAATATAACAGCAACAACTTATAGTCAGTATTATAAATTAACAGATAGTGAACAACAGAGTTATCAATTAATGAAAGCGGTTGTTACAGATTCTGGTACTTCTTATGATGGAACGAATGGAACGGATATTATTTCATTAGAAGTGGAGAATCGTACTACATATTACAGAACTAAAAGTGGACAAAATAGAGAAGAATTACAAAATAAAACGCTTTATTTTGTTTACACAGAGATGTTATCGACAGTTGAAACGGTGGACAGCGCATCTAAGGGAATCAAGATTAAAATGATAGACTTGGAAGGAGAGGCTAATAAATATCTTAAGAATGGAGATAATTCAATTAATTTAGATGGAAATTACGGTAATGGAACTATTAAAAATAACTTGCTGGAAAGACGTTTGGGAACAGATGGTTATCCGATAGCAAAAAATGGTGCAAAAAGTCTGTCTGGCTTATTTAGTGGGGCAACAGAAACAAACCACTTATTTATCAAAAGTATCTATGCTAATACAGGATACTATGAATACAGTAGTTTTGAAAATTATGCCTATTTAGATACCAGCAGTTCAGGTTCGACAGGCAGCAATGCAAAGGAGTTTAAGGTATATAAGCAGATAGGGACACCGAAAAATGAGGACTTATATTATTACAAACGTGGTAATTTTATGCCGTATAATTCCATCATTGATGGCCGTTTTTCAACCAATAAAAATTTGTACGATGAAGACGGAAAGGCCCTGACAGATACTGCTCCAAGAAAAGGAGAGAAGTTATATCTGGTAAACGAAACTCCAAATTACTATTTTGGAATGGAAGTATCAGCCAACTTTGTTCAGCAGAAGAATGGACAGGTCACACAAAATGGAAAAAAAGAGCCAATGGTCTATGAATTCAACGGCGATGATGATATGTGGGTTTTTATAGATGGGACATTAGTTCTTGACATTGGTGGTATTCACGATGCACATTCCGGTAAGATTAACTTTGCAACTGGTGTAGTTTCATGGAAAGATTGTGAGACAGGTAAAACACCAGTGGAATCTACTAAGACGATTAAGGAATTATTTAAAGAGGCAGGTTACTTCCCAGATGGAATTGCATGGAATGACAATAAAGTTAGTGATTATTTCAAAGGAGATACTTTCAAAGATTATTCCAGCCATACGATGCGTATGTTTTACTTTGAGCGAGGCGCAGGTGCTTCTAATCTTCATATGAAGTTTAATCTTCCGGTTGTTCCAGATGGTTCGATTGAAGTAAAGAAAGAACTTTCTAACACAGATAAAGAAAAGTATGCGAATGTTCGGTTTAAATTTAAAGTATATGCACAGAAATACAAAGGGAATGAAACATTTGAAGAAAATACTTATGAGGTACTAAAAGCAGCAAAGATGGCGGATGGTACTGCTGTAACTTTCGATGATGATGGAGCATTTTATTTAAAACCAGGCCAAAAAGCAACATTTTCTGGTTTAAAGGATCATCAAAAATATTATGTCGAGGAAATTGGTGTAAAGTCAGAAGAGTACGATGACATAAAAATAAATGAGGTCAGTTATACAGAATATACAGAAAGTGAAAATGAGGAAGGGAAAAAAGTTAAAGATATCCGTACTTCTAAAGAAGTAGCTGAGAATCGAAGATTAGTTGTATTCACAAATAATTGTTCTGCAGCCAATAAAAGAGAGCTTCGCATAACCAAAGCAATGAAGGAAGGGCAGATAACAGACGATAAGTTTAGCTTTAAGATCTACTTAACAAGTACAGAAGGACAATTGGTTCCATATGTAGGCCCATATTATTTATATTGCGTAAATGATAGAGGAGAGGATAAGAAGGAGACAATTTACTATAAGAATGAGAATGGAACATTAACAGCGTTAGAGTCTGGAGAGGTGGAAGTTGCAGGAGATACGAACTCTTCAGGTGAGATTACAGGAATTCCTGTAGGATATACCATCAGCATAACGCAGATTCTTTCTGGTACAGAGTTTAAGGTTGAAGAAATTAATCTGAATAATCAGGAATACAAAGTGCCGACAATAACGGTAAGTGGGTGTAAAGATGTGGTTACATCTAATAACATTGCAACAGGAACGATTGAATTAGGAAATGATGCTTCTGTACTTGTTACAAATCATAAAAATTATAAAGTGATAAAGGTAGAAAAACAGTGGAAAGATTCTAGAAAATCGGATGGAACAGGAGAGGGGAATCCTGATTTAGAAGATGATTTAAAACCACAAAGCACATTTTTAGGATTATATTACCGAGATGCTGTCCAGCCAGAACAAGTTAAAGAGGTAGACGCGACAAAACAATGGGCCTGTGAATTTGAAATTCCAGGTAATCCTAATCTTTCTGATTATAAAGTAAGAGAGGTTGTGAAAAACGGGGAAAATAATTACAACCCAGTAAATAGCGAAGAATATATTAAACTTGGAAATTATATTTATCAGGTAACCTATTCAGATTCAGAAAAAACGGAGACTACGGAAGGAGTAGAAGAAAAGACAGTTTCGGTTGTTAACACATTACAACGAGGAAGTATCGAGATTACAAAGAATAATGCCAATAAAGAAAAGCTTGGTGGTGCAGAATTTAAGATAACAGGACCGGATAATTACGAAGAAACTGTTACGACACCATCAGAAGGAGAGAATAAAGGTGTTATCACTATTTCTGACTTACTTCCAGGAGAATATGTAATAACAGAAACAAAGGCGCCAGCAAATTATAACTTATTGGCGAATCCAATTACTGTTGTAGTAGGAACTACAGAGGGAGAAAGTGCAAGTTCTGGATTTACAGTAGTGGGAGATTCGAATACACATTATTATTATGATTTGAAAATGGAGATAACGAATAATAAACTCTTTGATATGCCAGCAGCCGGAGGCGGTTTCCGAGCCACGATCTTTGGTGTCGGAATTATGATCATAGCCGGAGGATGGTATATCATCCGAAGGAGGAGAAGAATCATATAGAACGGAAATCTATTCTATAAGGTACTTATGACACTTTTATTTTAATATGACAGGGTTCATTCGCCCTGTATATATAGGATACTCGGGGACAAACAGTTTATGTTTCAAAAATAACAAAGAAAGCGGGGAACAAATATGAAGAAGTTATGGAAGAAACTATTAGCAGTGACAACAGCAGTGATGATGGCGATCACATTATTACCAGCAATGGCGAATGCCGAGAGTACGATTACAGATCCTCAGGCAAAAGGAAGTTTAACGATTAACAAAACAACAAATAAAAAAGATGCTGATGGAAAGTATCCAGGATTAGGCGGGGCAGAGTTTACTATTTATAAAGTGGCAAGTTTAGAACTAGGAACGAATGGTAAATATAAATCCTGGAAGCTGACGACAGATTTTGCAAGATTAAGTTTAACACCAGACACTTTGGGAAGCATCAGTACAGCAGATTTAGAAGCAAAAGCAAATGAGGCAAAGAAAATTGCAGCTGATTTAACAGGACAGAGTCAGACAACAGCTGATGGAACAGGCGAGACTAGAAAAGGTGAGGCTACATTTAGTAATCTAGAGTTAGGATATTATCTTGTTGTTGAGACAAAGACACCTAGTAAATATGTTGCAAGTAAGCCATTCTTTGTATCGATACCTGAAACAGTAACAACGGCTGACGGTTCAACATGGAATTATAATGTCAGTGTTTCTCCAAAGAATCAGGGAATTCCAGATACAGATAAGGTACCGGATAAGAAGACAGTTGGTGTAGGAGACGAAGTTACCTATACGATTACAGGTCCTACAGTTCCAAATTATGATGAAGCTTATAATGAGACAACATTGAAGTATGAAATTACTGATACATTGTCTACAGGTCTTACATTTGCTAAAGATAAAGCAGATTTAAAAGTGTATACTACAGACGTAAATTCTCCATTAGTTGAAGATAGGGATTATACATTTGAGTATGATTCTACCGCAAATAAAATTACAATTTCCTTAATTTTATCTAAAATCAGAGACTTAAAGGGTGAAGCAATTCATGTAAAATATACTGTTACAGTAAATGAAAATGCAGTTGTAGGTTCTGATGGTACTATAAATAAGGCGGAAGTAGAATATACAAACAACCCTGATGGAACAACCGATGGAAGTAAGAAAGAAGTAAAAGTATATTCTTTCAAAATTAAGATTAATAAGAAAAAGGATAATGGTTCACCATTAAAGGGAGCAACATTTGGATTATATAGAGATGCTGCTTGTGCAGATAAGATAGCAGAAGCTACATCTAGTGATGATGGTGTAATTAATTTTGGTGATGCTTCTAAACTAGCGGCAGGAACCTATTACTTGAAAGAGTTACAGGCGCCTAGTGGATATAGTGCATTAACTTCTGTTGTAAAAGTTGTTATTTCTACAGCTACACCAAATGATAATACGACATATGATTTTAAATATAGCATGAATGAAGGAGAAGAAAACAATGTTGGGGAAGATGGAGTGATTTCTCTTGATATTACCAACAACAAAGGCTTCAACCTCCCAGCAACCGGTGGCATGGGTACCTACCTCTTCACAATCGGCGGTCTTGTAATCATGGCTGGTGCAGCACTTCTTCTTATCGCTTCTAAAAAAAGAAGAGCATAATAAAAATGCACAGTAAAGAAGCATTTACAGAGAGAACATAAATAACAAAAAGAACATACTAGAACATATTAATTGAAGGAAAATGAGACAAAGCAAATTTTGTTTCTGAATAAGGATGATTGCCGAAAGGCATATTTACGGGGAAGCCATGTATGGCTTCCCCATGATTACAACAGGGTGTGAACGGGATGAAACAAAAGATTATAAATATAGTATTGGCCCTGTTTTTTTTAGCAGGATTAGGTGTTACATTGTATCCGGTGTTCAGTGACTGGTATATCAGCAGACATCAGGGGCAGGTAGTGGATAATTACGATAAGAAAGCGGCACAAATGTCGCAAAAGCAAATTAGTGAGGCCTTGAAAAAGGCAGTAGAATATAATAAAAAACTTCTTGGAAATGTCGTTTTGACAGACCCATTTGATCCAGAAGCGGTGGAAAAACAGAATGAGGATTATGATAATATTTTAAATATTGCTGGGAATGGTGTGATGGGAGCGGTAGAGATACCTTCAATTGATGTGTATCTGCCAATCTATCATGGGACAGACAGCAAGTCTTTAGAAAAAGGAGCAGGACATCTTGAAAACAGTTCTTTTCCGGTAGGGGGAAAAGGAACGCATTCAATTATTTCGGCCCATACTGGTCTGCCATCGGCAAAAATGTTCGATAATCTTACAGAGGTAAAAGAGGGAGATATTTTTTACATTCATGTATTGAATCGGACACTGGCTTATGAAGTGAATCAGATCAAGGTAGTTCTGCCGGAGAATATATCCGATCTGTTAATTAATAAAAATAGAGATTATGTAACGTTGATAACCTGTACGCCATATGGGATTAATAGTCACCGCCTTCTTGTAAGAGGGGAGAGGATTCCGTACAGGGAAGCAAAGAAAAAAGATAAATCTGAAAGCAAAATCAATAATATGTGGAAAGCATATGCATTTGTAGGCGTTCTTGCGGTTGTCTTAATAATTTTATTATGGTATTATTATCGTATAAGACTAAAAAAGAAAAAAGCAAGGAAAAAACAGGTTAGGCGAAATGAAAAGTAAGATATTAGGAATACTGATCACACTGCTTTTTGTGGCAGGATATGCGACGTTGAATTATCCGGTACTTGGGACGATTTATAATCAGATTCGTGAGGGAAAGGTAATCGACTCTTATGATCATGCAGTCCATACGATGAACAAAGAGAAACTTCAGAAATATCTGGAAGATGCGCAGAAGTATAATGAGATGCTGGCAAGAGAGAATCCACAGCTTTCTGATGCATTTTCACAGGAAGAGAAGAAGTCGGACAGTGCGTATAATCATGTTTTGGATATGGAAGAAAGCGGAGTCATGGGGGCTTTGGAGATTCCAAAAATCACGCTATATCTTCCCATTTATCATGGAACATCGCAGGAAGTACTGGAAAAGGGAATAGGGCATCTTGAGGGCACTTCCATACCGGTTGGAGGCAAGAATACGCATGCTGTATTAACAGGGCATCGAGGACTTCCGAGTGCGGAACTTTTTTCTAACTTAGATCAGTTAGAAAAGAATGATGAATTTTATATTCATATTTTGGGAAAGACACTTGCGTATAAGGTGTTTAATGTGGAGACAGTGAAACCGGAAGAAATGGAGCATCTGACTATCGCAAAAGGGCAGGACAGAGTAACACTGGTGACTTGTACTCCATATGGAATTAATACACATCGTTTGTTAGTTCATGCAAGAAGAGTACCATATAAGACAGAAAGTACTAACTCCCAGAAGAATACGTTATGGAGGTGGTTATTGAAGCAGAGGACTTTCTTGATTTCGACAGGAGTTCTTGTACTTTTGATTATTTACAGTCTGGTGCGTAGCAGGCAGGGAAGGCGGCAAAAGAGACGCAAACATAAAAAGAAGTCAGGCAGTAAAAAGAGAAAGTGATAAAACAAATCCATAACCGATCATGAAAAAGGAGGAACAATTGATGAAATCTATAATAATCAAATACAGCAAATATATTCTTACCTTGTTAGCTGTAGCTGCGATGGCAGTAGGATTATTAATGCCGACCCAGATTAAAGCGGCAGACAGTTATAACAAAGATAAGAAAGGCAGCATAACAATTAATTTAGATGATGTAAAGCAGGGAGACAGCGTTACCAATAAGGCCGGCGTTTCTGTTAGCATTTATCAGGTTGCATCTATCAGTCATGATGAAGTAAATATTTCTTTTGATATTGTTAGTTCTTTGGAATCTACAGGTGTAGATGTCAATGACATTACAACAAGTGATAAGAACCTGAATGCGGCGAAGAAGCTTACTACAGTCATTGACAATTCTGGTATTTCAGCAGTAACAAAGAAAACAGATAGTAACGGTAAAGTTAGTTTTACCAATCTGGCGCAGGGAATGTATCTTGTCGAAGAAAAAGACAGCGCTTCTTATGGAATGTTTTCTCCATTTTTAGTTGCGATTCCATATATGGAAGATGGACAGAACTGGATTTATGATGTGGAGACTTATACCAAGGGAGTAAGTAATCAGCAGGGTTCTTTAGAAGTAACAAAGGCTTTAGTTTATATGGATCCGGAAACAGGGAAGATTTATAATCTGCAGGCGCCGGAATCTTATGAGGAAGAGAATGGAGAGACTGTTCCAGGAGCAAGATATTATGTTGGACTGTTCTGCGATGCCGAAGGAACGATTCCTTATGGAAAGAATTATTTGAAGACAATTGATTTTAATGGAAGCCACAGTGAGACAATAAAGTATGATAATCTTCCAGACGGTACTTATTATCTGTTTGAAACAGATGAGAATGGTGTTCCATATGCTATGGGAGAGACACATACAGAGCAGGATAGAACATATAAATGTGTAGTTGGAGATGGCTCCGGTGATTCTGCAGATAATAAAGTGCAGTTACAGGGCCGTCCACAGGGAAAGATGAATATCAGTAACGTATTTACTATTATTCCTGAAGATTTCTTGGTTGTAGCAGAGCTGACCATTGAGAAGAAGGTGCTTGATCAGAATGGACAGCAGACAACAACAAATGATACGTTCTATGCTTCTGTCTACAAGCAGACAGGTTCAGACGATAATGTAGAGAATGAACTTATTCAGACAGTACAGTTACAGCAGAATGGTAAGGTGACTGTACCTGTTCGAGTTGAGAAGGATGGCAGTACAACGAAAGTTTACATAGAAGAGACAGATGCAGATGGTAACACGATTGATCCAGATAATTTTGCTTATAAGATCAGTGGTGAGGGCAATGTAGAATTATCTATGGAACAGCAAACTGGTACGATCACTCTTACAAATAGAGAAAAAGGTGACGAGGAGGAAGAGACAACCTCTAGTGAAGAGGAGACTACTTCAACAGAAAAGGAAAAGACACCACCTAATAATAATAATAATAATAATAAGTCTAAGAGTGGTAAGACTGGCGATACTACACCAATCCTGACATGGATTATTATTGGAGTGGCTGCAGCCGTTGTGATTATCTTCCTTGTAGTAAGAAGACGAAAAAGTAAATAAAGCGTGATATAGCGCTTTCAGTATGCAGATACTTTCCGTATATGAGTGAATTGGTTACCATTTTTTAACTACATTTTATGGATATCACTGATAATAATATATAGTTATACTGAGTATTAATAATTTTAAAGCAAGTAGAAAACTTCTACTTATATTCTTAAATTCCTACACCAGGCAATTTGATTCAAACAAAATCAAGCCAAAGACAGTACCCGAAGAGAGAAGCCGCCCTATATCTGTGGTCTTAGAACGAGGACTGAATGTGAGCCGTCAAACGAACATTCAGCCCACAGTGATAAAGTCACAGATATAGGGCGGCTTCTCTCTTCGGGTGCGTCTATTTCTTATATGAATTAAATCAGAACAAATATTTGGATTTTGTCTGTACATTTGTTCGTATATTTGATATAATCGGAAACATACTACGATAAGAGGGAGGATTTGCTTCATGGACCATTTCGAATTAGTGTCGGACTTCGCACCGACTGGAGACCAGCCACAGGCGATTGAGGAGCTGGTAAAGGGATTTAAAGAAGGAAATCAGTTTGAGACTTTGCTTGGAGTTACTGGTTCCGGTAAGACATTTACGATGGCGAATGTCATTGCACAGTTGAATAAGCCGACGCTGATTCTGGCACATAATAAGACTCTGGCAGCGCAGCTTTACAGTGAGTTTAAGGCATTTTTTCCACATAATGCGGTAGAATATTTTGTGTCTTATTATGATTATTATCAGCCGGAAGCATATGTTCCTTCTACGGATACTTATATAGAGAAGGATTCTTCGATTAATGATGAGATAGATAAGCTGCGCCACAGTGCGACAGCAGCGCTGATTGAGAGGAAGGATGTCATTGTTGTGTCATCGGTTTCGTGTATTTACGGCATTGGTAGCAAGAACGATTATGCGAAGATGATGATTTCGCTGCGCCCTGGAATGGAGATTGACAGGGATGAGGTTGTGCGCCGTCTGATTGATATCCAGTATGTGCGTAATGAGCTTGATTTTAAGAGAGGCAGTTTCCGTGTACGTGGAGATGTGCTGGAAGTTGTGCCGGTTTCTTCTTTTGAAGATGCGATTCACATTGAATTTTTTGGTGATGAGATTGATCGGATTATGCAGGTCGATGTGCTGACGGGAGAGATTAAGGCAAGTCTTAATTTTGCGATTGTTTTTCCGGCTTCGCATTATGTTGTGCCGCAGGAACAGATTGAGCGTGCGGTGAAGACGATTAAGGAAGAACTTGACGAGAGAGTGGAATATTTTAAGGAAAACGATCAGCTTTTAGAGGCACAGAGAATTTCAGAACGAACGAATTTTGATATAGAGATGTTAAAAGAGACAGGATTTTGTTCTGGAATTGAGAATTATTCGAGACATCTTACGGGATTAGAGCCGGGGAAGGCTCCGTATACGCTGATTGATTTCTTTGGGGATGATTTTCTTATGATTGTCGATGAGTCGCATATTACGATTCCGCAGGTGCGGGGGATGTATGCAGGAGACCGTTCAAGAAAGCAGACATTAGTTGATTTCGGATTCCGACTGCCTTCAGCTTTAGATAACCGTCCTCTTAATTTTGATGAATTTGAGGATCGAATTGATCAGATGCTTTTTGTATCTGCGACTCCGAATGTGTATGAGGGAGAGCATGAGATGCTCCGGGCAGAACAGATTATCCGTCCGACAGGACTTCTTGACCCACCGATTGATGTCCGGCCAGTAGAGGGACAGATTGATGATTTGATTAGTGAGATTAATAAAGAGGTAGCGAAGAAGAATAAAGTTCTGGTAACTACCCTGACGAAGCGGATGGCAGAAGATTTGACTGCTTATATGAAAGAATTGGATATTCGTGTGAAATATCTTCATTCCGATATTGATACCTTAGAAAGAATTGAAATTGTAAGAGATTTGCGAATGGGTGTATTTGATGTTCTTGTTGGAATTAACCTTTTAAGAGAGGGATTAGATATTCCAGAGGTTACGCTGATTGCTATTCTTGATGCGGATAAGGAAGGATTTTTACGTTCAGAAACTTCTCTTGTACAGACGATCGGACGTGCCGCACGAAATGCAGAAGGACACGTTATTATGTACGGAGATACGATTACAGACTCCATGCGTGCCGCCATCACAGAAACAAAGCGGCGTCGTGAAATTCAGATGGCATATAATGAAGAACATGGCATTACGCCAAAGACTATTCAAAAGGCAATTCGGGATGTCATTTCTATTACCAATGAAGAAGCACCAGAGAAGAGCCGAGGTTCCTTAAAGAAAGATACGGAATCTATGAATCGTAAGGAACTTACGGAAATGATAGCTAAGTTAACAAAGAAGATGAATAAGGCAGCGGCAGAACTGAACTTTGAAGAAGCGGCAGAATTAAGAGATGAACTGAAAAAGTATAAGATTGCTTTGAGGGATTATGACGATTAGAAAGGATACAATATAATGAGCGAAAAGAAAGAATACATTCGCATTCGAGGGGCGCGTGAGCATAACCTTAAAAATATTAATATAGATATACCGAGAAATGAATTTGTAGTACTGACAGGACTTTCAGGTTCTGGTAAGTCCTCACTGGCATTTGATACGATTTATGCGGAAGGACAGAGAAGATATATGGAGTCCCTGTCTTCGTATGCAAGACAGTTCTTAGGACAGATGGAAAAGCCGGACGTTGACGATATTCAGGGTCTTTCTCCTGCCATTTCGATTGATCAGAAGTCCACGAACCGCAATCCACGTTCTACAGTTGGTACAGTAACGGAAATCTATGATTATCTGCGGCTTCTTTATGCGAGAGTTGGCATTCCTCACTGTCCAAAGTGTGGAAAAGTAATTTCCAAGCAGACAGTAGACCAGATTGTAGATATTTTAATGAAGCTTCCAGAACGGACGAAAATTCAGCTTCTTGCACCGATTGTAAGAGGAAGAAAGGGAGAACATGTAAAAATATTAAAAGATGCAAAAAAGAGTGGATATGTCCGTGTTCGCATTGACGGGAATCTATATGACCTTGCAGAAGAGATTAAGTTAGAAAAAAATAAAAAGCACAATATTGAGATTATTGTAGACCGTCTGATGATAAAGGAAGGTATTGAAAACCGTCTTACAGATTCGATTGAGACCGTAATGAAGCTTACAGGGGGACTTTTGTTAGTAGATGTTGTTGGTGGGAAACCGATGAATTTTAGCCAGAGTTTTTCCTGCCCGGATTGTGGTATCAGCATTGATGAGATTGAGCCACGAAGCTTTTCTTTCAATAATCCGTTTGGAGCCTGTCCAGTCTGTCACGGACTTGGATTTAAGATGGAGTTTGATGTTGACCTGATGATTCCAGATAAAAAAATGAGTATTGCAGATGGGGCGATTACTGTATTGGGGTGGCAGTCTTGCACAGATCCAAAGAGTTATACGAGAGCAGTTCTTGATGCATTGGCAAGAGAGTATGATTTTGATTTGAGTACGCCATTTTGTGATTTAAGTCCGGAAGTCCAGGATATTATTATTCATGGAACGAATGGACATGAGGTAAAAGTATACTATAAAGGAAAGCGTGGAGAGGGTGTCTATGACGTTGCTTTTGAAGGCCTGATTCGTAATGTACAGCGTCGTTATCGCGAGAATCATTCTGAACGTCAGAGAGCAGAATATGAAAACTTTATGACAGTAACTCCATGTGATAGCTGTCACGGTCAGCGATTAAAGCCTGAATCTCTGGCAGTAACAGTAGGTCAGTACAATATTTCCGAATTGACACGCCTCTCCGTAAAGCGATTAATTTCCTATTTTAATGACATTGAACTTACAGAAAGACAGCAGCTTATCGGTAAGCAGGTGTTAAGAGAAATTCGTGGAAGAATCGGCTTTTTAAATGATGTTGGCCTTGACTATTTAAGTCTTTCACAGCCAACAGGAACGCTTTCTGGTGGAGAAGCACAGCGAATTCGTCTTGCAACGCAGATTGGTTCTGGACTTGTTGGAGTGGCATACATTCTTGATGAACCAAGTATCGGTCTGCATCAGAGAGATAATGATAAACTCATTTCTGCCTTAAAACGTCTGAGAGATTTGGGCAATTCACTTATTGTCGTTGAGCATGATGAAGATACGATGCGAGAGGCAGACTGCATTGTGGATATTGGACCAATGGCAGGCGAAAATGGTGGGGAAGTTGTCGCAGTTGGAACAGCAGAAGAATTGATGGTGAATCCAGATTCCATTACAGGAGCATACCTTAGCGGGAAAATGAAAATCCCTGTTCCAGAAGTTCGGAGAAAGCCGCAGGGTTATCTGACAGTAAAAGGAGCCTCGGAGAATAACTTAAAGAATATCAGCGTGAAGTTTCCAATCGGCGTATTTACCTGTGTAACAGGAGTTTCTGGTTCAGGGAAAAGCTCCCTTGTCAATGAGATACTTTATAAGAAGCTTGCCTGCGTATTAAACCGTGCAAGAATTAAACCAGGAAAACATAAAGATATTGAAGGAACAGAACAGTTAGATAAGATAATCAACATTGACCAGTCTCCGATTGGACGTACCCCGCGTTCTAATCCAGCCACTTATACAGGAGTATTTGACCATATCCGCGAATTGTTCGCTATGACAAAAGATGCCAAAGCAAGAGGATATGACAAAGGACGTTTCAGTTTCAATAAAAAGGGCGGCCGCTGTGAAGCCTGTGCCGGTGATGGTATTTTAAAGATAGAAATGCAGTTTCTTCCTGATGTATATGTACCATGTGAAGTCTGTCATGGAAAGCGTTACAACAGAGAGACATTGGAAGTAAAATACAAAGGCAAAAACATATTTGAAGTGTTAGATATGAATGTCGATGAAGCATGTGAATTCTTTGAGAGCGTGCCATCGATCCGAAGAAAGATAGAGACACTTCGAGATGTGGGACTTTCCTATATCAAGTTAGGACAGCCATCGACAACTCTTTCCGGTGGAGAGGCACAGCGAGTAAAACTTGCCACAGAATTAAGCCGCCAGAGTACCGGAAAGACAATATATGTTTTAGACGAGCCAACAACGGGACTGCACTTCGCAGACGTTCATAAACTAGTTGATATTTTGCAGCGGTTAACGGAAGGTGGCAATACAGTTGTAGTCATTGAGCATAACCTTGAAGTCATCAAAACAGCCGATTATATCATTGATATGGGACCAGAAGGTGGCGAAGGCGGCGGCACGATGGTGACTTGCGGAACACCGGAAGAAGTTGCTGCGGTAGAAAAATCTTATACTGGAAAATATCTGAAAAAATATTTGAATCCTGATTTGCCGCAGGCAAGGTAGACGAACTCAGGGAGATAAATGGTGTGCATCCCGTCAAGTAGACAATTAAAAAAAT
>UMIC01017645.1_pt1 | contig 14262 bp, 8 predicted proteins | sample 1965681 | NCBI WGS metagenome assembly UMIC01 (sample SAMEA4836114, study PRJEB28245) | human gut metagenome | biome: gut microbiome; material: fecal sample | place: Denmark | collected 2008
ACCTGGGCGTTCCCGAACAAAAGGCCATCTCCCTGTTTGTCAAGGTCCAGGAACTGCGAAAGACAGTGGAGCTATTTGAGACTGAAGAGGTGGCATCCATGGGCATCTGCTCCCTGGAACGTCCCCAGGGAAACGGCTCCATGCGCGATTTGTTAAAGGCCATTCGTCCATATGGGAATCCCATGGAGCAGGATATGATTGACATGGCCGAAACCCTGATGGAAGGCCAGACTCCCATGGACCAGCTGCGCAGGTTCCTGACACCGGAGCAGCAATCGCGTTTTGAGACCATGGAAATGATATTCACTGCCATGCAGGCTATGGCCTGATACGGCCATTCACTGAATCCCTTAACAGAAAGGACTACATAATTATGGATAACAGCTGGAAACAAGACCCCAGGCTCAAGGCCATGAACAAAGATAAACTGGCCATGCTCACCGAATTTGCGGAGCGGATTGAACATTCAGACAAAAACAACATGATGGAGGCATTCATGGCCATCAACATGGAAGCCCGGCAAAAGGGCGTACAGTTTAACGACAGGGAGACAGACCTTCTGGTCAACATCCTCAGTTCCAGGATGCCTCCCTCAGAGAAAAAGAAAATTGATTTATTAAAAATGCTTTCAAAAAAAATGGCAGGGCCGCGCTGATAGCGCCCCCTGCCTCTGCCTTATGGAATTGTTTTAATAGAATTATTTTATGGAATTAGTTTAACCGCTCCAAATCCGGCGCAATCACAATCTTAGTGTGCTCTGTGGCTGACTGCACCAGCTCCTTGGCCCGTTCCTGGGGCAGGCGGATACAGCCCGCGGATCCGTTATCCCTGGCAGCGGTAAAGCAGTGAAGAAAGATGGCAGAGCCCTTCCCGGGCTCGCATGCTTCATTGTAATTCAATGCCAGGGCGTAATTGTAGTACGGGGACGCTGCCGCCATATTCTCTGCGGAGTTCCAGGTCTTTGCAACCTGCGATGTATTGACCAGCTTGTTATAATAGGGACTGGCTGAATCATCCACCCAGTAGTCGCCTTTTGTGATCTTATGGTATGGCAGGACGCTGCCCGGATTTTCCCTGAGCCCAAAAGCCATGGTAAATCCATATGTACCGGAGGGCGTGCTGCCGTCCCCCTCTGTCTTCTGGTCCGTAATTCCGTTCCTTCCTACGATGCCTGCTTCCTTCCAGACCATCTCCCAGGCTTCACCTGACTTCTTATAATAATATACATCTGCGCTACAGCCGCCGGTTCCCACTACCACCACCAGCTGGTCCGCATCCTTTGCTCCTTCCAGATTCTGGGGCTGTATGACCCCATTCTCCACTGCAGCCTTCTTTTCCTCAGGCTCTGCTTTTGAAGCAGCAGGTACCCCCGGCCCCTGTTCTGCCGGATTCACGGCTGTCCCTGCAGCTGTCCCCGCGCCTGCACTGCCGGCAGCCATGGCCGTAATACCGCCCGCTGCCATTATGGCTCCTGACAGAACAAACGCTGCCGCTGCCCTGCCTATTTTATGACACTTCCCATTCATTTCCATCGTTCTTCTTTCATGTCTCATGGCCGTCACCTCGATATCCTGTTTTGTCCATTTCCTATTATAACCTGCTATAGCAGGAAATGTTATTTCTTTTTTCTTACATTTCCCGGTATGGACACGGCCCCAAAGCCCAGCGCAAAAATGCCTGCCCAGCCCATGTGCTGCAGGCTGCGCAGGCATTTTGTCTTCCCGCTTATATGCGGGAATCTGATTTATTTACATACAATATTGACAATCTTTCCAGGCACGTAGATCTCCTTTACCACATTGCCTGTCAGCTTTTCCTTCACAGCTTCCCGTCCCGCGGCAATGGCATCTTCCTTGGAGCTGTCTGCGCTGATGCTGATAACGGCCCGTGTCTTTCCGTTAATCTGGACAGCCACCTCGATCTCATCGTCCTTCATGGCCTCCTCATCGCATTCCGGCCACTGTGCATGGAACACGCTGTCGTCACCGCCTAACTGCTGCCACAGCTCCTCTCCGATATGGGGTGCAAAGGGTGCCAGAAGAATCACGAAGGTCTTAAGGGTCTCCCTGTCGATTCCGCCTTCCTTCCTGGCCAGCTCAATCAGCTTATTGTTGTACTCCATGAAACCGGAAATAACAGTATTGAGGCTGAACTGGTTGAAGCGGTATTCAATGTCATATACCAGCTTATGGCGCAGCTTTATCATTTCTTTGGACGCCTTCACATCCTTATCCTTGTTGTCCATCACCAGGTTCCAGAAACGGTTCAGGAAGCGGGATACGCCCTCAATGCCCCGGTCATCCCACTCTGCGTCCAGCTCCGGCGGTCCCACGAACAGCTCGTAAAGCCTTAAGGAGTCGCAACCGTAATCCCTCACCAAATCATCGGGAGAAACCACATTGCCCTTGGATTTGCTCATCTTAATGCCGTTCTTTCCGGTAATCATACCCTGGTTAAACAGCTTCTTGAAAGGCTCATCAAAATCAATAGCGCCGATATCACACAGGAACTTGGTGTAGAAACGTGAGTACAGCAGATGGAGCACCGCGTGTTCCACGCCGCCGATATACATATCCACCGGAAGATACTTGTCCGCCTTTTCCCTGGATACCAGCTCTTCCTTGTTGTGGCTGTCCACATAGCGCAGGAAGTACCAGGAGGAACCGGCCCACTGGGGCATGGTGTTTGTCTCTCTCTTGGCAGGAGCGCCGCAGACAGGGCAGGTGGTGTTGACCCATTCGTCAATGGCAGCCAGAGGTGACTCGCCGGTTCCTGTGGGCTGGTAGCTCTCCACCTCAGGAAGCTTTAAGGGCAGCTGGTCCTCAGGCACAGGCACACAGCCGCACTTGGGACAATGGATGATGGGGATAGGCTCGCCCCAGTAACGCTGGCGTGAGAATACCCAGTCTCTCAGCTTGTAGTTGACCGTCTTATGGCCAAAGCCCTTTTCCTCTATCATGTGAGGCGCTTCCTTTTTAAGGACAGCGGACTCCAGGCCGTTCCAATCACCGGAATTAATCATGATGCCGTTGGCCTCGGTATACGCCTCGGTCATGTTCTCAATTTCCTTGCCGTCCTTTGCGATTACCTGTACAATGGGCAGGCCGAACTTCCTGGCAAACTCAAAGTCCCTGTCGTCATGGGCAGGCACGCACATGATGGCGCCGGTACCGTAATCAGCCAGTACGTAATCAGACAGCCAGATAGGCGTCTTTGCACCGTTTAACGGATTAACTGCATAGCTTCCGGTAAACACACCGGTCTTTTCCTTGGCCTGCATACGGTCCACATTGGAACGCATGGAAGAATCGAATATATATTTTTCAACGGCCTCCCTTGTCTCATCGGTGGCCAGGCTCTTGGCCAGGGCATGCTCCGGCGCCAGCACCATGAAGGTGGCTCCGTAAAGGGTGTCCGGCCTGGTGGTGTACACGGTAATCTTCTCTTCCCGCCCGTCAATGGGGAAATCCACCTCTGCGCCGTATGACTTGCCGATCCAGTCAGTCTGCATCTTCTTAACCTTCTCAGGCCAGTCCAGCTTATCCAGGTCATTTAACAGACGCTCTGCGTAAGCAGTAATTTTAAGCATCCACTGGCGCAGATTCTTCTTGGTAACTGTGGTGCCGCAGCGCTCGCAGCATCCGTTGACCACTTCCTCGTTTGCCAGTCCGGTCTTACAGGAAGGACACCAGTTAATGGGGAATTCCTTCTCATAAGCCAGGCCCTTTTTAAACATCTGGACAAAGATCCACTGGGTCCATTTATAGAAATCCGGGTCCGTGGTGTTCACTTCCATATCCCAGTCATAAATTGCCGCAATCTGTTTGATCTGGCGCTTGATATTCCTGATGTTCGCCTCTGTGGACTTAGCCGGGTGCACGCCCATCTTGATAGCGTAGTTCTCAGCCGGAAGGCCGAAGGCATCCCATCCCATGGGATGAATGACATACTTTCCCTTTAACAGCTGATACCTGCTCCAGACATCTGAAATCACATATCCTCTCCAGTGTCCTACGTGAAGGCCGCTGCCTGAGGGGTATGGGAACATATCCAGACAGTAATACTTTTCCTTCCTGCCATCGTTCACATTGATGGGCTTCTCTTCCCAGTTCTCACGCCACTTTTTCTCAATGGCGCTGTGGTTGTACTGTGTTGCCATAATCTCATTCCTCCATTGGTTATCTAAGGGGATGATTCCCCTTTATCCAGACAGCATACCTGCTGCGCGCAGTTTTCTGTGAAACAAAAAAGCCTGCGCCTCTATTGCTAGAGACGCAAGGCTTAAAAATCCCCGCGCGGTACCACTCTGGTTCATGCTGTCTGACGCATGCACTTAATCCTCTTATAACGGTAAGGTCTCCGTCCTGTCCTACTGGTTCCCGGTCCCCCGTTTCCGGCGGCCCTTCCTCGTTGGGGCAGGCTACTCCAGGGCCAGTTCAACAACCATCCGTCACCGGCTTTCACCAGCCGCCGGCTCTCTGCATCCATCCGGTTATCTACTCTTCCCTATCTGCGTATTTGCACTGATTCTTAATTTAACATATTTCCCAAACAGTGTCAACTGTTACCAGACAAAAAATCCCCTGCCGCGATCTCTGACCAGGCCGCCTTATAGGCTGTCTTGGAGCGTTTTGTCTCCCTGGACCGTCTCACCGGTCTGGCTGCCCTGGCCCATTTGGCCGGCGTCTCATGGCGTGAGGGCTTTGCCGGTCCCTGGGTCCTGGCCTCATCCGTAAACATGACGCAGTATCCATCCAGGTCCCTGATCCACCCCTTCTCAAACCATCCATACTGGGTGCCCCCAAAACCGTATACCGCATCCTCATTCAGATACGCTGCCGGCTTTCCGTCAAACAGGTAGATATGTTCCCCGTCACTGTCAATATACGCTGCCGGCGTCCCGTTTCTGTCATACAATGTCATACTTCCATTCTCCCCATTTATTTCCATTTTCTGCTGCCGTGTATGCCCGCAGCGGATCTATTATACTACTGCGCTGTCCCGGATTCAATGAGTTTCTTAACATAATTCTAACGGCCCCTTCTCTTGCCTTTCCGTTTGTCCTTATGTTAAGCTAAAATATATATGTTAACATAAATAACGGACAACAGGAGGTAATTTATTGAATCAGAAGCTAAAAGAAAAAATCACAGAATCCTTATCATCTGTGCTGCCCGTTACCTGCATTGTATTAATCCTTGGGATCACCATCACTCCCATTCCCCTGGACCCGCTGATGCTGTTTCTGGCAGGGGCCGCCTTCCTTATTATAGGAATGGGATTCTTCACCCTGGGAGTGGATATGGCTATGATGCCCATTGGAGAAAAGGTAGGTGCGCAGCTGGCCAAGGCAAAAAAGCTTCCGGTCATCGTCATTGCATGTGTCATCATAGGCGCCATGGTCACAGTGGCCGAACCGGACCTGCAGGTCCTGGCCAGACAGACACCGGCAGTGCCGGACATGGTGCTCATCCTGGCAGTAGCTGCAGGAGTCGGTTTCTTCCTGGCACTTGCATTTCTTCGCTCCCTCTTCGGCTGGAGCCTTTCCCACATTCTTCTGGTCTGCTACATCATTCTCTTCATCCTGGCCTTCTATATTCCAGGTGATTTTCTGGCTGTAGCCTTTGATTCCGGCGGTGTGACAACAGGTCCTGTTACAGTTCCCTTTATCATGGCCCTGGGCGTGGGACTGTCTTCCATCGGCCAGGGGAAAAACGCGGACAGCGACAGCTTTGGACTGGTATCCCTTTGTTCCATTGGCCCCATTCTCTCTGTCATGATACTCGGACTTTTGTTCCAGTCATCTTCCGGCGCCTATGAGCCCATGACCATTCCATCCATCAGCAATTCCCAGGACCTTTGGCTGGCCTTCCAGAGCGAACTTCCCCACTACGCGGCGGAAGTATTCACGGCCCTGTTTCCCATCCTGGCTTTTTTCCTGCTCTTCCAGATATTCTTCCTGAAGATGCGCAAACGCCAGGTGGTGAAAATACTGGTGGGAATGCTGTATTCCTACATCGGGCTGACGCTGTTTCTTACAGGCGTAAATGTGGGCTTTATGCCAGCCGGAAGCTATCTGGGAAAACAGATGGCCTCCCTGCCCTATCGCTGGATTCTGGTGCCAGTGGCCATGCTCATCGGTTATTACATCGTCAAGGCAGAGCCTGCCGTACAGGTGCTCAACAAGCAGGTGGCGGATGTGACCGGCGGAAGCATATCTGAAAAGACCATGATGACCGGACTTTCCATCGGCATGGCCCTGTCGCTGGGATTCTCCTTATTCCGGGTCATCACGGGACTGCCGCTCATGGCCTTCCTGCTGCCGGGTTACGCCCTTGCCCTGGGTCTCTCCTTTGTGGTGCCCCCGGTCTTTACCTCCATTGCCTTTGACTCAGGAGGCGTTGCCTCCGGTCCCATGACAGCCACCTTTCTCCTTCCGCTGTGCATGGGGGCCTGCGAAGCCCTGGGAGGCAATATTCTGACTGACGCCTTTGGCATCGTGGCCATGGTAGCCATGACCCCTCTCATTATCATCCAGCTCATCGGACTGTCCTTTGAGCTTAAAACCCGCAGGGAGAAAGCTGTTTCCAGACATCCTGTGGTGGATATGGAACAGGAATTCATCAATTTAGAGGAGGAACCTTATGAGCCATAAAAGTATAAAGCTGGCAGCCGCCATCGTAAACCGCGGGGCCGGGAACAGGGCAGCTGCCATATTCCATACATACAACCATGAAATACTGCTGGCTGTCAGAGGACACGGCACAGCCAGCTCGGCAGTCATGGACTGTCTGGGACTGGATGAGCCTGAAAAGGACCTGGTTCTGGGACTTTCATCCAAGGCCGGCGCCGACCGTCTGCTCCGTGCCCTTGGCAGGGAAATGGAATTTTGCAAGCCCGGACACGGCATTGCTTTTACCCTTTCCCTCACAGGCATTAGTTTCGCTGCCATGGACATTTTAAGCCGGCACGAAGACCAAACAGGGCCAAACAGCCGCCCAGCAGAACACAAGGAGGATATTCCCATGACAAATTCCCATTCCTATGAATTAATTGCTTCCGTCATCCACACCGACCTGTCCGCGCCTGTTATGGAGGCCGCCAGAAAGGCCGGCTGTCAGGGCGGCACCCTGATAAAGGCCAGGGAAATAGGCAGCGATGCCGGCAAAAAGCTGTTCGGCATGACCCTTTCCCAGGAAAAAGCCATACTGCTGATTCTGACCCCCACCAGCTTAAGGGCGCCCATCCTGAAGTCCATATGCGAGACCGTAATGAAGGAGACCGGAGAACACGCAGTGGCAATTTCCCTGCCCGTGGATGCAGTGGAGGGACTGACCGGCTGATGCTGGCAGAAAAAACCGCTTTCTTTTTGGGATGAATCCTTTATAATAAATACTATCAAAGGAAAGCAGGTGCATCGCAATGTACATTGGTGATTTACATATCCATTCCCGCTACTCCAGGGCCACCAGCAAGGAGCTTACGCCGGAGCACCTGGACTTATGGGCGGGGAAAAAAGGAATTAACATTGTAGGTACGGGTGATTTTACTCATCCGGCCTGGAGGGCGGAGCTGGCTGAAAAGCTGGAGCCCGCCGAGCCGGGTCTTTACATGCTTAAAAAGGAATATTCCTTACAGCGCCCGGCCATACTGGGCCAGAGCAGCCCACGTTTTGTTATCAGCGGGGAAATCAGCTCCATATACAAGAAAAACGGCCGTGTGCGCAAGGTACACAGCCTTATCCTCCTGCCCAGCCTGGAAGCAGCCGAAGTGCTTTCCAGGCGGCTGGAAGCCATCGGCAACATACATTCGGACGGACGCCCCATCCTGGGATTGGACTGTCACGATCTTTTGGCCATAACACTGGAGGCATGCCCGGATGCCATCTATGTTCCGGCCCACATCTGGACTCCGCATTTTTCACTGTTCGGGGCTTTTTCCGGTTTTGATACCATTGAAGAGTGCTATGAGGAGCTGACTCCCCAGATTCATGCCCTGGAGACAGGACTGTCTTCTGATCCGGCCATGAACCGGAGACTGTCAGCCCTTGATTCCTTTCAGCTCATCTCCAACTCTGACGCCCACTCTCCCGCCAAGCTGGGCAGGGAGGCCAGCCTGTTTGACATTCCCATGTCCTATGCGGGGCTCTACGGCGCCATACAGAGGGGCGAGGGCCTTAAAGGCACCATTGAATTCTTTCCTGAGGAGGGCAAATATCATTTTGACGGCCACCGGAAATGCCATCTCTGCCTCAGTCCCTCCCAGGCCAGAAAATACAACGGCATATGTCCTGTCTGCGGCAGAAAACTGACCACAGGCGTACTTCACCGGATTGAACAGCTGGCTGACCGGGACGAGGATTTCCTGCTGCCCCAGGGACGTCCCTTTGAAAACCTGGTGCCCCTGGGCGAGGTCATTGCCTCCTCAGTGGGTTCCTCCCCGTCCAGCGTAAAGGTTTCCAGGCAGTACGAACACCTGCTGGAGGATATCAGCCATGCGGCCGGCTCCCTGACAGCAGAGGGCATACGCCATCTGAGAGACGGAAAAGTCCAGTGGCGGCCCGGCTATGACGGCGAGTACGGGACCATGCGGCTGTTCCAGTCAGCCGAGCTTGACAATGTGGAGGGACAGATGTGCATGACCTTTGAGACAGCGAACGCGGACCTGAGCGAAACCATGGGACCTGGGAGCCCGGGAGCCCCGGGGGTGACGGGGGATGCGGAGCTGGCAGCAGATGCGGTTCCTTCGGCAAATACTGCATTGTCCGGCAAAGCCGGCGTTTCCCACGGCTCAACGGCTTCCCGTGAAGCTTCCTATGAAACAGCCGTATCAAATATCCTGACTGTTTCCAATCCCTCCTCTGCCCTGAACCGGGACCAGCAGCAGGCCGTGGAATCCGTATTCCCGGTAACAGCCGTCATAGCCGGTCCGGGTACAGGCAAAACAAAGACTCTGGTGTCGCGCATCGAACACCTTATGGGTGAGCGGGGCGTAAAACCTTCTGAGATTACGGCCGTCACCTTTACAAACAAGGCAGCGGACGAGCTGACACAGAGAATCCGCCAGGCACTGCCAGGCAGGCGCAGCCTGAACCAGATGCAGGTCGGAACCTTCCATTCCCTCTGCTACCGGCTGTTAGCCCGGTCCGGAACAGAGCTGTCCCTGGCAGACCAGGGACAGGCGGAAGAATGCGCCGGAGAAACCATAGAAGCCCTGGAACTCGCCTGCACCGTCAGGCAGTTTCTCACCGCCATCTCTCTGCATAAGGCAGGGCTGTCCTCCGCGCAGGGCTTTGCCGCCTATATGGCCGATGATTCCGCCGCGGAAACCGGCTTTATCCTGACGCAGGAAGGGGCAGACCGGTACCAGCAGGCGCTGGAGTGCAGGAAGCTTATGGACTTCGACGACCTGCTTCTCAACATGCTGCGCCTTCTTGAACAGGAACAGAAAGCAGAATACAGGAAGCAGCATTTTTCTTATCTGCTGGTGGATGAATTCCAGGATATCAGCCCGGTCCAGTACCGGCTCATCAAGGCATGGAATAAAGGCGGGCGGGAACTCTTTGTCATCGGTGACCCGGACCAGTCCATCTACGGCTTCCGGGGTTCTGACAGCCACTGCTTCGACCTGCTGGAACAGGATTTTCCGGGAACCAGCACCATACGGCTTACCACCGGCTACCGCTCCACCCCGGAGATACTCTCCGCCTCCCTTCCTCTCATCTCCCGTAATCCGGGCGGTGAGCGCAGCCTCTCAGCCGCCCGTCCCCACGGCGGTCCGGTGCGTCTGGTGACAGCACAGACCAGCCTGTCGGAGTCCATCTTCATTGCCAAAGAAATCAACCGCATGGTGGGCGGAATCGACATGCTGGATGCCCACAGCCAGACCCCCGGCCTGCTGGATACTGCCAGGAGCTTTGCCGATATCGCCGTCCTCTACCGCACCAATCACCAGGCCCGCCTGCTGGAACAATGCCTGCAAAAAGAGGGAATCCCTTATGTGGTAGCGGGACGGGAGGATTATCTGGACCATCCGGCTGTCCAGGGCACCATCTCCTTTTTCGGGGCCCTGCTTAAATCTTCGGGGTTAGATGAAGATACAACGAAACTCTGCAGAAAACGCATTTCCCCTTCCGCAGATTACAGCAGCCTGGCAGAGCGCTTCCTGCCAAGACTAAAAAGAGACAGGCCCTGGAAACTTCTGGCGGATTGGATTTCATGCCTGGGGCTGGGGTCAGACAAGTCCATGGACACCTTTGTCTGCATGTCCTATTTCCACAAAACCATGGAGGATATGCTGAGCACACTGGCCTTTGGACAGGCCCACGATCTGAAACGAAGCGGTCAGGATTCCCGCCCCTCCGATGCAGTGACGCTTATGACTCTGCATGCCTCCAAGGGTCTGGAATTTCCCGTGGTCTTTCTCTATGGCTTAAGACAGGGAATCCTCCCCCTTAAAACAGGAAAGGGAGCTGTGAATCCGGAGGAGGAACGCCGCCTTATGTATGTGGGTATGACAAGGGCCAGGGACGAATTAATTCTCACCACCTCAGAGGAACCTTCCCCATTCTTAGAGGAGCTTCCCAAAGATGCCTGCCGCCGGGAAAAGGCCCGGACTCCCGGCAGCGGGATGAAGCAGCTGAGTCTCTTTGATTTCATGTAAGATTTTAAAAACTGGGCATTTGCCGCGGTACTTTCCCTCTCAATACAAAAAGACCTGACGCACGCCATAGATGGGGCATCAGGTCTTTTCACATATTCACATATATCAGGAAACCGGAATGGCAGTACCGGGCATCCTATCTCTCGGACATAGGCACATAATCCATGTTGTCGCCTACGTACTTGGTGGCCGGACGCATAATACGGCCGTCATACAGCTTATTCTCAATATTATGGGCCACCCAGCCCACAACGCGGCTGCACACAAACAGAGGTGTGTATAAATCCCTTGGAATCCGCAGCATACCGTATGCAAACCCGCTGTAGAAATCCACATTGGTGGGAAGGGCCTTGCCCTTGATTTCCTCCATTACTTCCTTGGCAATACGCTCAAAGCGCATATAGAAGTCCAGCTCCCTGGTATGCTTCTGCTCCTTGGCCACCTCCATGCAGCAGGCCCTTAAGACCTCTGCACGGGGATCGGACACCGTGTAGACAGCGTGGCCGAAGCCGTATACAAGGCCGGAACGGTCATAGAGTTCCCCTGCCATCAGCTTCTCCACTGCCTGGCGGATCTTCTTATCGTCTGCATCATAGCCGCCGGTTTCAGCCAGCACCGCATCCATCATCTCTGCCACCTTGATATTGGCGCCGCCGTGGCGCGGCCCCTTAAGGGAGCCGATACCGCCGCATACCGTGGAGTAGATGTCTGTGCCCGTGGATGCAATCACCACATTGGTAAAGGTGGAGTTGTTGCCGCCGCCGTGATCCGCATGAAGCATCAGTATGGTATCCAGCAGATTCGCTTCCTTGGAGGTGAATTTCTGGTCCTTTCTCAGAAGGCTTAGGAAATTCTCGGCAATGGAATATTCCGGATTTGCATAATGGATGAACAGGCTTTCCCTGTCATAATAATGCACCTTGCTCTGATAGGCATAGCAGGCAATGGAGGGCAGCTTTGCCAAAAGGTTAACGCCCTTGACCAGGGTCTGGTATACATCAATATTGTCCGGATCGTCATCGTAATTATACAGGGTAAGGACCGCGTCCTGAAGCTTATTCATCAGATTCTTACCGGGAAGGCGCAGCAGGTTCATTTCCACGAACTCATCCGGAATGGTGTAGCAGTGTCTCACCACATTGCAGAACTTTTCCAGTTCAGCTTTCTTCGGCAGATATCCGAACAGCAGGAGGAAACAGGTTTCCTCATACCCGAAATGGCTCTCCTTCTTCCCCTTTACCAGGTCCAGTACATCCACGCCCCGGTAGAGAAGCCGTCCGGGAATGGCCTTGATTCCTCCGTCTGTCTCCTCATATCCCACTACGTCGGCCACCCTGGTAAGGCCTATCCGCACACCGGTTCCGTCCTCATTCCTGAGGCCCTTCTTTACATTGTACTCTTTATACCATTTATTAGGAATATCCGTGTAATTCTGCGACTTCCCATAAAACTGTGCCAGAAAACTCTCCTTAACCATGTACCCATGCTCCTTTCTCAAATACCCCCATCAGTGTCTGCCCCTGTTATAGTTAATCAGACAGCCGGCCTTTACGATTTCCCGCTCCTCTGCCGTCATATCCGCAATATACAAATCCAGGGTTCTTATGCTGCTGCCCTCTTTTCCCAGCACATAAGCCTTAATATCCTTTAAATCCCCGTCCAGGGCTTTCCTTACGCCCGGAACATAAATATAATCTCCTACCTCGAAGCAGGGAGCCTCCTCCATCTGGAAGGGAACCATGCCCCAGTTCATCACATTGGAGCGGTAACGCTTGGTGGCGTATTCCTTACAGATATTGGCCAGGCCTCCGATGACTCTCTGGCAGCTGGCTGCCTGTTCCCTGGCAGATCCGTCGCCAGGTTTTACAGCATAAATCATGCTGCCCACTTCCGTGTCCTGAACCGTCACATTCTCATTGCCTTCAATGCCGCGGATGGCGTCAAAGAGCTTCTCCAAAACAGGCTCCAGCTCCACTTCCTTGGCCGCGCCCTCCTTTGTTCTGGCTTTTTCCAGCTTATCCACTTCCTTGGCCCTACCCACATACTCCGGGTCCCTTCTGGACAAAGTGAATTCTGCCAGTCCCAGGGGATTGGACCGGTAAGATGAAGTCTCGCCGGAAGGAATCAGCTCATCGGTGGTGGTCACAGGGTCCATGATTTTGGAACATACCTTCAGGAGAATATTGTCTGCCAGAGGACTCATCTCCGGCCAGTCCTTGATATTCGGTCCGTAGACCAGCTCCTTTTCCCCGTCGCCTTTGTTGTAACCCATGTATACCCGGTTCTTATAGGAAATGTCGTCAAATTCATACTCAGGCACATTGTCCCAGCCCTCAAGCTCCCATGCGGAGGTAAGCCTTCCTCCGTTGGCTGCCGTGGCTGCAATGGAACGCGCGTCCATCAGGGCAACCGCGGCCATCTGGCCGTTGCCTGGTTTGGATCCTTCCCTGTTGGGGAAATTTCTGGTGGTATGGCGGATACTCAGACCATTGTTGCAGGGCGTATCGCCTGCGCCGAAGCAGGGGCCGCAGAACGCAGTCCGTATAATGGCGCCTGCGTCCATCAGGTCGGACACAGCCCCCTTCTTCACCAGGTCCGCAAAGACAGGCTGAGAAGACGGGTATACTGCCAGGGAGAACTCGTCGCAGCCGCAGTTCTTTCCCTTTAATACACGGGCAGCTTCCATTACGTTTGAATAGGTGCCTCCTGCGCAGCCAGCGATAACTGCCTGCTGAACCATGAGCTGGCCCCCCTCAATCTTATCCCTCAGGGTAAAGGATGCCTTTCCGCCCGATACCTTGGCAGCCTCTGCTTCCACCATGCCCAGTATATCGTCCAGGTTGGCCTTAAACTCGTCAATCTCGTATGTATTGCTGGGATGGAAGGGAAGGGCAATCATGGGCTTTACCGTGGACAGATCCACGTATACGCAGCCGTCATAGTATGCCACATCCGCGGGAGCCAGTTCCTTATAATCTTCCTCCCTGTGGTGCTTGGCCAGATAAGCCCTGGTGTCACCGTCCGTCTTCCATATAGATGACAGGCAGGTGGTCTCTGTGGTCATGACGTCCACGCCATTGCGGTAATCGGTTGTCATGGAAGCCACGCCCGGCCCCACGAACTCCATCACCTTATTCTTTACATATCCGTTCTTAAACACGGCTCCGATGATAGCCAGGGCAATATCCTGGGGACCGGTTCCCGGCCGGGGCGCACCGTCCAGATAAACGGCTACAACACCCGGATATGCCACATCATATGTATCCTTAAGAAGCTGCTTCACCAGCTCCCCGCCGCCTTCACCTATGGCCATGGTTCCCAGGGCCCCGTAACGGGTATGGCTGTCGGAACCAAGTATCATTCTGCCGCATCCTGCCATCATCTCCCTCATGTACTGATGAATGACCGCAATATGCGGAGGAACATAGATGCCCCCATATTTCTTAGCCGCAGACAGGCCGAACATGTGGTCATCCTCATTGATGGTCCCTCCCACCGCGCACAGAGTATTGTGGCAATTTGTCAATACATAAGGAATCGGGAACGTCTCCATTCCCGAAGCCTTGGCTGTCTGTACAATACCCACGAAGGTGATGTCAT
>UMIC01010042.1_pt1 | contig 14229 bp, 13 predicted proteins | sample 1965681 | NCBI WGS metagenome assembly UMIC01 (sample SAMEA4836114, study PRJEB28245) | human gut metagenome | biome: gut microbiome; material: fecal sample | place: Denmark | collected 2008
ACGGCCATTCTGGCCCGTGCCCGCGGCATCGTGGCCGTCGTGTCCGCCGCCGGCGCCGACGACCTGAAGAACGGCGAGACGGTTATCGTCAACGCTGCGGAAAGCACCATCACCACCGAGCCGAGCGACGAGCAGGTCGCCGCCGCCGAAGCCGCGAAGGCCAAGGCCGCGAAGGCCAAGGAGCTGCGCGGCAAGCCGGGCGCCACCAAGGACGGTTACCACATCCCGCTGCTCGCCAACGTCGGCAAGCCCTCCGACGGCAAGACCGCGCTGGAGTACGGTGCGGAAGGCGTCGGCCTGTTCCGTTCCGAGTTCCTGTTCATCGGCAACGCCGAACCGCCGAGTGTTGAGGAGCAGACCAAGGCGTACGCCGAACTGCTCGCCCAGTTCCCCGGCAAGAAGGTCGTCATCCGCATGCTGGACGCCGGCGCGGACAAGCCGCTGCCGTTCCTCACCCCCGAAGACGAGCCGAACCCCGCGCTTGGCCTGCGTGGCCTGCGCACGCTGCGCACCCACATGAACGTGCTTGAGGGGCAGCTCAAGGCGCTTGCCGCCGCCGATGCCCAGACCGACGCCGACCTGTGGGTCATGGCGCCGATGGTCGCCGACGCGCATGAGGCCGCCTACTTCGTCAAGCTCGGCAAGTCCTTCGGTCTGAAGAAGGTCGGTGTGATGGCCGAGGTGCCGTCCATCGCCCTCATGGCCGATCAGGTGGCCAAGGTCGCCGACTTCGTGTCGATCGGCACGAACGACCTGACCCAGTACACGCTGGCCGCCGACCGTACGCTCGGCTCGGTCGCCAACTACCAGACCGCATGGCACCCGGCGGTGTTGCGCGCGATCAAGCTGATCGCCGACGCGGGCAACGCGAACGGCATGCCGGTGGGTGTGTGCGGCGAGGCCGCCGCCGATCCGGATCTGGCCGTCGTGCTCACCGGCATCGGCGTCAACTCCCTGTCGATGACCCCGGTCGCGCTCGACGACGTGCGTGCCGAACTCGCCGGCGTCACGCTTGAGGAAGCGCAGGAGAAGGCCGCCAAGGCCCTCAACGGCGACTTCTACAACCCGTCCGAGTGGAACATCTGAGGGAGTCACGCCTATAAGACCATAATGTGATTCCACTGCCTCAAACGAGAGCGACGCCATACGAGATTCGGCTGTTTTGCCGGCTCGTGTACGGCGTCGCTTTTGCATATGCGGTGTGATGAGGTGCGGTAAAGCGCATGATTAATCATTGTCCATACTAAGATTTCGCAAATCTTAGTATGAATGATTTAAAAAAATGTACAGCTGGTGTTATGGAGAAAGAAATGTTCGCGCCAGATGCGCCCGGCGAGCTGGGGGGACCTGCCTAACCCCGATATGCTGCGTCGCCCGACCATGCGTCGCGAAGCGCAGAGCACCAGCGCCCTGGAAGGCACGTTCGAGCCGCTCGAAACCGTTCTCGCTCAGGATTATGAGGTGGGCGAGGACAAAAGCGGACTGAGCGAGTCCATGCGCGAGGTGCTGAACTACCTCGATGCGGCGGAATGCGGCATAGGCCAGATTCAGTCCGGGCATCCCATAAGCCTGCACTCTCGTGCGCGAATTGCAGAAGCTTCTTGTGAAGGGCACGAAGTCCGACAATCCACAGGCCTGGGATATACGATCCACCCAAGTGTTCATCGGCCCACCCACGCGGCGCATCGAGGATGCGCGTTTCGCGCCCATGCCTCCGGGGCGAATCGGGCGGTTGCTGGTGCTGTTGCAGATGATGAGCCGAGGCCTGCTGAGCCATCCGCTGCTGTCCGTATCCCCGTGGTTCGAGCGCCGTCGACCCGAATATCAGGACAGATTGCTCGGTGTTTCCACGAAAGGGGATTGGGATGACTGGATACTGTTCTTCTGCCAAGACATCGAGGAATCCTGCGAGGACGCGCTGCTGCGCGTGAAGCGTCTTGTCAATGTGCGGCAGAGGTATCGCAGTCTATTGGATGAGCACAGATACAGCGGCCTGTCCGTGCAGACGGCGATGTACCTCATCGGGCGCCCACCGTCACGGCGAGTATGTTGAGGAGAAGGTTCGGCAAGAGCCCGTCGGCCGTACAGCACGCGCTGTCTCGTCACTCCGTGCGTATCCGGCCGGAAGGGGCAACCTGTATATCGCTCCGGACATCCATAAGGTGCTTGCTGCACCGCTCGGCGCGGCGATTGACGTGTCGGCGCCACTGATGTGCGAGCGTGGCGAATAGGCACAAGAAAACCTGGCGGTGGCATGACGCAGGTGCTCCCTCCCGCATTGTTTATACGGTGAAGAAGTTGCCGGGGAAGTGACGGCTCATGATGGCCGTGCGGTCGGCGTGCACCGCGGCGCATTCGAAGTCGAATGCGCGGGCGAGCTCGTCCGGTGCGGTGACGAAGCAGGCGGTGGCGAGTCCATCCGCCAGCGCGGTGGGGTAGGGTCGGCCAGCCGCCGATGGCACATAGACCCAACTCGCGGCGACATCGCGCACGGGACGGCCGTCGACCGCGTTGAGCAGATGATGCAGCTGACGGCCTGCCTCCTCACCCCAATGGCGTCGGCTGGGGGCGCTCGCGCAGAACGCCCCGTCAACGATGCTTGCGATGCCGATCGCCTCGGTTCCGGGGTTGGCGGGATCCTCCAGGGCGATGGTGACGGTGTCGCCGGTGTCGTGTCCTGACCCCTCGGCGAGTGGGGCCGGTTGAGCAGACTCGCCCGTGCGGATCAGCAGATCGCCGCCCGCGTCGATGATGTAGGGCGCGTGAGAGCCGGGGCCGGTGGCGGATTGCCGGACGGTTTCATCGCCCGCGTGCCCGTCCAATATCGCGCCGATCAGATCGGCGCAATATCCCTTGCCGAAAGCCCCGAAATCCAAGTGAACCGCGCGCTGCGTCACCAGCGTTGTGCCATGACGCTCCACATCGTTGCGCCATGTCGGGCGCCCGTGGACGGCACCGAGATGATGCTCCGCATCGGGTTCCATTGTCATCGAATACCGTGCGTCATAGCCAAGCCGGATCAGATCCTCGCCCACACACGGGTCAAGCGCCCCGTCGGTCGCGGTGCAGAACGCATCGGCCAGATCGAACAGCCCGGAGGCCCAATCGGGGAAATCAAACGAGCCGCCATGCGAGGATTCGCCCATTGCGGTCACCAGCGAATCGGCGCGGAACCGCGACAGCACGGACTCGTACCCATCGATGAACGCGTCGAGTTTCGAGCGGAAGCCGTCGTCGAGAGCCGTCGCCGACTGAATGATCATTCCGGTGCCCATCGCGCGTTCAAACGCAGTCATATACGGCATCCGCCCATGCAATCCGCTCATGCCCCTCAGCGTAGCATTTCGCCAGCGGGGGCAGCCGCCTTAGCCTACGTTGATGCCGGAGATTTTGAGGCCTCCGGATGAGATGGGACGGTAAGGGTTCCGCTGGAGGATGCGGTGTCCAGCCGTTGCACGCTGCCGTCGCTCAACACCACATGATGATGGGCCAGACGGCTGGCGTTCGCGATGAAGATGGGCCTGTCGGTGGCGATGCTGCTGTTCACCGGCGTCTCCACGATCGGCGTGGCCTCGGGCGCGGGCTACCGCATCGCCGCGGTGTGCGCGGCCGTGCTGTGCGGCATCGGAGGCATCGTCTTCGCGTTCTACAACGAGCGGAAGGTGTTGAATCGTCTTGATGGCTGAAGCAGGCTCTCAAAACTCACAGATACAACGGGACCCGAAAAACGTCTTGTATCTGCGAGTTTTGAGAGCGGCCCCTAATGGGCCACCCATACGACGACCACAATATGAGACATTTCGGCCTCAGGGGCCGCTCTATTACCGCATAAAATTTCAAAAGTCAAGACTGTTCTTTCAGGTTTTTTTTCTCTATATTGCATAGATGGTTTAGAAAGCGTTGATATGGAGAGGAATCCAATATGCGATGTCGTGCGGTAGCGCATCTTCGGGCGGTTGGATGTCGTTCGCTGGCCGTCGTCGCGGCGCTGTTCACGGTGATGGCCGTCATGTTCGCCCCGCAGGCGATGGCCGCCGACGGTTCCGCGGATTACGACACATGGGCCGACGTCGCCGCCGCGATGGACAAGCAGCTGCAGCAGGGGCAGAAGGAATACAAGGACGGCAACACCGCCGGTTCCACGTCCGACTTCATGGCCGCATACAACGAGATCTATGTGGCGTCCAACTTCACCCAGGTCGTGACCGACAACATCGGCTCCGACAAGCAGGCCTCCCAGCAGCAGGCGTTCCAAGACATTCAGGACCTGTCATATGTGACGGGCAACGAGGCGAAGATCGAACAGAGCGTGACCGCGCTCGTCTCCGACCTCGACAGCACCGCCAAGCAGCTCGACGCGAACACCAAGCTCGCCAATCCCCGCGACTACGACAAGGCGCTGCAGGAGCAGATCGCCAAGGAGCGCAAGGTTCTGCAGTCCACGCAGAAGAAGAACCCCGGCAAGGGCGACCGCAGCTGGACCGACGTGGCCAACGAGATGATGTCGATCCTCGACAAGGCCTACAAGTCGTACGCGGGCGGCGACGGCGCGAAGGGCGCTACCCTCGTCAACGATGCCTACTACCAGTACTACGAGAAGCTCGGCTTCGAGAAGAACGTGATGAACGCCATCAGCGGCGACCGCGTCTCGCAGGTCGAGTACCAGTTCAAGATGTGCCGCAGGTCGATGAACACAGGCGCCTCGCTCAAAGACACCAAGAAGCTCGTCGACGATTTGAAGGCCATGCTGGTCGAGGACGCCGGCAAGCTCGACGGCGGTGCCGCCGACAAGGAAGGCAGCTTCACCAAGTTCATCACCAGCTCGGTCGGCCAGGCGTTCCTGATTCTGATTCGTGAGGGTCTTGAGGCGCTGCTGGTGGTCGCGGCCGTGGTGGCGTACCTTGTCAAGTCCGGCAACAAGCGTTTCACCAAGTGGATCTACGTGGGCGTGCTCGCCGGTCTTGCCGGCGCAGGCGTGGTCGCGGTCATCTTCGTGCTCGCGTTCGGCGGGTCCGGCCCGATTCAGGAGATCATGGAAGGCGTGTGCGCCCTGATTGCCATGGCCATGCTGCTATGGACCAGCAATTGGATGCTCAACAAGTCCAGCGTCGAGGCATGGAACCGGTACATCAAGGAGAAGACCGAAGCCGCGGTGGCCTCCGTCTCCTCACAGGTCGATGCCGGCGAAAAGGTCGCGTCCCGTACGGTGATCTCGCTCGCCATGCTGAGCTTCCTCGCCGTGTTCCGTGAAGGCGCCGAGACGGTGATCTTCTACCAGTCGATTTACACGATGAGCCGCGATACGCATGGCATGGTGATTGGTGCCGTCGCCGCCGCGGTGGTGCTGCTGATCATCTTCTTCGTGATTCGCTTCACGTCGGTGAAGATTCCGATCGGACCGTTCTTCCTGGTCACGTCGATCCTGATGTCGGTGCTGGTGGTCGTGTTCGCCGGCGGCGGCGTGCACTCGCTGATCGAGGGCGACGCACTCCCGGCAACGTATCTGCAAGGCGTTCCGACGAACGACTGGCTCGGCTTCTACCCGTACGTCGAATGCATCATCGCCCAGGTGATTGCGGCCATCGCGGTGATCGCCCTGTTCGTGGTCGGCTTCATCAAGCAGCGCAAGGCGAAGGCCAAGGCTGCCGTGACGGCCGGTGCCCCGAACAATCAACCCAACAATCTGTGAATACCATTCACTACACAACAAAGGAAATAGAGAAATGATGAAGAACAAGAAGATCGCCGCCCTGCTCGGCGTGCTGCTGGCCGGTTCCATGGCCTTCTCGCTGTCCGCGTGCGGTTCCACCAACAATGCTTCCGACAACAAGTCTTCGGGCAGCTCCTCTCAGTCCAGCGACAAGAAGGACAACTCCAGCTCCGGCGCAGGCTTTGAAGAGGTCCCGGTCGGCCCGTCCGGCACCGCCGAGGAGCAGGACAAGGACGCCGGCCCGCTGACCGTCGGCGCCGTGTACTTCCAGCCGATTGACATGGAGCCCGCCTCCATGGGCCTGAAGGCCGCTGATTCGAGCTTCCACCTCGAAGCCGACATCCACGCCAACCAGAAGGGTACCGAGCTGGGCTACGGCAAGGGCGACTTCGTCCCCGAGCTGACCGTGAACTACACGATCATCGACAAGTCCACCGGCAAGGAAGTCGAAGGCGGCAAGGCCACCTCCGGTACCTTCATGCAGATGAACGCCTCCGACGGCCCGCACTACGGCGCCAACGTCAAGCTCGACAAGGCCGGCACCTACCAGCTGAAGCTGTCGATCGAATCCCCGGCCAAGAAGGGCTGGATGCTGCACGTCGATCCCGAGACCGGCGTCAAGGGTCGCTTCTGGACCGAGCCGATCGAGGTCACCTTCGACAACTGGGAATACACCCCGCGTCAGTGGTGATTGACATTGCCTGAGTGAAATGCTCCTCTCTGCCCGAGAGGAGCTTTCGCTGTTTTTATGACGGAATGAACGGAACATAATAGACGGAACAAGGAAAGGGTGCGAATGCTCGAACAGTTCGTAGCGGTGATGCCGGGCACGCTGGGGCCCGCGTTGCTGGTCATGTGCATGAGTGTGATGCTGACCGTCGGCGAGGGGCGTGACAAGCCGATCAGCTCCCGATGGCGTCTGTGGGGAATCCTCATCGGATTGGTGGCGGCGATCGTGTTCGCCGGACTGCGTGCATCCGCGGTGATTAACCAGCGTACATTCATCAACTACCCGGTGCTGTGGTGCTGCGTGGTCATCGACCTCCTGCTGATCGTGTTGGTGTTCGTGAACCGACTGATCACCCGCAATTGGCGTCGGCACGCCGCGGTGATGCATCTCGCCAATCTGGTGGCGGCGTTGGGCATCGCGCTCACCGTGTTCTATGCGCTGCCGGACGTGATCCTGCAGCTGACCATCTGGGTCGAGCCGGGAGACCCGATCTTCACGTCCGATATGCTGCTGCGTGCGCTCGGCTTTGTGCTGGGTATCATCGCGTCCGCGGTCATCGCCGCGATCTTCCGCACGATGCGTTCGACGGCGGTCCGTCCGGCGTTCCTGTCCGCGGTGCTGGTGGTGCTGGTGATCCAGCTGATGCAGCATCTGACCGGCCTGCTGCAGATCATGCAGGCCCGCACGCTGCGGTTCCCGCACATCGCGTTCGTGATGCTCGCCTGGCTGATCAACAACAAGTCCGGTTTGATTATGGCCCAAGCGTTTATATTCCTGATTCCCGCCGTCGCCTCGGTGGTGGCCGGCTTGCGTATGCCGGTTTCTGCGAAGCGACTCGCGGCCGACGTCAATGCGGCCACGGTGCGCAAGCACAAGGCGTTCCGGCGCCGTGCGATCGCCGCCGCCGCATGGAGCGTGGTGGCGATGATCGGCGTTACCGCGACGCTGACCTTGGGCGTGGCCGCAATCAACCAGCAGCCGACTCTCTCGCCGCCGGAAGCGTATTCGCTCAAGGACGGCGTGGCCACGATCCCGTTCAGCCAGGTCGAGGACGGCCATTTGCACCGCTTCGAATACAAGGCCAAGGACGGCACCGTGATGCGCTTCATCATCATCAAGAAGAACGGCGGCGCGTACGGCATCGGCCTCGACGCCTGCGAGAACTGCGGCGACGCCGGATACTACGAGAAGGACGGCAAGATCATCTGCAAGAAGTGTGAGGTGGCCATCAACCTGGCGACCATCGGCTTCAAGGGCGGGTGCAACCCGATCCCGTTCCCGTACAAGACCGGTAGCGGCAAGATCACCATTCAGACCGCCGACCTGGACGCGCTGAGCGCCCACTTCCAGTAAGGCAGGAAGGGGTTTAGACCATGTTCTTTCTGAGAATGATCAGGCGCTCGTTCACCCGTCAGTTACGCAGGCGCCTGCTGATCGCGCTGACCGTGTGCCTGTCGGCCACGGTGTCGGTGTCGATGCTGGGCGTCGTGTTCGACGTGGGCGACAAGCTCAACGCCGAGCTGAGCACGTATGGCTCGAACATCACCGTGCAGCCGAAGTCCGATGCGGTGGTGTCCGACCTGTACAACATGGAGGGCGGCCCGCAGTCCGACGCGGACCCGACCTCGTTCCTGAAGGAGTCCGACGCGGCGAAGATCAAGACGATTTTCTGGGCGTTCAACATCACGAATTTCGCGCCGCAACTCAACGTTCACGCGCAGGTGAACGGCACTGCGGCGGCGGTAGTCGGCACGTGGTTCAACAAGACGCTGAAGCTCGCGTCGGGCGAGACCACCGTCGTGGGCGTCGACGGCATGCGCTCATGGTGGAAGCTCGACGGCAGCTGGCCGAAGGATGACACCGATCAGGGCGTGATCGGCACGACGCTCGCGCAGCAGCTCGGCGTGGGACGCGGCGATACGTTCACCTTGCGCAAGACCACGGCGGCCGGGAACACGCACGAGCAGAAGATTCGCATCACCGGCGTCTACGATTCCGGCGACGACGACAACAGTGCCATCTACATCTCCTCGTCGGTGGCACAGGTGCTGTCGGATCTGCCGGACTCCGTCGACAAGATCGAGGTGAAGGCGCTGACAACGCCGGAGAACGATCTGGCGCGCAAGGCGGCCCAGAACCCCGCCGCGCTCAGCCAAGACGAGTGGGAGACCTGGTATTGCACGGCATACCCCAGCTCAATCGCCTATCAGATCGAGGAGGTCATTCCCGGCGCGGTCGCCAAGCAGGTGCGGCAGGTCGCCGCGCTGCAGGGCAACGTGCTGCAGAAGACCCAGGCCGTGATGATCCTGATGACGGTGCTGAGCCTGCTCGCCGCGGCCGTGGCAGTGGCCAACCTGATGGTCGCCTCGATCGGCGAGCGGTCGAGCGAACTGGCCCTGCTCAAGGCGATCGGTGCGACCGATGGCGCGGTGTCGCGCCTGATGATGGCGGAGACCGCGGCGATCTCGCTTCTGGGAGCCATCGTCGGCGCCGCTTTGGGCTCGGGCGTGGCGCAGATCATCGGGCAGGTGGTGTTCGGTTCGGGCATCACCATGCGCCCGATGGTGTTCGTGCTGGTGTTCGTGCTGCTGGCGCTGACCGTGCTGCTGGCATCGGCGTCGTCGATTCGCTCAATTCTGAGCCTCAAGCCGGCGGAGGTGCTGCATGGACGCTGATCGTAAGACGATGATGAAGGAGGCGTGCTGAGATGACCAATACCGGTATGTTCTTCAGGATGCTGTTGAGTGCGGTGTTCCGCAGGCGGTCTCGCGCGGTCATGGCCGTGGTGGCGTCGCTGGTCGGCGCCGCTACGCTGTCCTGTCTGGCGATGATCTGCATCGCCGTGCCGCAGCAGATGAATCAGGAGATGCGAGCCTATGGCGCCAACCTGATCGTGACGCCGCTCGCCGATTCGGAGAACGGCAAGTCCGGCATCGATGACGCGATGGTCGAGCACACCACGGAGATGGTGAGCGCCAAGGGCTCGGAAAAGCACGCCACGTACCGTTACGAGAACGTGCGCGTCAACGCGGCCCCGTACGTGATGGCCGGCGTCAACCCCGCGCAGGTCAGGAACCTCAACCATCATTGGGTCGTCGACGGCTCCTGGCCGTCCGCGGGCAAGGTGCTGGTCGGCCGGGACGTCGCCGATGCGATGGGCTTGAAGGTCGGCGGCAGCATCACCATCGGCTACCGCGCATCAGACAACGCCGCGTCCTCGGGACAGGCGAGCCAGCCCGGTACTGACGGCACCGATGGCACGGCACAGTCCGGCACTGGTGGCACGTCAGACGGCCAGACCTCGTCCAGCTCCACCGGCGCCCAGCAGACCCAGAACGGCCACGTCTCCAGCGACATCATGGACACGTCCGGCACCGAGTTCCGTGTGGCCGGCATCGTTGACACCGGCGGCAGCGAGGATTCGATCATCTACGCGCTGGCCGGCGACGTGGACAAGCTCACCGGCTCCACGCGCGGCGTGGACGTCATCGAATACTCGTCGGGCGCCTCGGACCTCACCGCGCTGGTCAACAGCATCAACGATATGACGTCGATGCATGTCAAGGCGCAGCAGGTCACCAAGATCACCGCTTCCGACACGCGCGTCATCACGATGCTGCAGACGCTGTTCTGGATCGTGTCGCTGGTTGTGCTGGTGTTCACGCTGGTCGGCGTCGGCACCACGATCGGCTCCATCGTCTCGCAGCGGCGCAACGAGATCGGTCTGCGCAAGGCGCTCGGCGCGAGCTCGCATGCCATCGGCGTCGAGTTCTATGTGGAATCGGCGGTGTATGGCCTGCTCGGCGGCCTGCTTGGCACGGCGACAGGCTATGGCATGGCCCGCTGGCTGTGCGCCACCGTGTTTGAGCGTTCCATCGGTTTCAACTGGTGGCTCGCCGTCGTGTCGGTGGTGTTCAGCGCGCTGGTCGCCGTCGTCGCATCCATCCCCCCGGTGCATCGCGCCACGCGCATCGACCCCGCGGTCGTGCTGCGCGAGGAATAGTTGGAATAGTTAAGGAATAATCATGGATATGCTGCTTGAACTCGATCATATTTCCAAGATCTACGGCGACCTGCATGCGGTCGATGATCTGAGCCTGACCGTTCCGCAGGGCGAATGGCTGGCCATCGTCGGCTCGTCGGGTTCCGGCAAGACGACGCTGATGAACATGATCGGCTGCATGGACACGCCGAGCAAGGGCTCCGTTTCGCTGGAGGGCCGCAAGCTGGAGGATCTGAACGCCGGCCAGCTCGCCGACGTGCGCAAGAACCTGATCGGCCTGGTGTTCCAGAAGTTCTATCTGGTGCCGCACCTGACGGCCGTCGAGAACGTGATGGTCGCGCAGTACTACCATTCGGTCGTCGACGAGAAGCAGGCCCTTGAGGCGTTGAAGAAGGTCGGTCTGAAGGACCGCGCCCACCATCTGCCGAGCCAGCTGTCCGGCGGCGAGCAGCAGCGCGTGTGCGTCGCGCGTGCGCTGATCAACAACCCGAAGCTGATTCTCGCCGATGAGCCCACCGGCAACCTGGACGAGAAGAACGAGAAGATCGTCCTCGACCTGTTCCGCCAGCTGCATGAACAGGGCACCACGGTCATCGTGGTCACCCATGACGCTCTCGTGGCGAGTTGCGCCCAGCGTGAAATCATGCTCAACCACGGCGTGCTCGTGGGCGAGAAGTGGAATGATAAAAATGCACGTGATGCGTACGTAGCGGCCGGTGGCAAGCCTGCGTCCACCGGTTCTGACGCCGAAGGTGCGCAGCATGGCGATTCTTCCATTGATTTCATTGATCCTACCAAGGCGGCGAAGACAGGTGGTGACCATGAGTGACGGCAGCGCTCTGCAGCATGACGGGCTTGCGGACGGCGGTTCCCCGTCGAAATCCCGCATGCTAAAGAGCGTGACGGTGGCGGCCGCGGGACTGATCGCGGCGACCACGTTGCTGGCCGGTTGCGGCGAGCCCAAGGCCGCGCCGATGAACGACGAGTATGCCGGCAATTCCGGCGAGACCGAGAAGTCGCAGGAGAGCGAGTCCCAGTCATCGAGCGGCTCCGACAGCTCCTCCAAGCGCAAGTCCACGACCTCCGACAAGAAGGACACCGGCAACTACAAGGACGGCACCTATTCGATCAACGGCCAGTACGGGCCGGTCGGAGAGGATTCCATCGACGTGCACCTGACCATCGCCGACCAGAAGGTCGAGAAGGTCGAGATCGTGGGGCATCCGTTCACGACGATCTCCAAGAACCACCAGAATGACTTCGCCGAGGCAATCAATGGCGTGGTCGATGGCAAGCCGCTCAAGGACCTGAAGGTCGACAAGGTGGCCGGAGCCAGCTGGACGTCGGACGCCTTCAACAAGGCGTTGGAGGTCGCGCGGCAGGAGGCCTCGATTCAATAATCGCATGGGTTCGTATGGCGCTTGGGTGGCATGGCATGTCGCCCAAGCGCCATTGTCGTATAAGGGGTGCCGAGGCGCACGATATTACGATTATCATGTACGATTGTACATGTTGTTATTCGAATAACCGTGTGTTGTGCGATAAAAACATGATGTCATGGGATGCGGTGTCTCTGGCGGTGAGTTCCGGCAGACCGGGAAGCTGCCCACCGAGGACCAGCTGATTGAGGAGTACCAGACCACGAGGTACCGCGTGCGCAATGCCATCGCGGTGCTCGCCGACACGGTGGCGATCGGCGACAGCGACAATGACCTGACCATGATCGAGGTGGCCGGCATCGGCATCGCGATGGGCAACGGGGAGCAGTGCGCCAAAGACGCCGCCGATTGGGTCGCCGATGCGGTGGACGCGAGCGGCCTCGCGCACGCCTTCGAGCGGCTGGGCGTGGTGTAGCAGCCCCAGCCCGCGCACGGCACGGCTTTCCGGCAAGGAGCGTAATCCATCTGACTGTATTACGATGGAACATGATTCGTACACCGACGTCGGAGGTATCGCCGTTATGACATCCAAGCAGAACAACTATCTGCGCGAGCGTGAAAAAGCCAATGCGCGCTCGCCATTCTCCAAACGAACGCCGGAACGTGTGATCATGTGCGCCGGTGCCGTGTATTCGGTCGGCATGGCCATCTTCTTCGCGCTGTCGTACTTCGGCGTGATTTCCAGTACGTCCGAGGCCGCCCGGACGTCGGCTCAGGCCGTGACCGCGCTGAGCCGCAACAGCAGCAACACGGCGCTCATCATCCTGTACGCCATCGTGACGGCGGGAGTCGCCGCGGTGACCATATATATGGCCGTGAAGCACATGCAGCCCGGTCCGCGGTTCAAATGGACGGTCGGCTGGATGATCTTCGTGATGGTCTTCTCGCTGTTCACCGCTGACATGGTGGGGCTGATCGCGTTCGGCGTGGCCTTCGGCATGTACATGACACGCGATTGGCAGCTGCTGCGTGCCGTCAACGCCGCGAACGCCGGCAAACGCTCGTCGAAGCGCTGATACATGGCCTCTGACACGACCAGTCAGCGTCGCGACGGGCAGGAGCTCGCCGCGGACGTCGACGCACTCGCCAACCAGGCGGTACTCGCCGACGTCGAACAAGAAGCGAAAAGCCACTCCGGCAAGGATGCCGCGGACAGGCGGCTGCCGCTGATCGCCCGCATCTACGGCGTGCTCGTGCTGCTGCAGGGCGTCATCACTCTCCCCGTCATCGTGCTGATGGCGGGATATTCGGTGCATGAGATTCTCGACGGCCGTGTGACCGTCGACGTGCTGAACCTGACATTCATCCTCACATGCGCCCAGACGGTGGTCTCCAGTGCCAACGCGGCATGCCTGACCGTGCTGGGCGTGCTGCTGATCCGCAACCGACGGCGGTATTCCGCCTGGTGGTCGTATATCGTCATGATGGTGACGTTCGCCGAGGGACTGCTGTCGCTCGCATTGGACGGGTTGGGCGCGAATCTGCTCGTGCCGTCCATCCAGATGATCATACTGGTCGCGCTCGCCATAACCCTTGACCCGGCTCTGCTGGAGGAACGGCGGCTGCAGCGCGCGCTCAAGCGCATGGATGAGCGCGACGAATACGAGGCGGCGCTCGCCAAGGGCATGGTCGGCCGCGACATGAGCGGCAAGGGCTATATCTCGCTGGATTTCTTCAACCTGTTCTGGATTTTCGTCATCGGCTGCATGATCGGGCTGGTGGTCGAGACGATATATCACTGGTATTACTACGGCGAATATCAGGATCGCGCTGGCATGCTGTGGGGGCCGTTCTCGCCGATCTACGGGTTCGGCGCCGGATTCATGACGATTCTGCTCAACCGGCTGTGGCGCTCGAACTGGGTGCTGATCTTCTTCTCCAGCGCTCTGATCGGCGGCGTGTTCGAGTACTGCTCCAGCTGGTTCATGGAGGTCGCGTTCGGTATCAAGGCCTGGGATTACACGGGCGAATGGCTGTCGATAGGCGGTCGCACCTCCGGCAAGTACATGGTGTTCTGGGGGATTATGGGACTTGCCTGGATCAAGTTCGTGCTGCCGTACCTGCTGAAGTTCATCAACCTGATTCCGTGGAAGGTACGGTATTCGCTGACCGCCGTGGTGTTCGTGCTGCTGTTCATCGACGGCATGATGACATTGATGGCGTTCGACTGCTGGTACGGGCGCATGGCGGGGCATGCGCTGGATTCGCCGATCACGCAGTTCTTCGCCGACCATTTCGGCAACGATTTCATGGCGAACCGGTTCCAGACCATGTCCATCGACCCGTCCAGGGCAGGGCGCATGTAGGTCGTGGGCCGTGCGCGGGCGGGGCTGTGCCGAGCCGGGCC
>UMIC01018508.1_pt1 | contig 14198 bp, 6 predicted proteins | sample 1965681 | NCBI WGS metagenome assembly UMIC01 (sample SAMEA4836114, study PRJEB28245) | human gut metagenome | biome: gut microbiome; material: fecal sample | place: Denmark | collected 2008
TCTTTTTTATTTTGAATGTCCGCAAAATCCGTCCTACATCGGACGGACGCCAAGGCACATCGAGGTGATGTAAAGCGATAAGCCTGTCCTGCACATTGGTTCCGGCTCCCATTTTTGCGGTTGAGCCTAACAAAAAACGAACCTGCCCGCTTCTTACCTTTGCGAACAGCTCCGCTTTCCTTGTTTCCGTATTGGCGTCATGGATAAAAGCTATCTCATTCCCCGGCACTCCCTTCGCCATGAGCTTATCCCTGATGTCCTCATATACATTGAATGTCCCATCTCCTTTCGGTGTGGATAAATCGCAGAAGATAAGCTGCGCCGATTTCTGCTCTTTTGTATGCTCCCATATCTCAAACGCCTTATCCACACAGGTTGTGGCTTTGGAGTTTTCCTCATCGGGGAGCATATCATTGATGAGCCGCTGGTCTAACGCTAACTTTCTTCCATCGTTGGTTATCTTTAGCATATTATCTCGTGAAGGATCTACTTTACGGTCACGCACTGCCTCCGCCCTGTCCGCAAGTGACTGTACCATGTTCTGCTGGTACTCGCTGGGCTTTAACACGATATTTTCATAATCCGCTTCCGGCACTGGCAGCTTTAACATATCCGGTGTCTGAATGTCTGCGCTCTCTTTAAATAACGCAATCAGCTCCGGCAGATTGAAGAACTTGGCAAACCTTGTTTTCGCCCGGTATCCAGTCCCTTCCGGTGCAAGCTCAATCGCTGTCTGTGTTTCCCCGAACGATGCCGCCCAACTGTCAAAATGCCCCAATCCTAAACGCTGTAAGGTATTGTATTGGAGATAGCGCATATTTGTATAAAGCTCCGTCATGCTGTTGCTGATCGGCGTACCCGTTGCAAACGTGATTCCCTTCCCTCCGGTCAGTTCGTCCATGTACTGGCACTTGGCAAACATATCCGAGGATTTCTGCGCTTCCGTCTGTGCGATGCCCGCCACGTTCCTCATCTTTGTGTATAAAAAGAGGTTCTTATAATTGTGGCTTTCATCTACAAACAGCTTATCCACGCCCAACTGTTCAAAGGTCACAACATTGTCTTTCCGGCTGGAATCGTTTAGGCGGCTTAATCTGGTAGAAAGTGATTTTTTTGTCTTTTCCATCTGTTTAATGGAGTAACGCTCGCCATTCTCCGCTTTGAGGGCTTCGATTGCCATTTCAATTTCTGTTATCTGCCTTTCAATCATTTCCATCTGCCTTTCAGTGGAAAGCGGTATCTTCTCAAATTGACTGTGACCGATAATCACAGCGTCATAATCCCCTGTCGCTATCCGGGAGCAGAACTTTTTCCGGTTGGCGGGTTCAAAATCCTTTTTTGTAGCCGCTAAGATATTCGCCCCCGGATACAGGCGCAGAAAATCGCTCGCCCACTGCTCCGTCAAATGGTTCGGCACGACAAATAAGCTCTTTTGGCACAATCCAAGCCGCTTGCTCTCCATTGCCGCAGCGATCATTTCAAAGGTCTTTCCCGCCCCTACACAATGGGCAAGCAGCGTGTTGTCCCCGTATAGCTGATGCGCCACTGCGTTAAGCTGGTGCGGTCTGAGTACGATGTCCGGCGTCATGCCGGGGAATTTTAAGTGCGAACCGTCATATTCCCTCGGTCTTGTGGAATTGAAAAGCTCGTTATACTTTGCGCATAAGTCCTGCCTGCGCTCCGGATCACGAAATACCCAGTCCTTAAAGGCTTCCCTTATGGCTTCCTGCTTCTGGCTTGCAAGCATGGTTTCTTTTTTATTGAGGACTCTCTTTTCCTTTCCCTCCTCCATAACCACATCAAAGATACGGGTGTCACGAAGGTTCAGGGAATCTTCTAAAATCCTGTAAGCATTTGCCCGGCTTGTGCCATAAGTCATGTTGACAAGGGCATTTCCCCTGTCCGCATTTTTCCCTTTCACGTTCCACTGCCCGGTCACATTGGAAAACTGTACGCCCATTGTCTTACGGTCAAACAGGTATTCCGGCGTTTCAAAAGTTTCACGCATGAAGTCCTCAATATATTTTGTGGAAATCCATGTAGCGCCGATACGCACCTCAATCTCCGATGCGTCAAGCTCCTTCGGCTGTACGCTTTCCAGTGAGGATACGTTAATGGCATATTCCGGGTGGTTCTCCGCAAAGGTTCTCGCCACTGACAGCTTCTCCCGCACGTTCCCGCTTAAATACTCGTCTGCGGTTTCCCATTCCTCTGTGACCGGGTTCTGGAAGATTACCCCGGCAAGCTCCTTTGTGATTTCTTCCTCGCTTTTATCCGCAAGCTGTGACATATAGGCTAAGTCTACGCCTGCCTTCTCGCTAAGGGATACCGCCAGCGCTTCACTGGCTGTGTCTACGCTTGTGACAACCTCCTGTTTTTTAATGGTTCGTTTCGTGAACATATCCGCCTTGCCGATGAAGTTCCCCTCATCGTCCAGCCTTTCAAGGGAACATAACAGACAGTAGCTGGAATCCTGATTGAACGCCCTTTTATTGGTCTGTGAGCTGATAAGACCGAATTTCTTGGAGAAATTATCGTAGAGCTGGTTTAACTCCGCCTGCTTGTTTTTAATCATATCTTCCGGGTATTCGTTCAACTGGAAGTTTATCAGTTCCTGCGTACAGTCCCGGATTGCCACCATGCCCTTAATCCTCTGCTCCGCCTTTTCCGACGCCTCCACAGGCTTCATAATGGAATTTTCCCGGTAATACACCGTATCGTCCACAACCGTATAACTGTAATTCTTCACGTCCGGATCGGCGGGTATGTTCTCCTTTGCCAGTTCATCGTCAATCTCGTTAAAATCCGCCTGCTCGATGCTGCCCTCCACATGGGAAAGCGCATATTTAAGCTGTGCCGACAGGGGAAGGGAAGTGTCCGGCAGACAGGCGCTTTCCATGCCATGCGCCCCGGAAACCATCTCCATTTTGCCGAGTATCATCTCCGGGTGGTCTGCGAAATACTGGTTCATCACGATACCGTCTTTTTCCGCCAGATGCACCCAATCCGGTTCAATATCTAATACCCGGTCACGTTTCTTCAAAAACAAAATATCCGATGTAACCTCCGTACCCGCATTTTCCTTAAAGGCTGTGTTTGGAAGCCTGACCGCCCCTAAAAGCTCCGCCCGCTGTGCAAGGTATTTCCGCACTTCCGGGTTTTTCTTATCCATCGTCCCCTTTGAAGTGACAAAGGCAACAATGCCGCCCGGTCTGACCTTATCCAGTGTCTTTGCAAAGAAATAATCGTGTATCAGGAAGTTGTGCTTGTCATACTGCCTGTCAGACACTTTATATTGTCCGAAAGGCACATTCCCCACTGCCACATCAAAAAAGTCATTGGGATAACTGGTGTTTTCAAAGCCTGTGATTTTAATATCCGCATGAGGGTAAAGCTGTTTTGCGATGCGCCCGGTAATCCCGTCAAGCTCCGCCCCGTACAGCCTGCTTCCCTGCATTTCCTCCGGCAGACAGCCATAGAAATTCCCAATGCCTGCGGCGGGATCTAACATATTCCCTTTGGTAAACCCCATCCTGCCCACTGCGTCATAGATTGCCCGAATGATGACAGGGCTTGTATAATGGGCATTTAACGTGCTTTCCCTTGCGGAAGCGTATTCCTCCGGGGATAACAGGCTCTTTAATTCCTGATACTCATTCGCCCAATTTGACTTGGAAGAATCAAAGGCATCGGCAAGACCGCCCCACCCTACATATTTTGCTAAAATCTCCTGTTCCTCCGGCGTTGCAGTGCGGCGTTCATTCTCAATCTTTTCAAGGGTTCGTATGGCTTCCACGTTCTGCCGGAATTTCTCTTTCGGCGCAAAGCCTTTCCCGGTGTTTTCTGCTTCGTTATAAGAAATCCGGTAATTCGCTGCTCCCGATTTATCAATCTCCGGTGCTTTTTCTGATGCTTTCCCCGGCTCTCCCGTCTTTTCCCCGGTCAGCGTTTCCACATCCCGCATGACCTGCTGGATAAACGGATCGTTCTCTAAAGCATTTTCATTTACAAGCTGCCCGTCTACAATGCCCGCTTTTTCCAGATGCTCCCGGACTGCCTGTGTGTCAATGTCGGGGAAATCATCTTTTTCTGTTTCCTGTTCTGTTTCTTCCTGATACGCTTTCTGCATCTGAATAGAATCATATCCCATGTCATCATATGAAATGACTTCTATTTCTTCTGCATGGGCTTCTATGTATTCCTGTATCAGTTCTTCACTCATGAAAAACTGATGATCGGGAAGATAAGGTATCATGTACCCCTCATCGTCCAGTGTCACAAGGCGGTATTTTATACCATTCCCACCCGCTGAATCATCTGTGACAAAGCCATATTCCGGCTCGGAGAAATGAATTGATGTTTCTATGGCAACAGTTACTTTTTCTGTCTGCTTTTGAATATCGTGCCCTGAAATATCCGGCTCTAATTCTTCTGTCCGGTTTTCCGGCTCTGCATCCGGGAAATGTTCTTCTTTCTTTTCCTCCGCCTGCCCTGCTTCAGAAACTTCCGCAGCGTGTTCTTCCCTCTGCTGTACCGGCTCATTCCCGTAACGTGCCGCATACTTTTGTGCCTCCTTCAGTAGAGCATCCATCTCCACCGCTTTCTGCGCATTGCCGCTTAATGACTGCATCAGGACATAATCGGCGGCTTCTAAAAACAAGGCGTCATAAACCGCCTTTCCCTCTAACCGCCTGTCAGCGTCCTCTATGGCAACCGCCCCGGTATCCTCGTTCCAGCCGACCACATCTTTCATGGACAGCGCACCGCAGATTTTTACCACTGCGGACATCTCCGCAAGCCTTTCCATAAGCGCCTTTTCACTGTCACTTGTTTTATGTTCCGGTTCGGGATTTTGCGCTTTTTGCCCGGAAGTATCTGTTTCCTGTTCCAGTACAGCCGCTTTTTCCGGCTCCCTGTCACGCTCTATGTACCGCCTTGTCTGGTTGGTAAAACCGTCCAGCACAGCCGGGTGGGAAGTGACGATATAATCCCTTGTCTGCCAGTCAGCGGAAGGCATAAGGCTTTTCGCCCACTCCTTATTGTCAGGGGAAAACCGCCCGTCATGGGATAAGTGCATGATTGTGTTGGCAAGCACAATCTCCACCCGTTCCTTCCCATACTGCCTGATAACGCCCTCAGCAGTATCCCCCGGAAGGGTATAACCGTCAAATTTCTCCGCAATCGCCTGTTCTATGGCATCCCTGCACTCCACCCGGATACCATGCTCCAGCTTTTCCTGCTCCCGGCGCATGGCTTCCTCCGCCTGCTCTTTTTTGTACTGCGCATAGGCTTCCTTGCCCTTTGGCGTAAGGTATTTATCCGCATTTACAAGCTCCCTGATGCGTTTCTCCACCACATTCCATGTTAAAAGCACTTTTGCGTATGGATCGCCTATCCTGCCTTTCTCCAGTTTGATTCCTTTGGAATCGTGCCATTCATCACTCCGGTCTGAACCGATTAAGGCTGGCGAACCGCCGCCTGTACCGTATTCATTTTTAAGGAAGGCAATATTTTCTTTTTTATCATGCCCCTCCATAAAATACTCATAGATGCGGAAATGCCCCTGATGATAGCCGCTTCCGCCTGTCAGACGGGTGTCTATCTCGTCCTGTGTAATAAAATCCTCATGCAGCAAACCCACACTGTCCTGTGCCGGGTATTCTTTTTTCTCCACGCTTAAATCTGCAATCTCCATAAGCAGATGCTCCGGGCTTTTCACATACCGCCATTTTATCTGCTTTTCCCCGGCTTCAAGCTGCTCTTTTGCGTGGGAAAGCTCCCCGGCGATTATATCCCGCCCCTCCTGAGTGGATAAAAGCTCGCAGAGGTTTGTGATGCTCTCTGGATAATTATAATTTTCAATCGGTATGCCCTCCGGTGTTTCCCCGATACCGTCCCGGAAGAAATGAAAAAGGTCATTCGACACCCGCTGGCGTTCCACCGCATCCACAAGGAACACTTCATTTGCGCCCATGTAAGAACCATGCTCCACCATAGAACGGACAATGCCCTCCACTTCCTGCCAGCCCATCACCGCAACCGGGTTTTCCTTTGCGGACATACCGTAGCCGATACTCATGCCGGATTCATTGAACCAGACGGAAATGGGATTCTCCCCAAAATCAAAGCCTTTCCCGGTAGTCCGGTATTCATTTTTCAGAAACTCCGCCATTTCCTCCGGCGTTTTCCCCTGCTGGTACTTGGCATAAATCCGGCTCCTGCTGTTATCCCGCCCGCCCCCTGTGCGTAATATGGCTTCAAGCTGCTCTCCCGGCAGAGAAAAAGCGGCGGGCATGGTATATCTCTCTCCTGCCTGCGCCGCTTCTATCGTGCCGATCTGTTCCTCTATCGTGGGAAATAAACTGAGCTGCTGGTAAACCTCCGTTTCCTTCGGTTCTTCCCACTGCGGTATCTGCCCCTCTTTCAGATATTCGCCCCTGTCTATGTAAAAGGCAATGCTGTTTCTCACATCTTCCCATGATATAACCGCTTCCGCTTTCCGGTTCTGGTATGTTCCACTCCAAAGCGTCATGCCGCTTTCGTCTGCCCTGTACCCGGCTCTTTCTTCCCCTACATAAAATTCTGTATACTCCCCATGCCTGTAACTGTTTTTGATGTATTCCGTCTGTTTGTCCTTATCCGGCTCGAAAAGCATTACCCCGGCAATGTCCGGGCATTTATGCACCATAAACTCATCAAACTGCAAAATGCCCTTTTCAATTTTTGCCCAATGCCTGTTAATGATTTCCTCCCCAGACAAAGAAAAGCCGGATAATGTGCTTTCTCCATTACCCGGCTCTGCCAATCCCTTATTTTCAGTTGCTTCTTCCCCATTTACAGGCTGTATACCAGCTCCTTCAGCACGATTTCCTCCGCTGAGTGCCTGATGTTGTTCATCATCCCCACCCACTTCATCTGATCGGCTGCTTTCAGTTCCTCCGTCACGCCCTCGGCTTTCGCCATCTGTTCTGTCAGTAATTCCATCCGCTGCTCCGCCTGTTCCTGAATGGTCAGAAGATGCTCTTTCAGCTTCCCTTTCAGGAGAAGCCCGGTGTAGACTCCCTTCTTGTGTTCCTGTAAGTAATTCTTCCTCATCAGCCCGTACTTCGTCAGTGTCCCCTCCGGCTGCTCGTCCATCTGTAACATCGGTATCAGATAATCCCCGTTCTTCTCGTAGGTCAGATTCATCATTATTTCCCCTTTCCCCGGCGTTTCCGGTCTGTGTGTCAGGTTGTACGTCCTGCGTTTCACTTTCACGCTTTAAAGCATTATAGCGTGTGCCAGCGGTATTTGCAAGTCCTTTTTCAACGAAATTCTTAATTTCTGCATTTCTGGCGTTCTCCCTGTCATATGCCCCGATTGCCCTTCCAATCTCCATAAGGACAGGCTTGGATAAATCGGATATGCTGTTCCCGATATGTGACAGGGTTTCCACAGTATTAAATTCATGGATATAGGGGAACTGGATTTCCTCTGCCAGCTCCGCATCTTCCATGCCGCACCGCTTTAAGACAGTGTAGGCGATGCTGTCCGCCAGTGTTTCCCGGACACGCACAGCGATATTCAGTTCGTCCAGTTCTTCCAGAAAACTTCCCTCTTTCAGATATTCCATATCCGAAGCAAGTTCCTCATAACAGTCTTGTGCAATCCGGGAAGCAATCTCCCTGATCCTGTCCGTAAACCCGGTTTCTTTATTGGTGTCCCCGTAAATCCCTTCCAGACGTTCAAGCGCCGCCTGCTGGTGTTCTTCCTTCATCTCCCAGAGCTGCGGGAAACGCCCGATGCGCCTTGCCTTATGCACGTCCGATATGTCAAAGACATACCGCAAACCGCTGTGCGTGTTGCCCTCATCGTCAATGAGGGCAATCCCCTTTGCGCCCCGGTTTACCCAGCAGTGCATTTTTTCATTCCATATCTCTATGGACGCACAGGCTGTGGCATCCGGTCTTTGGGCATAAATAAGGAGCTGGTCTTTGAACGGGTATTTATAGAGCCTTGATGCTGTGTTCAGATATTTCTTCCAGCTTTCTTCATTCCTCGCCACTTCCTTTGATGTTTCTGCGGAAAGTGCGGAAATTAAGTCATATTTTCTCATGGTAAACCTCCATTTCTTAGTTTTTCGTAATTTTAGGCACTAAAAAGGCGGCTATGGTTCGTTCATAAGCCATTGCCACCAGTGACGGTAAACTTTATTCAATTTTTGTCTGCTCCCTCCCTCTAATTTTTTATATAAGAAAAGCACCTAAGATTCACTCCTAAGTGCATTTTCTGTCTTTAAATCCCATTTCCCTAAAAAATCTTATGAATTATTCGCTTTATTGCATCATGTGAAATACCAGTATTATCCAAAATCATAACATATATCATACATCTGGCTAACTGATATGTATAGGCGTGAATATCCTCTAAATCCTTCGGGTGTCCATGTCCTATGTCATTTCTCATATTGGAAAATATCTGACCTAAATTGGTCTTTCCTTCAAGACTAATTTTCATTCGCTGTGCTAACATTTTCTTATAATCATTTAAAATACCTGCGTATTTCTTTAATACATTATTGAATTGTTCTTCTAAGGAAAAATCACTTTTATCAAGGTCATCTAATAACTTTTTTGCATATTTTATAATTTTGTTCTTCTTTTTTCCTGATGTTTGTTGTTCTCCTAATTCTTCAGCAGCACTTTGAAAACTCTTTCTAATACATTCCAATAGCTCCCCTCTTAAAACATCACTCTCATCCTGATCCGCCAATTTGCACGATTCGTTAATTACAATCTCATTTGCCAACTGTTTTATCTGTTGGAATACGGCATTAGTTTCCATTTTTGTTTCCTGCGTACGGTCATACTCCCCTTCAAAACTTAAAGCACATTCCAAAAAACTTGTATGGCTTAATTCCTTATACTCCGTATCATTATCTGGGACAAATAACTCGTCCGAAGTATCCCTTTGACGCCTCTCCGCAATATATTGAAAAAGTTCTCCAAATTTATCTCCAATATCCCTTGTAAGGATTGTATTCATATCTATGTTTGTATACTCACCTCTATCTATTGTTCTGAAATGAACAATCCCCGTTTTTTCAAATTTTTCATCTTCGTTTCTCTTGTATATCTTAATTTCATCAAATTTAATATTTCGCCGAAAACTCAAAAATTTCATAAAATCATATACCCATAAATAACACTCAGGTATCATTTCAATTCCAGCGGGTTCTTTAAAATCAATATAAAATCGTGGCGTACAAGTACCTATATTACGTTCTCCCCACCTAAGATTATAAAAAATAGCATAGTCAATTCCTACTTCACATAAAACCCCATTAACTTTCGCTGGATATTTTGTATTTATTTCATTCCAATATTGAGGTTCTTTTGCATAGGCTCGTTTACTCCAGTCTACCCCGTCATTAATGCGCTTCATTACGCTAGCACTACCGCCAGCAAATACATCTATTGGCTTTCCGGTAAACATGATTCTATCAAATTGCAAAAGAGCATCGGGCGGGTTATTACTGCTCGAATAAACATATCCTTTACACGAAAGGCTTCGCCCATTATATATACAACCAAACATTTTAAAATTACGATTATTAAAAAGATACCCCTCAACAATATCCTTTTCTATCCTTTCATGCTGCAAGCAAAAAAAGTGTTCTTCATCTACTATAACTCTAAAACTCTCATGATTTTCTGAAATAAAACGAATTTCATTTTCCTCAAGACCACTCAAATATCCTTCTAACATATATCCTCCATAATATTTATATCTATTTTTTACATACGTATCATGAGAATTATACCACCCTACCAGTTGTAACTCAATTTCTTCTTAGAATATTCCACATTTTAATTGCAGGGTACTTAAAGCACCCTGCAACCTACTATCAATTACTCATAGAATCCATGTTCCTCAATGCCTTTTTCCAGAATGGTATGTATCAGTTCCTCCAGTTCCACACCGTTCATCTCGCTGACTACAATCAGCTTTGCAAGGGTGTCTTTCTGTACGGATACGGCATACTGTTCCTCATCGGCACGAAGCTCATGGACGCAGATGCCAAGTCCGTCCGCAATCCTGCATACCACGCCAAGCTCCGGCTCCCTGATGCCCGCCAGAATATCCATGATTGTCCTCTCCGGCACTCCCGACATTCTGGAAAGCTCCATAATGCTGATTTCTTCCTCTTTCATCACATTTAATAACTTATCTCCTGTTGTAAACATATCTTTCCCTCCATTTTAATGATTTTTTGTTACCTGCACTTTCATAGCCGCCTTGATTCTTGGCACAATAAAATCTTCTATATAAGATTCTTCCATTTCCGTAGCCAGCCAACTACGCCCGTTTCTAATACAGGCTTCTATTTCTGTTCCACTTCCTGCAAAGGGAATATAAATCAAATCTCCTTTTCTGCTGTGACCAACTACAAGCCTTTCCGCTGTTTCATATTTTTTCTGCGTCCGGTGCTTAGTGTATTCCTGCTTTGTCATGGTTTTTGGTATGTCCCAAAAATCCCTCATCTGTTTTCCGCCATTTAACCGCTTTAAATCGTCATGGTTAAAAATCCATCCTGTTTTTGATTTGCAGTACCAGACCGCATATTCCGCCGAGAGTGCATAAGATCTCCGGGTGGCATTTGGCGGTGAATCACGTTTCACCCATGTTATCAGTCCTTTATAATACATACCTGTTTCTTCCAAATATTTCTGCACCTTAAATATGCTGATATAATTTCCCCAAACAATAATGCTCCCATTTTCTTTCAGTATTCTTTTTGTCTGGCTAACCCATTTTCTTGTAAAATCACAATACTCACTATCACTGCCGAATATATCCCATGATTCACTCATTCCGGTAATTACGCCATGCGAACGGTCTGAAAATGCTTTCTGCTTGGAAATTCCATACGGCGGATCAGCAATAATCAGGCTTACACAAGCATCTGGAAGGGATTGCATATACTCCCGGCAATCCCTTTGATAAATTTGATTTAATTCCATTCCCTCTGCCCCTATTTATTTCTTCTTCCTGCCAGAAGATTTCTTTTTCGGAAACTCCATGACAAATTTAAACTGTACCCCGCTTTTTTCTTCCCCGTCTTTGGTGTAATGGTATTCCTCCGTCCCACTCGGAATGATGTAAGCCTCATAAGGCTTGCCCGCCTTGCTTTTTAACCCTTTTAACAAGATTTTCTTCCCGGCAAGCAAATCCTTGACCTGTGCGTCGGTAAGGGCAGCTCCCATTACCCGGCTCACGTTCATACCACATTTCTTCACGCAGTACGCACCGAATTTTCCCTTTACCACCTGACCGCCGCAGTTCGGGCATACCCCAAGAGCCTCCTGTTCCTGTGCGAACAGCTTTTTCTGTTCGTCACTGACCTCATGGTAGGTATGTATCAGCTCCGATACCATGTTTTCAATATCCGCCATGAAGTCCTCCATAGGAAGCTCCCCTTTCGCTACCAGTGTCAGGGCATTTTCCCAATCGGCGGTAAGTTTCGGGGACTTCACCACATCGGGCAGCACTGTAATCAGCTTCAATCCGTCCTCAGTGGGTATGATCTGCTTTTTCTCCCGCTTCACAAATCCGTCCTTGACTAACTTCTCGATAATGTCCGCCCTTGTCGCTGGCGTACCCAAGCCTTTCCTCTCCACGTCATCGCCCATATCTTCCGCCCCGGCACGTTCCATTGCGGATAATAATAAATCTTCCGTAAAGTGCTTCGGCGGGGAAGTGAAATGCTCGCTGATTTTGGTCTGCACACCGTCAAACGCCTGTCCTTCCGAAAGCTCCGGCAGCTTCTTTTCCTCTTTTTCTCCTTCCGTATTCCCGGAGATTTTAAAGGAACGCTTAAAGGCATCTTCAAAGGACTTCCACCCGTTATGCGTGACAGACTTCCCAGAAACCGCAAAAGTGTGTCCATTACAGGAAAATTCCGCCTTGACCGTTTCATACAGATGCTTCTCCCCGGTGGCGCATAAAAGGCGGTTCGCAACCAAAGATAAGATTTTACGCTCCGTTTCCGGCAGTGCCGCAAGGTCAGCCTTCGCTATCTCCATTGTGGGGATAATGGCGTGGTGGTCTGTCACTTTTTTGCTGTTCAGAATCCTTTTTATATCCGGGCTGGACGCTTTGTTTTCTTCAAACATAAGGCAACTGAACACCGCTTCAATCACGCCCTCTGCGGTCTGCCCCATATCATCGGATAAGAACTGGCTGTCCGTCCTCGGATATGTGGCTAACTTTTTCTCGTAAAGGCTCTGTGTGTACTCTAAGGTCTGCTTTGCGGTAAAGCCAAACAGACGGTTCGCATCCCTCTGGAGCGTGGTAAGGTCATAGAGCTTCGGTGGCATGACCGACTTTTCCTCTTTTACAACGGACGTGGTAAGAGCCTGCCCGTCCCGGCAAGCTCCCGCAATCTCATCCGCTTTTTCTTTATCATCAATGCGCCCGGTGGCGGCATCCATCCCGTCTATCAGGATATGCGCCATGTAATATTTTTCCTTCTGGAAATTCATAATCTTTGTTTCCCTGTCCACCAGCATCGCAAGGGTGGGTGTCTGCACCCTGCCCACCTTCAGGACTTTTCCGCCATACAGGACGGTAAACAGCCTTGTACCGTTGATGCCCACAAGCCAGTCCGCTTCCTGCCTGCACAGTGCGGAATGGTACAGGTTATCGTAATCACTCCCCGGCTGTAAATTCTCAAACCCCTCACGAATGGCGCTTTCCTCCATTGAGGAAATCCACAGGCGTTTGATCGGCTTGTTACAGCCTGCCATTCCATACACCAGACGGAAGATAAGCTCGCCCTCCCGTCCGGCGTCAGTGGCGCAGATCGCAGCCGACACATCTTCCCTGTGCATCAACTGACAAAGCACGTCATACTGCGCTTTCGTGTCCGGCTTGACTTCATACTGCCATTTTCCCGGCTTTACGGGTAAACTCTCATACGTCCATTTCTTCCACTGTTCCCCGTAGCTTTCCGGCTGTGCCAGCTCCACCAGATGCCCCACGCACCAGCTCACAACATAACCGTTCCCTTCCATATATCCGTCACTGACCTTTGTTGCGCCGATTACTTCTGAAATACTTCTCGCAACGCTCGGTTTTTCCGCTATCACTAATTGCATTTCTCTTTCCCTCCTGTCAATTCAATATCACATTCCACTTCGTTTCCCCATACGTCAAACCCGTTTGTTTTTCTTCGGGCAAACAGTTCTATTTTAGGCACACTACCCATTAGCTGATTGATCCGGTGATACACTTCTTCTGGTTTCCTGCTGTGTTCCTCGATATGAGATACCACTACCTGATGTACTCCGGCATTGACACGTTTCGGTCTGCCTTTCGTTGCCAATATGCAAATCTCAACATTACTGCGTGTCCAATATCCCATACCCCAAAAGAGCGATGCACTCTTTTTATTCTGCTTTACCCACACAAACGCTACGGTTTTATAAGTAAATCCCCATGCCTTTATCACTTCCATTCCCTCCAAAAGACAGGGAAATGTCACCCAAAGAAATAAGGCGCAATCTCTATCCGCAATTTTAGCTACCGGAAGTTCTTTTATGTCTTCAATATTCATGGTTGGATAATGGCTTTCTGCGGTTCTTCCCGAATCCTTTTTAGAGTGTACATGGTAATGCCAAGGGGGATCAGCCAAAATAACTGAATATCTCTTTTCTCCCATACTACTGCTTATTCCTCTTTGTCATCCTCAAAAAAATTATCCTCACTGCCCTCGTTTTCCTCATCATCTTCGTATTCTTCTTCCTCGTCCTCCTCATCATCGTCCTCGTCAAGAAATTCCTCTTTCTTTTTCCGGACTACCTTGAAATAGTAACCTCCGCTAATGGCAACAACCGCCACAATCCCAAGAATGGCATAGGTTGCCATCGGGTTCTCCCCTGTTTTCTCCGGCTCCGGTTCGGGTTCTTCGGTATTTTCCTCCCCGTCCTCTGTTGGTTCTTCCGTAGGTTCTTCTTCCTTCTCCGTTTCCCCGTTATTATTGGGAAGTGCGCCCTCTGTCACAGGGATTGCGGATTCCAGCGCAGCGGAATTTTTCGGTAAGGTTTCGCTGTTGTCCGCTGTCACATTCAACAGGTCATTTTCCGTAACTTCCGTCAGGAAATATACCATTTCTTCCTTGTATGATGTTTATAGAAGCAAAAACAACATATTCCTTT
>UMIC01010113.1_pt1 | contig 14050 bp, 16 predicted proteins | sample 1965681 | NCBI WGS metagenome assembly UMIC01 (sample SAMEA4836114, study PRJEB28245) | human gut metagenome | biome: gut microbiome; material: fecal sample | place: Denmark | collected 2008
AGGGACAGGACTTCCTGACGGACGAGGCCGCGCTTGTCGATCATGAACAGCCGCAGGGCATCCGAAAGATTACAGACATAGTAGTCGCGGATCCAAAGGGCCGTTTCAATCATTTCTTCCCGGAATCCGGTCTGTGACGACAGGAGGCCCTCGATGGGCTTTAAGGTAAAATCAGCGGGCTCCTCCAGTTCTTCATGGAGGGCGACGACGATGCCCTCTTCCCGGCGAAAGCCAAAGGGGACAATGACGCGGCTTCCGACGCCAACGGTCAGGTGATCCGGCACGGTATACGAAAATGTCTGCTGTAACCGTTTGGCCGTCGTATTAATGATAATTTCAGCAATCACGGACATACCTCCTCATAAGGGCTACAGCTGAAGTTCGTCGCTGCCGTCCGAGGGCATACGCCCAAAAACAGAAAGAGACTGCCGTCCCTGCGGCAGTCTCTGCATCTCAATTATAAGCCGGCTTCTTTACGGAGCGTATCCGCTTTATCGGTCTGTTCCCAAGGCAGGTTGAGATCGTTGCGGCCGAAGTGGCCATAAGCAGCAGTCTGTTTGTAAATCGGCCGCTGTAAGTCAAGCATGGCAATGATGCCAGCCGGACGAAGGTCAAAATTCTTTTCAATGAGTCCGACAATTTTTTCATTGTCGACTTTGCCCGTACCAAACGTTTCAACGTGGATTGAAACAGGGCGAGCGACGCCGATGGCGTATGCCAACTGGATTTCGCATTTATCGGCAAGGCCGGCAGCGACGACGTTCTTGGCAACGTAACGGGCTGCATAGGCGGCCGAACGGTCGACCTTTGTAGGATCCTTCCCGGAGAAAGCACCGCCGCCGTGACGAGCCATGCCGCCATAGGTATCGACGATGATCTTACGACCGGTCAGACCGGAGTCACCCTGAGGACCGCCGATGACGAAACGGCCCGTCGGATTGATGAAGAGCTTCGTCTTATCATCGAATAAGCCTTGCGGGAGTTCCGGTTTGATGACGAATTCGAGGAGGTCCTTTTCAATCTGTTCACGCGTGATTTCCGGGCTGTGCTGCGCCGAAATGACGATGGTATCGATGCGAACCGGTTTGCCGTCTTCATATTCGACGGTGACCTGGGTCTTGCCGTCCGGACGGAGATAAGAGAGCGTTCCGTCTTTACGAACACTGGCCAGGCGGCGTGCCAAACGGTGCGCTAAGGAAACCGGCAGGGGCATGTAGTCATCCGTTTCGTTCGTCGCATAGCCGAACATCATCCCCTGGTCACCGGCACCGATGGTGTCGAACTGGTCCGAATTGCCTGCCTTCTTTTCAAGGGCATCGTCGACGCCCATAGCAATATCCGGCGACTGTTCATCGAGGGATACCAAGACGCCGCAAGTATCGCAGTCAAAGCCGTATTTCGCACGGGTATAACCGATGGAACGAATCGTTTCACGAACGATGTGCGGAATGTCGACGTAGCACGTCGTCGAAATTTCACCGACGACGTGGACCATCCCGGTGGTCACTAAGGTTTCACAAGCAACGCGGGCATTTTTATCTTTTGCAAGAATGGCATCCAAAATGCTGTCAGAAATTTGGTCAGCCATTTTATCCGGATGCCCTTCGGTTACGGATTCAGATGTAAAGAATTCACGATTTTTCACCATGAGGTTTCCTCCTTAAAAAAAAATTCCCCTCATTCATGACTGTCATGAGAGGGGCTTCCAATCCCCATCTGCCAGTATAAGACTGCTGGAATTAGCACCTTTCATTCATGAAGGTTGCTGCGACATCATAGGGCCAGTCCCTCCGTCGTCTCTTGATGGTTCTTTATTTGATTTACTGGTTCATTATAATTCAAACCCCTCTATTTTGCAAGTTCTTTTTTGGTATAGCAAACATGAGTTCTGTCTTTTTAAAAATTGTCATCATATCCATCCGACACCGTCCTTCCTGCAGAATGTTTTTTACATCCGTTACAGAAAACGTTATAATGAATAGATAGGAAGAAAGGATGATTATGATGACCAAATTGCGGCCAAGAGATATATTTTTCAACGACCCCTATTTTGACTTTGCCAGCCATTGTAAAACGGCAGATTTGCGTTTGGCCAAGCGCGTAGAAATCTGGGATAAATGGTACCGTACCCAAGGACTGGTAACGACCTTACTGCAGCGCGAAAGCCTGGCCTTCATCCGCTACAACGGCACGGAGCGGGAAGAAGCCATGATTCTTCGGATATACGAACGGACACCGGACCGTCTCCTCATCAATGCCTATTACGCATCGAAACGAAATGCCACCGAAATCTATGCCGGTACGATTCGTCTGGAACGCTACGCCACAGCCCAGACGACGGGCAACGATTCCTATATGGGCATGATTGATCTCTTGATGCTAAAAACGGACGATGAACTCGTCGGGTTGAGCGATGTCTTTGAAGATATCCAACAGGCAAAACACATGGCTGCCCAGTCCTTAGGCATCTATCTGATGGCCATCTACGACGGCCCCTGGGTCGATGACAGCCGGGCTGACGCAGAGAAGACACCGGCTATGATTGCCGGCGAAGAACGAGAAGAACTCCTTCAGCTGCGCCAAGAAAAGGCCCAAATGGAAGCCGACCGGGAAGAACTCCTGCGCCTGCGTCTCGAATCGCAAAACCGCAAAACCGTTCTTTCTGAACTGGAACGGCTTCGTCAGGAACTGGAGGACGAACGAAACGGGCGCCAAGAGGACCTTCAACACTACGAAGCGACCCTCCGCCAACAAGAAGAATACATGGAACGAATCAAGGAAAAGGCCGCCATTCAGGTATCGGAGCTGTTGACCCTGCGTCAGACCCTTCGTAAATATGAGGCAGATCCCGAATTGGCGAAAAAAGCAGCCGCCGCACCGAATGCCGCTGCTGCCGGAAAACCTTCAGCGCCGATAATCGCCTCGACTCCGGTAAAATCAGACGACCCGGCAACACCGGCAGCGCCTTCGAAAGCAGCAGAACCGACAGCCTCGACGGCACCGACCAAGGCAACGGAAACGGAAAAAACGGCACCCTCGGAAAAACCAACGACGCCGACACCACCATCAGCTTCAGAAACATCGCCGACTCCCGCGGCATCCGGCGAAGGGCCGACCTCGGCCGAGCCGATAAAGACGGCAGAACGGACAACCTCAGAAAAGCCGGGGAAGGCTGCCGAACCGCAGAGTCCGGAACCCACCGCCGCTAAATCGGAAAAATCCAAGGCTTCTTCCAAAGACCGCGGCCTCGAACTGCCGTCCTTCATGACCCAGCGGGACTATACGCACAGTTTGGACCGCTTCCTGGCCGGACGCCAAATCGCCTTGGCCGGCGGTACGCCGGAATGGCAGCGCCGGATAAAGCACCGCTTCCCGACGGCTGCTATCCTCAGCGGCTATACCGGCGACGACCGAATCCTGCGGGCTTCCACCCTCTTAGTCATCAACTTGAGTGAAGGCCAGACCGATCTGGTCAAATGGGCCATGGCCGCTGCCAGAGACATGGGCTGCCCCTGCCTTCCCATTAAGACGACGAATTTAAACGGCTTTGCCAAGGCCGTCGTAGAATACGCCCAAAAATAAAAAAACGGCAAGAACTTGCAGACAGATACTGCACGTTCTTGCCGTTTTTTATTCAGTTAAACCGATGTTTACCCTATTTTACCCAGGTAACGACGTCTTCCATAGCCTGCCGCGTCTTAGCATGGGGTTCTTCGTTGCGATAGCCAAAGCCGGCCATAACCGAGACCCCGAAGTGTTCCGTGTCGAGCAGGCCTTCGTCAGCCAGCATAGCATCGACCTTTGCGCGGTTAAAGCCTTCAATGGGGCAGGAATCGACGCCGAGCATGGCTGCCGTCGTCAACATGTTGGCCAGGGCCAGGTAGGTCTGTTTGCTGGCCCAGTCAAAGATGGCCCGGTCGCTTTCCAGTAAGTTGAAATCGTCTTTCTGGAAGGCTTCAAAAGCCGCTTTTCTCCCCTGCTCCGCATCTTCCGGCAAGTGCTGTACGTCACGCATGATATGGGTAATATAAGGAGAGCTGTACAAGGTATCGACTTTCTTGCGAGCCAGCAGGATTACGAAGTGACTGGCCCCTTTCAAGCTGTTCTGGGCTCCCCAGGCGATGGGAAATAATTTATCTTTGATGTCCTGGCGTTCAATGACTAAAAACTTCCACGGTTCGAAGCCAAAGGAGCTCGGCGATAAGCGGCCGGCTTCCAAAATGGTGTTGAAGTCGGCGTCGGATACCTTTTTCGCGGCATCGAAGCTCTTGGTTGCGTGTCTGAAGTTAAAGGCTTTTAAAATATCAGCTGCTGCAATGGTCATATGTACTCATCCTTTCCACATAATACTATATTTACATCAATTTTGAGTATTTATCTCATATATTTTTTTATGGTCTAAGTATAGCATAAGATGGTCAAAAGGTGAAGAACGTATTTTTTTCATATTGACTCAGGATAAACTGATCTGGGTATGTTCTTTATACCGCCAAAGACACCGCCAAAAGAAAGACCATCCCAACAACCGGTCGGGATGGTCTTTCACTATGCCTTTTGTTTGGAAGTTTTAGCTTTGATAATCGCAGCTGCCCGAGCTACGATGATGGAAGCCAGTTCATCTTTTGCCATCTTTTCCAAGGTCTCTGAAGAGCCGTCGGGAAACAGCAAGGTGGCAATATTGGTCGTACCCTGGAAGCCGGCGCCTTCGGCGCTGACATCGTTGGCCACGAGCATATCGAGATTCTTTTTCTGAAGTTTCTTGGTACCGTATTCGATGACATTCGTCGTCTCGGCGGCAAAACCGACCAGGACCTGATGGGTTTTACGCTGGCCAAGACCGTAGAGGATGTCCGGATTCTTGGCCATTTCAAGGTTCAGGACATCGTCGTTTTTCTTAATCTTATTTTCCGCCGGATGGGCCGAACGATAATCGGCAACGGCAGCCGCTTTAATAACTAAATCGCAGTCGTCATAATACGATTCGACAGCCGCCTTCATATCCCTGGTACTGCCGACGTCGATGCGCCGTGCCAGGCCGACAGGGGTCTTCAAGTTGTCCGTCGTACCGGCAACCAGGGTAACTTCGGCCCCGGCAGCAACAGCCGCTTTAGCAATAGCAAAGCCCATGCGGCCGCTGGAATGATTGCCGATGAAGCGGACCGGATCGATGGGTTCCCGCGTGCCGCCGGCCGTAACGATGACTTTCTTCCCCTTGAGCAGGTCATTCTTACAGGCCAGCAGTTCGATATAATCGACGATATCGTCCGGCTCAGGCAGGCGGCCGATGCCGGTGATGCCGCAGGCCAGGTATCCGCTGTCCGGTTCGATGAGATGGTAGCCGAATTTCTTCAATTTAGCCATATTGTCCTGGGTAATGGGGTTCAGATACATATTGCTGTTCATAGCCGGAGCCATCAGAACCGGTGCCGTCGTCGCCATGACCGTCGTCGTCAGCATATCGTCAGCAATGCCATTGGCGATCTTACCGATGATATTGGCCGTCGCCGGTGCAATGACCAGGACGTCGGCCCAGCGGGCCAAAGCGATGTGTTCGACGTTGAATTCAGGAACATCTTCAAACATGGAAACGGCGACGGGATTTCCTGAGATTTCCCGCAGCGTCAGCGGCGTAATCAACTCCGTTGCATGGGCCGTCATGATACATTTGACTTCAGCCCCTGACTTCCGAAGCTGACTGGCAATGGATGCCGCCTTAAAGGCCGCAATGCCGCCCGTAATGCCAAGGACAATCTTTTTCCCTTCCAAACTCATGGCAAGTACCTCCGTGTCATTTAATGCCGTCGCGAGGGGCTTCATAGGTAATTTTATTCTGGTCGATTTCTTCCATGGCGATGGAAACGACTTTGTTCGTATCGACATTGACTAAGGCTTCATCGTGATCAGTCAGTTCACGAGCCCGTTTAGCAGCCAAGGTAACCAGTGTATATTTGCTGTCTACTTTCTGCATCAAAGATTCAAGGGTCGGTTTAATTAACATAGTTCATCTCTCCTAATCATTTATACAATTCTTTCGTATGCGCAATGTTCTTGACATTGCGCATAACTTTACACTGTTCAGCTTTTATGATCGATGCCGCTTCATCGATGGCAGTTTCCAAATCGTCATTGACGATGACATAGTCATAGCGGTCGATCCAATCGAGCTCTTCGCGAGCCTTGGACAAGCGGCCGTCAATGACCTCTTCGCTATCGGTCTGGCGGCTTCGCAGGCGATGTTCTAAGACAGAACGGCTGGGCGGCACGATGTAAATAAAGACGCCCTTGGGGTAGCGTTCCTTGACCTGCATCGCCCCTTGGATATCGATTTCCAGCATGACGTGCTGCCCTTCGTCCAACATTTGATAGACGTATTTTTTCGGCGTGCCGTAATAATGGTCGTAGACCTTAGCGTGCTCCAGAAAGGCATCTTCTGAGAGCAGCTGTTCAAAACGGGCATTGTCTGCGAAATAATAATTGACACCGTCGACTTCTCCCGGTCGGGGCTGACGGGTCGTCATGGAAATGGAATATTGGATGTTGGGAAACTGTTTGCGCAAGGCCGCACAAATCGTCCCTTTCCCGGCTCCGGACGGGCCGGATACAACGATGAGCAGTCCGGAATCATTCATAGTATTACTCCCTTTCTTCTTCCGCTGTATCGATGGCGTCGGCCTCACTGCCTGCCGATACGATACGGTGGGAAATGGTTTCCGGCTGAAGGGCCGACAAGATGATCCAGCCATTATCCATGACGATGACCGACCGCGTCTTGCGGCCAAAGGTCGCATCGATGAGGTTGTTTCCGTCTCGGGCATCTTGGATAAGGCGCTTTATTGGAGCCGACTCCGGGCTGATCATGGCTACGACCTTATCGCCCATGACGACATTGCCGAAGCCGATATTTAATAAATTAAAGTTCATCATTCGATATTCTGCACCTGCTCGCGGATTTTTTCGATTTCATTTTTAAGCTGCAGCACCGACTCCGTGACGGCTAAATCGCCGGCCTTCGAGCCGATGGTATTGGCTTCTCGGTTCATTTCCTGAATAAGGAAATCGAGTTTTCGACCGACTTCGCCGTCGCTTTGAAGCATGGTGTGAAGCTGATTCAAATGGCTTTCAAAACGGACGACTTCTTCTGTCACGTCGACCTTATCGGAATACATGGCCACTTCCTGCAAGAGTCGGTCTTCGTCGGGCACCGAAGCCTGCGCCTTATCGATGAGCTGGCGAATTTTCTTTTCCAGCCGCTCCTGATAAGCCGCCGTCATGGCATCCTTACGACCGGCGATTTCTTCGACAAGGCCCTTCATAACAGCCGCCCGGGACAGCAGATCCCGACCGATGTTGGCCCCTTCGCGAAGGCGCATGGCAACCATGCTGTCTAAAGCGCCCTGCAAAGCCGTTTCAAAAGGCGGCCAGCTGGCATCGGTATCGATAGCCGGCGGCGTCTGGACGAACCAGTCTTTGGTCAGGGCCATGACCTCACCCAATCCGACGGGACTGCCGTCAAAAAAACGATTCTTAGCCCCTTCAAGAGCCGTCTTAACGGCCCCCAGTGCGGCATCGTCGATATGGATTTCCGGCGCCGCCGGCGAGAGGTCTTGAACGGTCACAAAGACATCGACCTTGCCCCGCTTCAAGACGGACTTAATGCCGCTGCGCAGGCGGTCTTCCAAAGCCAGGTAGGCATGGGGCATCCGTATATTCAATTCCAAAAAACGTTGGTTCACTGCCCGCATTTCAATGGTAACAGCCAGTTTGCCGTCATTGCCGGTTCCCCTGCCAAAACCAGTCATACTTCGCATGTTAGAACCCCCTTAATAACCTATTCAATACCTCATTATAGCCTATCCGGCGTCCATATTGCAAATTTTTTATATCGATGCCACGGTATGCCCGTCTTTCATCGACCTTACAGGAAGCGCCTGCACCGCCGATTTTCCGGCATCTCCCCGCTTGCCTTTCTCCGCCCATTTGCTACAATGAAGTAAAGAAAAGAGTGAATTCGATATATCCTAGATTTTCGCTAAGAACCAATCTATCTGCCGGAGCTGATTTTCCCATTGCGTCGCTACGCTGCGTCAGGAGGTCTTCTTTATGAGCAAACATTACCCGGATCTTTCCCCCTTGCTGGACTGCATAGCTGCTTTCTTCAGAATGATATACGCCATTTGCCGGTTGATTTTGGCCCTGCTCCTGGCCGTCCCTATCGTAGGCGTCATCGTCTATCTTTGTTCCTCCTTCCTGTTCCCGGCAGCTTGGGTCTTTCCCATCACAGCGGCCGGCACGATACTCTTTCTATTCATAACAGTTCTTTCGGCATGGTATGAATGATGATTTTTCCTCATCCGCCCCTTCTTTTCTGAAGGGGATTTTTTATATCCCTTCACAGGACCTTTACAAACATGGTATGATAAAAAGGATTGAATTTTTTAGTGTACCAGATAAGGAGGTACTTCTATGAACTTAGACGGTATCACATTGCACTGCATTACCAACGAACTGGCCGACATTCTCCAAGGCGGCCAGATTTCTAAAATCTATCAGCTCGACGCCCGGTCCCTGTACTTCCGCATCTTTAATGATACAGGCCTTCACCATTTGGTCATTACCCTCGATGATTCTCCTCGCCTATACATTGCCGATACGATCCCGCCGACGCCGGATATCCCGACGGGGCTCTGCATGTTTCTCCGCAAGTATTATGAAAACGGACGCATCGCATCCATTGCCCAGCTCCATTTGGACCGACTCATCGAAATCGCCGTCGACGTCCTCGATATCTCCGGCAAGGTCGTCACCCGTAAGATCCATGTCGAACTCATGGGAAAATACAGCAACGTCATCTTCACGGAAGACGGCGTCATCATCGAAGCCCTCATCAAGACCGGCAAGAACAAACAGGCCGTCCGCACCATTGCCCCCAAGGAACCCTATGATTTTCCGCCGAATTTCATGCGCATGGATCCCTTTACCTTCTCCGCTCAGGAACTGACAGAGATGATGGAAACCGGCGGCGACGAAGCCTTAAAGACGTGGATGCTCAAGCGTTTCAACGGTATGAGTACCGTCGTCTTGACCGAATTATCCCACAACTCCGGCATCGATACAGCCACCCTCGTGCAGGATCTGTCCCCGGCTGACCGTTTCGCCTGGTGCCGCACGGTCGAAGCCTTCGGCAAGCGTCTCGAAGGGATTTCCGGTGCCTATGTCTATACCGTCAAGGGCAAGGAAGTCATCTTCCCCTTGGAACTCAACAGCCTTTCCCAGTATCCGCGGCGTCACTTCCCCCTCATTGAAACGTACCTCAGCGAGTACCAGGCCACGCACCGCAGCTTAAACGGCGAACAGGAGCAGCTGCAAAAGAAGGTGTCCAAACTCATTGAAAAGCAGAAGCGAAAAATCAAGCGCATTGCCGATGAAATGAAAGAAACGAAAAAAATCGACACGTATAAATTATACGGCGACTTGCTCATGATTTACGCCTATGAAAAGCACGACCATGAAAAACAAGTGACCGTCAAAAACCTCTTATCCGAAAGCCAGGAAGACGTCACCATCGCCCTCGACCCGGCCTACTCCATGACCGACAATGCCAACCGCTATTATAAGCGCTATACGAAGCTGCGCAACCGCAAACAGATATCGGCTCAGCTCCACGAAGAAAATCGGCAGCATTTAGACTATCTCTACTCCCTCGAATATGCCTTGGAAAACACGACGACGAAAGATGAAATCACGGACATCAAGGCCGAAATGAAACAGATGAACCTCATCAGCGGCCATAATAAAGACAGGCAAAAGAAAGAATCGGCCCAGGACATTTTGACCATCGACGCCGACGGACTGACCATTTGGGTCGGCCGCAACAATCGGCAAAATGACTTCTTAACCTTAAAGAAAGCCCATCCCTACGACCTGTGGTTCCACGTCAAGGACCAACCCGGTTCCCACGTCATCTTAGCCTCGCACAACGCCGATCCGACGGATGCCCAAATCGAACGGGCTGCACAACTTGCCGCCTATTACAGTAAGGGCCGGGACAGCTCTAAAGTCGAAGTCGACTGCACCCTCGTACGCCATGTAAAGAAACCGGCCCACGCCGTCCCGGGCTACGTCATATTTACCAACCAGACGACGTACATCGTCGAGCCCAAGAAAGAATAGCCGCATCGAAACCAAGACGACAAAAAGCTCTCGCAACTGCGAGAGCTTTTTTTATTTCTGTTTCAAATACCAGCTCAAGGGCTTGGCCTTCGTCGTCGTATGACCTTTATCACCGCCGGCCAACGAAAAGATTAGGGAATCACGATACATCTTAGCCACCGTTTCCAGCGTATCCAAGCGATAGAAAGCTTCTTTAAGATCGGTTCCCAAGGTAACGGCGCCGTGCCGTTCCATGAGGAATACCGAGGCCGTTTCAGCGGCAGCACCGCATCCTTCAGCAAGTTCCAACGATCCGGGAGGCGCATAGGGCACCGTCGGCACTTCGCCTAAGACCATGGCCCCTTCGGTCACGATATCGGCTGCAAAAGGAATACCGGCTACGGTCAAGGCCGTCGCCGTAACGGGATGGGCATGGATGATGGCATGAACGTCTTGCCGCTTCCGATAGATGTTGAGATGGAGTGCCGTTTCCGATGACGGTTTCCCCATCCCCTCGAAAACGATGCCGTCCAAATTGACGACCAGGAGGTCCTTCGGATGGAGTTCACCCTTTGGAAGGCCCGACGGGGTAATGACGATAAGGCCGTCGTCGCGGCGATAACTGATATTGCCGTCACAGGCAGCCACCAATCCGCCCTTTTTCATGGCCTTTCCGATGGCACAGAGTGTTTTCTTATTATCCAACGTTCGTCCTCCTTAGCGCATAGACGGCATATTGCGGCCGTTGTAGATTTCCAGCATTTCCTGCCGGACTTGGCGGCGGATTTGCTGCTGTTCCCGTTCGCTTAAATCGTCTTTGGTAATATTGAACAGGTAGTTATTTAAATCGAAGTCGTGGAGGACCATCTTGGTATGGAAAATATTCTCCTGATAGACGTTGACATCGATCATGTCGTAGCGATGCCGCGTCGCCGGAGCAATATAATTCTGAATCGAATTGATGCGATGATCGATAAACAGCTTCTTGCCGTTCATATCCCGCGTAAAGCCGCGAACACGGTAGTCGAGGGTGACGATGTCGGAATCGAAGCTGTCGAGAAGGTAATTGAGCGCATTGAGCGGCGAAATGCGGCCGCACGTCGATACGTCGATATCGGCCCGAAAGGTCATGATCCCTTTTTGAGGATGGCTTTCGGGATAGGTATGGACCGTCAGGTGACTCTTATCGAGATGGCATACGACATCGGCATCGTGGACCTCTTCCTCAGAAATAAGAATGGTAACGCTCGCCCCTTGGGGATCGTAGTCCTGGCTGGCGACGTTTAAGATATGCGCCCCGATAATATCCGACACATTACGCAGGATATTGGTCAGTCGTTCGGCATTATACTGCTCGTCAATATATTCGATATATTGGCGCCGCGATTCGTCACTGACGGCATAGCAGATGTCGTAAATGTTAAAGCTCAGAGTCTTGGTCAGGTTGTTGAACCCGTAGAGCTTGAGTTTTTTCGTTTTCATGAATGGTATATCCAGTTCCTTCCCCAGTGGGCTTATTTTCGGTCAATCTCGTGAAAGGCAATATCGGTAATGGTCCCGTCGTCAATGGTTACGACGGCATAGGTCCCTTTTCGCCCGTCGCGGGGCAGACCGATGCTGCCGGGATTGACGATCCACAGGTCAGACTCCCGCTTGATGAAGCGGCGGTGAGTATGGCCGAAGACGACGAGATCAGCATGCTGCTCGTGTCCTAATTCAACGAGTTTTTGCAGCCGCCGTTCTCCATACCATTGGCTGCCGTGAATGGCGACAATACGAATGCCGCCGACGGTAACGCAGCGGCATTCCGGATCGTTGGTATGGTTCAGATAGTCATTATTGCCCAAAACGGCATATACCGGTACGCCCGTGTATATGGCCAAATCCTCTCCGTCATCGCAGTAGTCACCACCGTGAATCCAAGCAGCCACATCGGGAGCACTGTCGGCCATGCGAGACAGGCATTCAAAACGGCCGTGGCTGTCACTGACCAAGCCTACCCGGACGGTACTCATGACAGGGCCTCGACGAGTTTCTTCAAGGCTTTCCCCCGATGACTGATTTCATTTTTTTCGGCCATGGACAATTCAGCCATGGTCTTCCCCTTTTCAGGAACGTAGAATAAAGGGTCGTAGCCAAAGCCGTTGTCACCGGCATAGACATCCTGAAAGACGCCGTCACAGCTGCCTTCAGCCTGTACGGTGCGGCCGTCCGGCCAGATGAGGACCAAAGAACAAATGTAGTGAACCGTCCGCTTTTCCGGCGGAAAAGCTGCCAGTTCCGCGATGAGCTTTTGATTATTGGCTTCATCGTCGCAGTCGGGACCGGCATAGCGGGCCGAGTAGACGCCGGGACGGCCGCCAAGGGCATCGGCAGCAATCCCCGAATCATCGGCCAGGCACGGAAGGCCCGTCGCCTTCATATAATACGAGGCTTTCAGCAAGGCATTTTCGGCAAAGGTCGTTCCCGTTTCTTCCGGCTCCGTAATCGAAGGCAGGACATCGTGTACTGAAACGGCTTCATAGCCCAAAGGCTCCAAAATACTCTTGAATTCCCGTATCTTTCCGGCATTATGTGTTGCCAGTACAATTTTTTCTGCCACGGCACATCCCCCTTGTCCGGCTGTTATTTTTTAAGCATTTTTGCGTAATTCTTGATGACGACAATCGGCGTCTTTTGGGACGCATTGCCAAAAGGATTGTCGATGAGGATCCGGGCGATTTCTTTCGGATTGATGCCCTTGCTGTGACCGAGGACGGCCGAGCGTTTGAGGTCGTTGACGTCGGCAACGACGGCGCCGTAGCAGCCCATGCGCTGTTTAATTTTTTCAGCGACCTTATCCGGTTCAGCCGGCCCGTAGACGATGCATTTATCAAAAGGCGGCATGGTGCCCGTAACGTCATCGGTTAAGGACGCCTGACGGCATTTGGCATACCAGACACCGTTCTTGCCGGCCAATTTTGCAAAAAAGCCGACGATGAACCAAAACATCATCTTCCATTCCCCTTCAAGGTTCATGGCTGCCTGCATGCCATAGAGGCTGGCCATACTGCCTTCACCGGGAACGAAGCGCCGCATGAGGCGGGCCTGCCAAGACGGCGTCAGTTCTTCCGGCCGCGTATAGCGGTGCTGGGTAATCGCAACGACACTTTCGGCCGTGCAGACCAAATCATCCGGGCCGACGACGTGTTTTGCATATTCTTCGATAACATCGACGATATCATCTTTATCCGTAAGGATTCTTGTTTTTACAGGGACTAATTCTACCGGTACTTCGATTTCTGCCATTGTATGAGACCTCCTAATTCAATTCCAATGCGTGCTGTACTTCCGTTGCCTTCAAGGTAATGCGGGCCTTATGGATGTACCATTCGCTGCGGGATACGACTTGATAGACGAGATCAACGGGCATATCAGGGAAGGTCTTCAAGTCTTCGCGGATGTTGCCTTCTTTGCTGGTCAGGGTAATGGTGACGCGGATCATACCCCGATCGCGAGGATTAAAAATAACAGATTCCCAGTAGTTGTCATCGCGTTCGGCTGCCTTATTGGCAAGTTCGGACTGGACCGTAACCTTATCGTACTGTTCACGCGGAAGGAGGGTCCGAGGATAAAAGTCCATGATGGTTCCCAGCTGCCGGCCGGCATTGTGGATGGGCACTTCCGTTTCGAAGACGGCCCGGTTCTGGGTAATTTCTTTCATTTCAAAAGGTTTCCGATGGCGGGCATCGATTACAAAGCGAGCGTCCCCCTGCCGCCAGGCAAAGAAGCGGAACAGCAGGTACAGGACAGCAGCAATGCCGATGACGGCAATGATAACATTGAATAAGACATAGAAAAACACGGCGCAAGACTCCTTTATGTAAAATATAGATACGATTAAATGAGGGTAATTTCTTCA
>UMIC01033830.1_pt1 | contig 13842 bp, 11 predicted proteins | sample 1965681 | NCBI WGS metagenome assembly UMIC01 (sample SAMEA4836114, study PRJEB28245) | human gut metagenome | biome: gut microbiome; material: fecal sample | place: Denmark | collected 2008
ATTATCAATAGCCTTATTCAGCGCCTGATTAATACTCTGGCTCAGTTTCTGGTAATTTTTTTCATTTACTGCACTGTCAATGATGCTCTGGATCTTATCTCCAAGTTCATCAAATTCGTTATATCCCATCTTTTCCTCCGGATATTTTATTTCACAACGCTTGTTTTATCATTATACAAAAATCCCCCTCAAAAAACAAGACACCATAAAATATAAACACATTATACTTTTTGTAACCTTTTTCACAGGAAAATCACTTAAAAAATCTGCTTTTCCCATTGAATTTCACACGTAAAAGTTTTACAATAGTAAAAACATTGGGGATTCACAATAAGAATCTCCCCCAAGAAACCACGCTAGGAGGAAATTGTTATGGAAAAAAAGAACATTGACTGGGGCAACCTGGGCTTTGGTTATGTAAAAACAGACTACCGTTATGTATCCAATTATAAAGACGGCAAGTGGGATGAGGGAGGCCTTACCACAGATGATATGGTTACCATCAGTGAGTGTGCAGGTGTCCTTCAGTATGCACAGACCGTTTTTGAGGGTATGAAAGCATACACTACAGAAGACGGACATATCGTTACTTTCCGTCCTGACCTGAACGGTGAGCGTATGGAGCATTCCGCCGCAAGACTGGAAATGCCTGTATTCCCGAAAGACCGTTTTGTTGACGCAGTTGTTCAGACAATTAAAGCAAATGCCGCATATGTTCCGCCATATGGTTCTGGTGCTACTTTATATGTACGTCCGTACATGTTCGGAAGCGACGCTGTTATCGGTGTAAAACCTGCCAGCGAGTATCAGTTCCGTGTATTCACCACACCTGTCGGACCATACTTCAAAGGCGGCGCTAAACCGATCACAATCCGTGTCAGCGACTTTGACCGTGCTGCACCAAATGGTACCGGTCATATCAAAGCTGGTCTTAACTACGCAATGAGCCTTCATGCGATCGTTGATGCTCATAAGAACGGATTCGATGAGAACATGTATCTTGATTCCAAGACCCGTACCAAGGTTGAGGAGACAGGCGGAGCAAACTTCTTATTCGTAACAAAAGACGGCAAGGTTGTTACTCCAAAGTCTGACAGTATCCTTCCATCCATCACACGCCGTTCTCTGATCTACGTTGCAAAAGAGTACCTTGGACTTGAGGCTGAGGAAAGAGAAGTATACTTCGACGAAGTGAAAGATTTCGCAGAGTGCGGTCTTTGCGGTACTGCTGCTGTTATCTCTCCTGTTGGAAAGATCGTTGACCACGGCAAAGAGATCTGCTTCCCAAGCGGCATGAACGAGATGGGACCGATCACCAAGAAGCTGTATGAGACCCTTACCGGAATCCAGATGGGACGCATCCAGGCTCCAGAGGGATGGCTCAAGGTTATTGAGTAATTTCTTAAGCTTCCCATTTTTCGTATTTTTTCAAATACACTCTACACAGCATATAACAAAAATCAGTTCTGTCGTGATGGCAGAACTGATTTTTTTGAAAAACACATTATATTTTCCCGATTATTTATTTCTCTCATATCTCACAAATTTATATTCCAGATCAAAATATGTCTGCTCTTCGCTCTCTGCTGCCACATGCCACTGTGGATCTTCATCCAGATTCGGAAAATAACTGTCTGCAATATAGGCGAAATCGATCTTGGTCACCTGCGCAGCATCGCAATAAGGAAGAAGCTGCTTATAAATAGTGTCGCCGCCGATGCAGTATACATCTTCTGCCGGATACTTTTTCAGTTCTTCCATAAGCTCTTCAATAGAATGAACGATTATGGCATCTTTCACTTTGTAATTCTCATTTCTGGTAAGAACGATGTTTGTGCGGTTTTTAAGAGGAAGCCCTCCTGGGAAACTCTCCAGGGTCTTTCTTCCCATAACACAAACCTTGCCTGTGGTCTCCTGACGAAACATTTTCATATCCGCCGGAATGCTTACAAGAAGCTTATTGTCTTTTCCAATTCCCCAGTTTTTGTCTGCAGCTACTATTATTTTCATTTCTTATAATCTCCTTTATACGAACTCCTAGATCATGTCTGAAAAACCATTCCCGCAATCTGCACGCCCCACTTTGCGGAAGATTTTGCCCGAATTCAGTTGCCGTAGCCCGCTACGGCAGCCTCACCATATCTGAAACGCATACGGCATTGGAACCCTATCCCATTTACTCCATATTTAAATCGCAATCGGAATATTTTTAATCTGAGGCCAGGTCTGATAATTCTCCACGATCAGGTCATCTGTGGTAAAATCATAGAAATTCTTCACATCCGGATTCAGCTTCACAGTCGGTGCCGGATAAGGTGTTCTGGAAATCAGCTCCTTGATAACCGGAACATGTCTGTCATAAATATGACAATCTGCGATCACATGTACCAGCTCACCGGCTTCCATGTCACAGCACTGTGCGATCATCATCAACAACAGAGAATACTGGCATACATTCCAGTTATTTGCCGCCAGGATATCCTGAGAGCGCTGGTTCAAAATGGCATTTAAGGTCAGCTTGTCCTTCCCAGGCTCCTTTGTTACATTGAAGGTCATAGAGTAAGCACATGGGTAAAGATTCATCTCATGAAGATCTTCATGCACATAAATATTGGTCATAATACGGCGGCTGTATGGATTATTCTTCAGATCATAAAGAACACGGTCTACCTGATCCATCATGCCTTCTTTGTACTGATGCTTCACACCCAGCTGATAACCATACGCTTTTCCAATGGAGCCATTCTCGTCAGCCCAGCTATCCCAGATATGGCTGTGAAGGTCATGGATGTTGTTTGATTTCTTCTGCCAGATCCAGAGGATCTCATCCATAGCGCTCTTTAATGCGGTCTTACGAAGGGTCAGCGCTGGAAATTCTTTTCTCAGATCATAACGGTTCACAACACCGAAACGTTTGATCGTATAAGCAGAAGTGCCATCCTCCCACACCGGCCGGACCTTCTCCCCTTCTGTACTGGTTCCGTTCTCAATTACGTCTTTACACATATCTATAAAAATATGATCAGCTAAACTCATACCTTTCTTTTTCCTCCTGGTCTCCATTGTGCGTTCTTTATAGCAACACGATACCCGTCTGCAAGAGTCTCTCCACACCAAGTATCTCGCTGCTTTTCATACTTCAACAATTTTAGCATAGATTCCTGTAAATAACAAGTTCTTTGCCCTCCTGTCTCCCTCCTGCCTGCTCTCGTTTTATTGTTTTTTCAAAGCCTTGTCAAATCACCTTTTTCTTTACAATCTTATTTTCCCGTGTTATAGTAAACCCCATGAAGAAAATTTTAATCCATTTACTGAAACCTCTTTCTTTTCTTCCTGCAATTTTGATGATGTATCTGATCTATTCATTTTCAGCCCAGACAGGGGAGGTGTCCGGAGCCCTAAGCTATGAAGTCAGCTACCAGATTGTGGAAACCAAGAATGAAGTTCTCAACGAAAACAAAACTTATGACGAGCTCGCCTATTCTGCCAGCTCCATCGAATTTTATGTGCGAAAAGCAGCTCACATGACAGAGTACTGTCTGCTTGCCATTGCCATTTCTTTCCCACTTTATGTTTACGGAGTAAGAGGTATCTGGCTGATTCTGCTGGCAGGCGCCATATGCGTAGGCTTCGCAGGCTTTGATGAATACCACCAGTCCTTTGTGGCAGACCGCGGACCTTCTGTACGTGATGTGGGAATCGACAGCATCGGGGTTACAGCGGGAATCCTGCTGGTGCAGGCATTCTGCTGGTCCACCCTACATAACCCAAGCGGGAAACGGCGGCGGAGACGGCGTTAGAGCGTGTATTTCAACAAAAAACAGACTTCTGATTGATTATCACTCATTCGGAAGTCTGTTTATTTTTTTTATATTTAGTATTGTATTCGTAATTTCATGCTGTTATAATCATAAAACGCAAAAGTAACCGCCCGGTCTGCAAACTAGTGTTTACTTTTGACATTATATACACGGACTAACCGTCTATCGGCAACACTCATTTTTCATACATGTATTAACACTATCTATTAAATATGGCAATTTCTTTTCAAAAGCAATACTCTCTATTCTTCATCCTCTGTCGCATCCCCTAACTGGCTAACCAGATTAGCGCGGTCAGCGATAGACATTTTCTTATTCAAGGATGAAGTACTTTCCATTTTAGATTCAACTGTCCCTGAAGTTTCTGTCTCAGAAGCCTGTGCTTCACTTTCTGCATTCGACTCCTTCTGAATCTTGCCAGCCTTTATGCTGCCGCGGATTCCATTGATCACGAAAGCAACGCCAAGCACAATAAAAATCACTCCCGCAACCATAAATCCAGGACCGCTGCCCTCAGCACCATTTATTACATTCTGGCAAAGTGAAACACCCAGATAAGCCACATAAACCCCTGCCAAAATCATAACCAGGCAGGTTCTCATAGGCATAGCAGACTTCCCATTTCTGACTTCCTGCTTCTCATTTACATCAGCCTCTTCCAAATTCTTATTTTCCATATTCATCCCCCTTATGAAATAGCAAACTGACTCTCATACAGATTCGCATAAAAGCCCTTCTTCGCCAGCAATTCCTCATGTCTGCCCTGTTCAATAATATTTCCATCCTTCATGACCAGGATCAGATCTGCCTCCTGGATAGTGGAAAGACGATGTGCTACAATAAAGCTGGTTCTTCCTTCCATCAACTCTGCAAAAGCCTTCTGCACCTTCACCTCAGTACGGGTATCAATGGAAGAAGTGGCCTCGTCCAGAATCAGCATAGCCGGGTGCATCAGCATAACCCTTGCAATGCAGAGAAGCTGCTTCTGTCCCTGGGAAATATTTCCGCCGCCCTCTGAAATCACGGTGTCATAGCCGTTTGGCATACGCTTGATAAAACTATGGGCATGTGCATGCTTAGCTGCCTCCATAACCTCTTCCAAAGTCGCATCCGGCTTTCCATAGGCAATGTTCTCGCGGATGGTTCCTGCCTTCAGCCAGGTCTCCTGAAGCACCATACCAAAGTTTCGTCTCAGGCTGTCTCTTGTCAGCTCTCTTACCGGATAACCGCTTACCTTAATCTGTCCCTTATCTACATCATAGAATCTCATAAGAAGGTTGATCATTGTGGTCTTACCGCATCCGGTAGGTCCGACGATGGCGATCCTCTGTCCGGGTTTTACGTCAATGGAAATATCAGTAAGAAGCGGAACTTCTTTTCGGTAAGAAAAGGAAACATTCTCCACGCTTACACGACCGTCTGCTTTCTCCAGTTCTGCAGCACCAGGCGCATCTGGCTCCTGTGCCGGTGTGTCAATAAAGTCAAAGAGACGTTTTGCACATGCCAACGCATTCTCCAGCTCTGTGATAACGCCGGAAATCTCATTAAACGGCTTGGTATACTGATTTGCATAGTTCAGGAAGCTGGTCAGCTGTCCCACAGTCATACCGCCCTTAATTACTGTAAATGCACCAAAAATTCCAACTGCTGTGTAAACAAGGCCATTTACAAAACGTGTGGACGGGTTTGTAATAGAGGAAAAGAAAATCGCTTTGATTCCGCAGACGCGAAGCTCCTCATTTACTTTTCCAAATCTTTCATTGGCTCTCTCCTCATAGGAAAAAGCCTGCACGATCTTCTGATTTCCAACAAGCTCTTCCACAATAGAAGTCATCTCCGCTCTCTTCTCGGACTGCTCCTGGAACATGCGGAAGGTTCTGCCTGCAATAAAGCTTGCCACAAACAGGGAAATCGGAGTAAGCAAAATGACGATCACTGCAATCTTCACACTGATGGAAAGCATAAATCCAATGGTTCCAAAGATGGTCAGCACACCGGTAAACAGCTGGGTAAAGCCCATAAGGAGACCATCTGAAAACTGGCTGACATCAGAAACAATACGGCTTAAAATATCTCCTGGCTGATTGGCATCTATATAAGATACCGGCACCTCCTGAAGATGGGCAAACGCCTGGCTTCGCACATCCTGCACCACGCTGTAGGTAACCTGGTTGGTAAGAAGGTTCATCACCCACTGGGAAACTGCATTTCCCACAACGATCACAGCCAGAGTTCCAAGTACCTTTAAAAGTCCGGCTACATTTACATTTCCCGGACCTACGATATTATCTACACCGTTACCAATAAGAATGGGTGTATACAGGGTAAATCCAACGGTGACAAGCGCTGTCAGAAGCATAATGATAATTTTTGCTTTGTAAGGGCTGATAAATCTAAGTACCCTCTTCATAGTCTCTTTATTCTTTCCCATCAGCGGTTCACCTCCTGTTCAGAAAGCTGTGACAGGCAGATTTCTCTGTAGACCTCACAGGATTCCATAAGCTCTTTGTGTGTTCCCACACCAGCCAGCTTTCCATCATCCAGGACCAGAATCTTGTCTGCCTGCTTGATGGAGGTTGCTCTCTGGGAAACGATAAACACAGTCATTCCCTTTGTCTGCTCATGAATGGCATGACGAAGAGCCGCATCTGTGGCAAAGTCAAGGGCAGAAGCACTGTCATCCATGATCAAGATCTCCGGATCTCCCACCAGTGCTCTTGCTATGGTAAGACGCTGGCGCTGTCCGCCGGAAAGATTGGCGCCGCCCTGACTTACCATGGTATTTAAGCCCTCCGGCTTACTTTTTACAAAATCACTTGCCTGCGCAATGGAAAGAGCCCGCTGGATTTCCTCTTCTGAAGCGTCCTCTTTCCCCCATTTCATATTGTCACGGATGGTTCCTTTAAACAGAACTGCCTGTTGTGGTACCATCCCCACCTTTTTACGAAGCTGTGAAAATGGATATTCTTTTACATTATTTCCATCAATTACCACATTACCAGAAGTTACGTCATAGAAACGTGGAATCAGATTGACCAGAGTGGATTTACCACATCCGGTACCACCGATGATACCGATGGTCTCACCTGGTTTTGCCGTAAAGGAAATATGGGAAAGTGCCGGCTCCTTGCTGCCTGCATAGGTAAAGCTCACATCTTCAAAAACAACTCTTGCAGCGCCTGCATTCTCTTTCTGAACACTGCTGCCCTGATCCGTGAGAGACGGCTGTGTATCCAGCACCTCATTCAGACGCACACCGGAAGCCATAGCCTTTGTTACTGCCACGATCAGGTTTGCAAGAGCGATCAGTGCGATCAGGATCTGGTTCATATAGTTTACAAGGGCAACCACTTCCCCCTGTGTAAGAATACCCACAGACACTTCCCTGCTTCCATACCAGAGGATTCCGATAATGGAAAAGTTCATAATAACCGTAGTAGCAGGATTCAGAAGTGCGGAAATTTTTCCCGCTCTTACCTGCACATTGGTGTAATCGTCGTTTACTTCTGAAAATTCTTTATATTCTTCCTGCTGTCTTCCAAAAGCCCTTACCACTCTGGCACCCACATGATTCTCTCTGGTGATCAGGGAAATTCTGTCCAGGAAGGACTGAGCCTTTTTGTAAATTGGCACTGTTGTGCGCATAATTCCGTAAATTACAATGGAGATCACCGGAACCGCAATCAGGAAGATCAGGCCAATCTTCACATCAATGGTAAAGGACATGATCACTGCACCCACAACAATAAAAGGAGAACGAAGGAACAGACGAAGTACCATGTTCACACCAGTCTGTGCCTGATTCACGTCATTGGTGATCCTTGTCACAAGGGTAGGAGTTCCAAGCATATCCAGTTCTCTGTAGGAAAGCCTGCTGATATGGAAAAAAAGCTCCTTGCGAAGGGCAGTGCTGAATCCCATGGCTGCCTTTGCAGAAAAATACTGTGCAGTCAGAGAGCATGCAAGGCCAATCACTCCAAGCAGTACCATGATCACACACTGGTGCCAGATGTAGACATTGTCCTGATTCTTAATGCCGATATCCATGATTCTGGCAACAACCAGAGGCACGATCAGCTCAAAGGTGGCCTCCAGCATTTTGAACAAAGGAGCCAGAAAGCTTTCTTTCTCGTAGCCCTTCAAAAATCTAAGCAATCTCTTCATCTTACTTCTTATTCTCCTGGATTCGTCCATATAATCTGGTCATGGCGTTAATTCTATGAATAATCTCATCCGTAAGCTGACCTCTTGTAAGACGCCATTTCCAGTTGTCTCCCAAAGTAGACGGCGTATTCATTCTCGCTTCATTTCCAAGACAGAGATAATCCTGCAAAGGTACTACGCACACTTCTGCTACTGAAGACTGTGCCGCCCGGATAAGCCCCCATACACATTCATCTGTGTCTTTATCCTCACAGGCTGTGTACTGGTTCACATAGTCTCTGTTTGACTGGGTAAGGTTCCCAAGCCAGCCCTTCGTAGTCTCATTGTCGTGGGTTCCAGTGTATACAATGCAGTTTTTATCATATCGGAAAGGAAGATATACGCTCTCGCCGCTTTCATCAAAGGCAAACTGAAGCACCTTCATACCCGGATATCCGGATTCTGCCAGAAGCTCCCTGACACTGTCTGTAAGGAATCCCAGATCCTCTGCGATCACATCCAAATCCTTAATTTTCTCCTCCAGAACCTCGAACAATTCTATTCCAGGACCTTTTTCCCACTTTCCGTTCTCAGCAGTCTTATCTCCATAGGGAACTGACCAGTACTCGTCAAAACCGCGGAAATGATCGATCCGGACCTTGTCGTACAGCTTCATACAGTGAGTCATACGAAGAATCCACCAGTTATAGCCTGTTTTTCTGTGATATTCCCAATTATAAAGCGGATTTCCCCACAGCTGACCGGTTGCAGAAAAAGCGTCTGGAGGACATCCTGCCACTGCTGCCGGTGTAGCCTCCTCATCAAACTGGAACAGATCCGGGTTCGCCCATGCATCTGCGCCATCAAAAGCCACATAGATAGGAAGATCACCGATGATCTTAATACCTCTGTCATTTGCATATTTCTTCAGCCGGTTCCACTGGCGGTAGAACCAGAACTGCTGAAAGGCATAGAAGCTGATATCTTCCTTCAGCTCCTCTCTTGCCTTAGCAAGTGCCTCCGGCTTACGTGTCTTTAAGTCCTCCGGCCACTGATTCCAGGAAATTCCCTCCAGGCTGTCCTTTATTGCCATATAAAGACAATAATCTGCAAGCCAGAAGCCCTGTTCTTTCTCAAAGGCTTCCATCTCCTCACGGATCAGCTGAAGCTCCTTTTCTTTCCCATCCATCTGGTAAAAACGTCTGTAAGCCTTCCGAAGAAGGGAAAATCTGGAAAGATAAACCTTCTCATAGTCCACATAGCTTTTGCTGCCGCCCCAGTCACATTCTGCACATTCTGCTGCTGTGAGAAGGTCTCTCTGGATCAATTCCTCCAGATCAATGAAATAAGGATTTCCTGCAAATGTGGAAAAAGACTGGTAAGGGGAATCCCCGTATCCGGTAGGTCCAAGTGGCAGGATCTGCCAGTATTTCTGACCCGCTTCTGCAAGCTGATCTACAAAAGCGTAAGCTTCTTTAGAAAAACATCCGATTCCATAGTTGGAAGGGATACTGGATATAGGCAATAAAATACCGCTGGCTCTCATCATATGTTCCTCCTGTCTGGTTCAATAACCATTATCTGTTTATTATACCGCTATCATGCATAATCGGTCAACAGAATAAAACAGCTTCGCAAATTTTATCCTGCTTTCGTTGCTGCTCAAAAAAACAGGCACCCGGAAAAATTCCGAATGCCTGTCATTTTCTTCTGCATCACATTTAAGTAATACCAAAAGACTTATATTCTTTTAACTTGATTATTTCTTACTTGTATAACCGAAGAAGAAGTATCCAAGTGGTGTGTAGTACATGCCGTCAATGTCTGGATTGAGCATATATGGCTGTGTATAGAAGTAGATTGGAGCAAGTACGCTGTCCTGTCCAATGAGGATATCCTCAGCTTCGTGGAATGCTTTCATACGCTCTTCCGGATCAGAAGTAGCTTTTGCTGCATCGATAGCTGCATCATAGTCTGGGTTAGAGTACTGAGCGTCGTTGTTACCGCCGTCTGTGTACCACATATCCAGGAATGAGCAAGGATCGTTGTAGTCTGCGATCCAGCCGTTACGGGCGATCTGGAAGTTACCATCTTTTCTGTTCTGAAGGAATACGTTCCAATCCTGGTTGTTCAAGTTAACAGTTACACCAAGCTCTGTCTGCCACATGTTCTGAAGAGCCTCACCGATCTTCTTGTGGTTATCAGCTGTGTTGTACAGATACTCTACAGTCGGGAAGCCTTCGCCGTTCGGATAACCAGCGTCTGCAAGAAGCTGACGGGCCTCTTCGCAGTTAGCCTCATAATCCTCATCGGAAATGCTGTAGTAAGAACCGCCTACTGTACGGAAGTCATCACTACCAGCACCAGCTGCATCATTTACACCGTTCGGTACATATCCGTCAGCCGGAACCTCACCAGCCTGAGAAACGTTCTCTACGATGTAGTTACGGTCGATTACAAGTGAGAACGCTTTACGGATGTTAGGGTCAGAGAAAACTTCGTCCTCTGTGTTGAAGCATACATAGTAGGTTCCAAGATAGTCACCAATCTCAAGCTCGCCAGAAGCAAGGTAGGTCGGGATCTCGTCTACAGGAAGGTTCTCGATGAAATCAAGCTCTCCGTTGTTGTAACCTTTGAGCATTGCGTTGTTGTCATCAAGAAGTGTAAACTTGATAGTATCCGGTCCAAGATTCTCATAGTCATAGTAGTTCTCGTTTTTCTCCATGGAGATGTAAGCATTGTGAGACCACTCTGTCATTTTGTATGGTCCATTGCCAATGTATGTGCTTGGATCAAATGTCCAGTTGTCACTGCTCTCTACCATATCCTGACGAACCGGGAAGGTTGCCGGGAATGCCATGATTTCTTCGAAATACGGGCAGTCATAGGTAAGATCGATCTGAAGAGTCTGATCATCAACTGCTGTAATTCCAAGAGTGCTTGGATCCGCACTTCCGTCAGCAACTGCGTCATATCCTTTTACCATATCGATCATGTAGCAGTAATCTGCTGCTGTCTCAGGATTTGCTAGACGCTGCCATGCATAAACGAAGTCACCAGCTGTTACAGCCTGTCCATCAGACCATTTGATTCCGTCACGAAGTTTAACAGTGTAAGTAACTGTACCATCTTCGTTCTCGGCCTTTTCCCAGGACTCAGCCTGTCCAGGAGCTGTGACAGCATTTCCTTCACCATCATTTACCCATTTAGCCAGACCTTCGAACATATGGTTGCACATGATAGCTCCATCAACTGCGGAGTTCAGTGCAGGGTCAATTGTCTGTGGTTCAGATGCGATACAAAGATTCAGGTTGAATCCTTCGTCAGATGCTGTATCCTCGGCGAATACAGGAGTTGCTGCCATGCTTAATACCATAGCTGCAGTCAGTGCCATAGACATAAATTTTCTTCTCATTACATTTCCTCCTTTATGCTTTTTTGCGCCGCATGAGAGATGAGAATCGACGCTTGTATTCATCAGCTCTTCCGTGAAGAAGAACGAAATACCTAAACTTTCTTTATTTGTCCAGCAAATGGCAGGCTGCCCAGTGGCCCGGCTCGTGCTCTCTGAATACAGGGGCTACCTGGCTGCACTTTTCAGTGGCATATGGACATCTGGTGTGGAAACGGCATCCGCTTGGCGGATTCATAGGACTTGGCACATCTCCTTCCAGAATAATACGCTTTCTTGTCCGGCTCAGCTTTGGATCCGGAACCGGAACTGCGGAAAGCAGGGTCTGCGTATATGGATGGATCGGATGTCTGTTCAGCTCATAGCTTTCTCCCAACTCCACAAGGGAACCAAGATACATAACACCGATTCTGTTGGAAATATGACGGACAACGGAAAGATCATGGGCAATGAACAAATAAGTCAGCCCCATCTGCTCCTGCATGTCCTCCAGCATGTTTACCACCTGTGACTGGATAGAAACATCCAATGCAGAAATCGGCTCGTCACAGACGATGAACTCCGGTTTTACTGCAAGGGCGCGGGCAATACCAACACGCTGCTGCTGACCGCCGGAAAACTCATGTGGATAACGGTTTGCATGCTCTGTATTTAATCCAACCTGCGCCAGCAGCTCTTTGATCATGTCAGCGCGGTCTTTCTTACTCGCTGCAAGCTTGTGGATATCAATGGCCTCTCCAATGATCTCACCAACTGTCATTCGAGGATCCAGGGAAGCGGACGGATCCTGGAAAATGATCTGCATTTTTCTTCTGTAGGGAAGCATTTTGGCAGCTTTGGCTTTTCCAAGAGGTTTGCCGTCTTTATCCAGAGGATTGTCGTAAATGGTTTCGCCATCATAAATAATCTTTCCTCCGGTTGGCTCATAAAGGCGAAGAATCGTTCTTCCCAGTGTGGTCTTTCCACATCCGGACTCTCCTACAAGACCGAGTGTTTCACCTTTTTTGATATAAAGGGAAACATCCTGTACAGCCTGTACCCCCGGACCTTTTATGCCATTTACCGGAAAATATTTTCGTAAATTCTCAATTTCAAGAAGCTTCTTTTCTTCTGCCATTTATTTCTCCTCCTTGTTCATAAGCTCCTGAACCCGAAGCCAGCAGGCGGAACGATGTTTCTCGCCCACTTCCACGTAAGGAGGCATTTTCTTCAGACAGATCTTCATGCAATGCTCACAACGTGGAGCAAACGGACATCCTTCCGGCGGATTCAGCATATCAACCGGGGTTCCCTCGATTGGGATCAGTCTTTCATAGCTCTCGGCATCAACACGGGGCATGGAACGAAGAAGACCCTTTGTATATGGATGTGCAGGCTCGTAGAAAATGTCATCTACAGGTCCCTGCTCCACAATTTTACCTGCATACATAACGGATACCTTGTCACAGATATCTGCCACAACACCAAGGTTGTGTGTGATGAAAATGATTCCCATTCCGGTCTTTTTCTGAAGATCCTTCATCAAGTCAAGGATCTGTGCCTGAATGGTAACATCAAGGGCTGTGGTCGGCTCATCTGCGATCAGAAGCTGCGGATGGCAGATCAGTCCCATAGCGATCATGACACGCTGTCGCATACCGCCGGAAAACTCGTGTGGATACTGCTTCATACGCTTCTCCACATTATTGATTCCAACCAGTTCCATCATTTCCATGGCACGTTTCTGGGCTTCTTCTTTGCTGATTTTCTTATCATGGGCACGAAGAGCTTCCACAAGCTGATTTCCGATGGTGTAAACCGGATTCAGACAGGTCATGGGATTCTGGAAAATCATAGCTACTTTGTTTCCGCGGAACGCAGTCATCTCTTCCTTGGAAAAAGAAAGGACATCTTTTCCCTCGAAGGTAATGGAGCCTCCGATAACTTTACCTGGGGACTGAAGAAGCCCCATAATAGAATATGCCTCCTGGCTCTTTCCAGAACCAGATTCTCCAACAACTCCCATAACTTCGCCATAATCAAGGTCATAGGAGATACCGCCAACGGCTTTTACCTCGCCGGCCGGGGTAAAGAAGGAGACTTTCAGGTCTTTTACTTCCAGCAATTTATTTTTCTGTTCAGACATTGTTCTCCTCCTCTCTTATTTCTTCAGCTTCGGATCAAGAGCATCGCGAAGTCCATCGCCAAACAGGTTGAATGCAAGGATCATAATGCTCAGGATCACGGAAGGTACGATCAGTCTGTAAGTATAAGTGTACATACCGCTAAGTGCGTCTGTTGCCATGGATCCAAGGCTTGGAAGAGGTGCAGAAACACCAACTCCAAGGTAGGATAAGAAGGATTCCAGGAAAATTGCAGACGGTATCTGCAGGCAGGTAGTAACAACGATCTGTCCGATACAGTTTGGAAGCAGATGGCGACGAATGATTCTGCCGCCCGATGCGCCAAGTGCTCTGGCTGCGGTTA
>UMIC01020613.1_pt1 | contig 13794 bp, 10 predicted proteins | sample 1965681 | NCBI WGS metagenome assembly UMIC01 (sample SAMEA4836114, study PRJEB28245) | human gut metagenome | biome: gut microbiome; material: fecal sample | place: Denmark | collected 2008
TTCAAAATTTTTAATTTTTTTTAGACAACTAGAAAAATAATGATCAAACAGGGGTCAGCACTGCTGTTTTCCTGTACCAACCCCTGTGTTTCCTACATTTTTCACTGATCTTAACTGCTTCTAATTTAAAAGAATTTTGCAATATATCCCTGAGCCAGGATAAAGATCACGATCAGCGGAAGGATGTAGCTTACGTAAAAACGTGCCCATCTTGGGAACTTAATGCCAGATCCCTCATTTGCTTCTGCCAGGAACTTTTCAAAGCCCCATCCATAACGGCTGGTGCAGAACAGCAGATACAGAAGACTTCCAATAGGCAGCAGGTTATCACTGAGGATAAAGTCCTCAAGATCCTGGATATTAGAACCTGCTCCCAATGGCTGGAAGCTGCTCCAGATATTAAATCCAAATACACATGGAAGAGACAGGATGATCACTACTATTACATTCCATGCTACTGCTTTCTTTACAGAACAGCCGGTAAGGTCTGTTGCAAAAGAAATAATGTTCTGAAATACGGCAATTACAGTTGAAAGAGCCGCAAAGGACATAAATACAAAGAATAAAGTTCCCCAAAGTCTGCCCCATGCCATATGGTTAAATACATTTGGCAACGTGATAAAGATCAGGGATGGACCGGAAGTTGGCTCAACTCCATATGCAAAACATGCCGGGAAAATGATCAGACCAGCCATAAATGCAACCAGTGTATCCAGAATGGTGATACTGATGGCTTCGCCGGTCAGACGGCGTTCTTTTCCAATATAACTTCCGAAAATAGCTAACGCACCGATACCGATACTTAATGTAAAGAAGGACTGTCCCATAGCCGCAAAAATGGAATTTCCTAGTCCTGCATCTACCATTTTTCCAAAATCAGGTTTTAAGTAAAACTCCAGACCTGGAGCACCGCCCTTTAATACCATGGAGTGGACAGCCAGTGCCATCATAAGGAATAACAGGCAGACCATCATTACTTTTGTAATACGCTCTACACCTGCAACCAGACCCTGGGCACAGATACCAAAACAGAGAACTACAACAAAGATCATAAATCCAGTCATTAATGCAGGATTTCCAAGCATGTTGGTAAACTCTCCTGCTACTGCATCGGAGTCAAGTCCTGTAAAATCCCCACGAAGCATTTTGATGAAGTAATAGATCATCCATCCTGCTACCGTGGTATAAAACATCATCAGCATGTAGTTTCCTGCCATAGCTGCATAGCGGGTCAGATGCCATTTTGTACCTTTCGGCTCCAGCATGTTAAAAGAAAGGGCTGCACTGCGCTTGCTGGCGCGTCCTACAGCAAATTCCATTACTACAATAGGAAGACCAAGGATCAGGAGAAATGCCAGATAGATCAGTACAAAGGCAGCTCCACCGTAAGCTCCTACAATGTAAGGAAATCTCCACACATTGCCCAGACCAATGGCACAGCCTGCTGAGATCAGGATAAAGCCAAGTCTGGAAGAAAATTTTTCACGTTCCATTGAAAGTATAAACCCCCATCTACTTTGATTTACGCTGTTTTCATTTTTTTCCAGCGCATACACTTTAACACTTTGGTGCGTCAATTTGCCCCTAAAGCGCAAGAAAGAGTTTTTCCACACTCCACATGTGAAAAAACTCTTTCAAAAATATACCATAAATTCTTTTATAAGTCAATTTTATGATACCAGACTACTATGCATAATCTCTTACATAATCTCCTACATCAGCTCAAATAAATTTAACTGATTAGACTGAGGAAGGTCTTTAAGCAGTCCAAGGTCTGACATCAGGGAACAGATAGTTCCATTTACCTTGGTACGGCTGGAGAAATCTTCTACTGACAGGAACGGACCGTCTTTTACTGCATCTACCACTGCTTCTGCCGCTTTTTCACCTAAACCGTCAATACTGCTTAAAGAAGGCATCAGCTTACCGTCAATGATCTGGAAATGTCTTGCTTTTGCCTTATAAATATCAATTGGCATAAAATCAAAGCCCCTTGCGTACATTTCCTGGACAATACGCATGTCACGCAGGGTATCCTGCTCCTTTTTAGAAAGAGTATCGGAACGTTTTTTATAATCTGCCAGATAATATTCCAGTTTATCTCTTCCCTGACACATGATCTCATAGGAAAAGGCGCTGGCGCGGATACTGAAAAAGGCCGCATAGTAAGCCAGTGGATAAAAGATCTTACAGTAGGCAATACGCCACGCCATCATAACATAGGCTGCCGCATGTGCTTTTGGGAACATGTACTTGATCTTTTTACAGGACCAGATGTACCAGTCAGGCACACCATGCGCCTTCATATCTTCTTCCCACTCCGGCTTTAAACCTTTACCTTTTCGCACGCTCTCCATGATGGTGAAGGAAAGTCCCTGTTCCATTCCCTGGGCGATCAGATAGATCATAATATCATCTCGGGTACAGATCGCTGTCTGAATAGTAGCTTTTCCTTCCTGGATCAACGTCTGGGCATTTCCCAGCCAAACGTCCGTACCATGTGCCAGACCGGCAATACGCACCAGGTCAGAGAAATACTTTGGTTTGGTATCCAGAAGCATCTGCATAGCAAAGTCCGTACCAAACTCCGGCACACCAAGAGCTCCTAAAGGACAGCCACCGATATCATCCGGCGTGATCCCCAGTGCAGAGGTATTCTGAAACAGGCTCATAACCTCCGGGCTGTCCAGAGGAATATCCTTAACCGGGTCCAGACCGATCAGGTCCTGCAGCATACGGATCATGGTAGGATCATCGTGTCCAAGAATATCCAGTTTTAACAGGTTGTGGTCAATGGAATGGTAATCAAAGTGTGTGGTAACTGTGGATGTAGTCATATCGTTTGCCGGGTGCTGTACCGGTGTAAAGGAATAGATCTCTTCACCTAAAGGCAGTACAATGATACCTCCCGGATGCTGGCCGGTGGTACGGCGCACGCCTACACAGCCCTGAACAATACGGTTGATCTCGCAGTTTCGCTTCCTGGTTCCCCTTTCCTCATAATATTTCTTTACATAACCGAAAGCCGTTTTATCCGCCAGTGTACCAATGGTTCCTGCACGGAAAGTCTGGCCCTTACCGAAAATAACCTCCGTATAGTCATGGGCCTTACTCTGGTACTCACCGGAGAAGTTTAAGTCGATATCAGGCTCCTTATCTCCCTTAAATCCAAGGAAAGTCTCAAATGGGATATCAAACCCGTCTTTTTCCAGAGGTGTTCCGCATACCGGGCATTTTTTATCCGGCATATCGCAGCCCGCCATACCGGAGAACTTACGCACTTCTTCAGAGTCAAAATCATAGTAACGGCACTTTGGACAATGATAATGAGGACTTAGCGGATTTACCTCTGTAATACCGGACATGGTTGCCACAAAGGAGGAACCTACAGAACCTCGGGAACCTACCAGATAGCCGTCTTCATTAGATTTCCAAACCAGCTTCTGGGCAATGATATACATAACCGCAAATCCATTGGTGATAATGGAATGAAGCTCACGCTCCAGACGGTCTACTACGATCTTTGGAAGATCTTCACCATACATCTCATGAGCGCGGTCATAACAGATCTTTGTTAAGGTCTTATCAGAGTCTGGGATAACAGGCGGGCACTTGTCCGGACGCACCGGCGCAATTTTTTCGCACATATCAGAAATCTTACGGGTATTGGTAACGACTACCTCGTATGCCTTATCCGGTCCCAGATAAGCAAACTCTTCTAACATCTCTTCTGTTGTACGCAGATATAGCGGCGCCTGGTCATCGGAGTCTTTAAATCCCTGACCAGCCATGATGATACGCCGGTAAACCTCATCCTGGGGATCCAGGAAATGAACGTCACAGGTAGCGCACACCAGCTTACCAAACTGGGTTCCCAGATCTACGATCTTTTTATTGATCTCGATCAAGTCTTCTTCTGTCTTAACTGTACTTTTTTCATCCCGGAGCATAAACGCATTGTTTCCCAAAGGCTGGATCTCCAGATAATCGTAGAAATTTACCAGTCTGGCAATCTCCGCATCGGGAGCCCCGCGAAGAAGGGCCTGATATAATTCTCCCGCCTCGCAGGCAGAACCGATCAGCAGACCTTCTCTGTACTTGTCCAGAACGCTCTTTGGGATACGGGGACGTCTGGAATAATAATCCAAATGGGACCAGCTGACCAGACGGTACAGGTTGATACGTCCCAGGTCATTTTTTGCCAGGATGATCACATGGTTGGTAGGCAGTTTCATAATGGTCTGGGCATCCATGGTACTTAATTCATTTAAGTGGTCCAGATCTTCAATATCCCGATCCCGCAGCATCTTTACAAAAGCTGCGAAAATCTCCGCTGTAGCTCCTGCATCATCTACTGCCCGGTGATGATTTTCCAGGGAAATATTTAAAGCTTTCGCTACTGTATCCAGCTTAAAACGGTTTAAGTTTGGCAGAAGAAGGCGGGCCAGAGATACCGTATCCAGTACTGTTGGTGAAAATGGCAGTCCCAGCGCTTCTGCATAATGACCAATAAAACCAACATCAAAACCTGCATTGTGGGCTACCAGTACTGCGTCTCCCACAAATTCCAGAAACTGAGGTAATATCACATCGATCTTCGGATATGGCAGTACCATAGCGTCATTGATGCTGGTCAGCTTTTCAATATCAAATGGAATCGGCACATCCGGGTTTACGAAAGTAGAAAACTTGTCCGTGATCACACCGTCTACTACTTTTACAGCACCGATCTCAATGATCCGGTTCTTTACAGGGCTGAAACCTGTGGTCTCAATATCGAAAACAACATAGGTATCTGCAAAAGTCTGTCCCTTGGAATTTTCTACCAGCTGCTTGGTATCATCTACCAGATAGCCTTCCACACCATACAAGATCTTAAAGGTATCCCCTTTATCCAATGCATGGTTTGCATCAGGGAAGGCCTGAACGCAGCCGTGGTCCGTAACAGCAATGGAGGACATACCCCATTTTTTCGCCCGCTTGATGATGCTCTTTACCTCAGAAACACCATCCATATCGCTCATTTTTGTATGGCAGTGCAGTTCCACACGTTTTTCCAGGCTGTTGTCCATACGCTTGGTGGTAAAGTCATCGACCTTTTTAATACCTACAATAGAGCCTAATGTCAGTTCTCCGTCAAACTTATCAATGGTGGTAACACCTTTGATCTTAATGAACATGCCCGTTTTGATCATGTCCTTTACTTCATTGAAGATTTCCGGACGGATGAACATTTTAGCTGTAATGGTATCTGTAAAGTCTGTCACATCAAAGGTAAGAATGAATTTACCGCTTCTTAGCTCGCGGCTTTCACAGGTTAAGATCTGTCCACGTAAAGTAACTTCTCCGATCTCTCCGTCGATCTTCTCAATCTCCATAAAGTCATCTTCAAAATCACGGCCGTAAAGTACATCCGGATTATTGGAACGTTTAACAGAAAACTTCCTGTCTTCTCCAAAGCCGGAGTCTTTATCTCTTCCCCAGCCTTTTCTGCCTTTGTTAAGCTGAGGTTTTTCCGTTTTTCCGCCTGACTGTGGTTTTGCAGCAGCTGTTTTTCCTGCATCTACTGGTTTTGTGCCATCTGATACAGGAGAAATAGTCTCATCATTGCCAGGAACATTTCCGGAAGCTGCCTGATCCATAAGAGCGTCCCATGGAGCTGCCTCCGGCATAGGAATATCCATAATAGCAGCATTACTATTATGAGTTTTTTTCTCACCATTATCGCTCTTTGCAACTGTCTGCGAGATATTTTCTCCACCACTTACATTTTCTAACTCATCCTTATGATTTTGCCAGTAAATAGCCTGTGCTTCTCTCTCTAACTTCAGCTCGATCTGCTTTCTACGGTCATTTTCCTTTGGCGGAATGTACTGAAACGCTACTTCTACCGGCAGACCGCACCGTTCATTAAATACCTTTTCCAAAACCCGCTTTAACTCATTGGTCTTGTCCCGGTTGACCATGGTATCTTCTACAGTCAGCACCATTTTTCCTTCATCTTCAAAGACGATCTGGGCTTTGCGGAACATACTGTATTCTACGATGCTGTAATGCTTTAATTCCAGCAGCAGACTGTCCTTATACATTTTTAAAAGCTTTTCCGGTGTGTACTGACCAGACAGTCTGTATTTTTCCTGTATCTTAATGGTGATCTGTTTATCCGGGAACAGCTGGTCTTTGATGCCCCGCTCCAGATCATAGATATTTTGTTTATGGATCAGCCTTGTGCTTTTCATATAAACACGAATAGAGCTTCTATCTCTGGCAGAAGTAACTTTTTCTACTTCTGCCATTGCTAAAAGCTCCTTTAAAGGCTCTGCAATATTAAGGGTTGGAAATACTTCTAAAAAACCTTTTGCCATTCAGATTACTTCTTTCTTGCTTCTGCCATTGCTTCCAGTTCACTGCGAAGGGAGTCTAACAGATCTTCTTCCGGTACTTTTCGTAAGATCTCACCTTTTTTGATGATCAGACCTTCACCTACGCCGCCTGCAATGCCAATATCAGCTTCCCTTGCTTCGCCAGGTCCATTGACTACGCAGCCCATAACAGCTACTTTAACACCGTCTAAGCCTTCCATGCCGGAAACCATGGTCTCTACCTGGTTTGCAAGATGGATCAGGTCAATACGGGTACGGCCGCAGGTTGGACATGAAACCACTTCTACGCCGCCTTTTCTAAGTCCCAGAGTTTTAAGGATCTGACGGGCAGACTTGATCTCCTCGATTGGATCACCTGTAAGGGAAACGCGGATGGTATCTCCGATGCCCTGATATAAGATGATACCCAGCCCCACAGCAGATTTGATATTTCCGGAAAATAAAGTTCCGGCTTCTGTAATACCTACGTGAAGAGGATGATCGGTTCTGGAAGTGATCAGTTCATGTGCTTTCACACACATTAATACATCGGAAGATTTGATACTGATGACCAGATTGTCATAGCCCATATCCTCAATAAGATGTACTTTATCCAAAGCACTTTCTACGATACCTTCAGCTGTTACACCACCGTATTTTTCCACCAGATCTTTCTCAAGAGATCCGCTGTTTACACCTACACGAATAGGGATATTTCCTGCTTTCGCACGGTCTACTACTGCTTTTACGCGGTCTGTACTTCCAATATTACCTGGATTGATACGGATCTTGTCAGCTCCGTTTTCCATAGCTGCAATCGCCAGACGGTAGTCAAAATGGATATCTGCCACTAACGGGATGTGGATCTCTTTTTTAATATCCTTAAGGGCTTCTGCCGCCTTCATGGTAGGTACTGCCACACGGATAATATCGCAGCCTGCTTTTTCCAGGCTTAAGATCTGTGCTACCGTTGCCTTTACATCTTCTGTTTTTGTATTACACATAGACTGGATGAGGATGGGATTTCCCCCGCCGATCACCCGGTCACCAATATGAACAACTTTTGTATCCTTTCTGCTCATGTTTCTTTCCTCTTTATTCTTAATCTCCGATTGCATGCCGCCTGGAGGCAGCACTTTTATAATAATTTTCTTACATCATTAAACATGATAAATACCATAAGTGCCAGCAGTAAAAACATACCGGCAGCATGGACCATTCCCTCTTTTTCACGGTCAATAGGCTTTCTGCGTATAGCCTCGATGATCAGAAATACCAGACGTCCGCCATCCAGTGCAGGAAGTGGAAGCAGGTTCATCACACCCAGGTTTGCGCTTAAAAGAATGGCAAAATTCACAAGTACCATGGCAACCACTGTATTTCCTGCAGGTGCTGCCTGCTCCACCGTCTGGTCAATGGTAGTAACGATCCCTACAGGGCCACTGATATCATCTGCGCTTACTCTGCCGGCAAATATCATATGAAAACTGTCAAATACATAGTAGATCCAGTGTTCCACCTCATAAACCGACTGCACCAGCAGCTGCACCGGATTTGTGATCTTCTGAAGTTTTGCCTCAAACCGCACACCGATCATGGACTGCCCTGTCTTATCGTTATAAACCGGAGTGATCTTTGCCGATCTCTTCTCTGTTTTCCCATTTTCATCTGTATGTTTCCAGGTAATGGTCACATCCTGATGAGGATGGGCTGTAAGATAAGGTGAAAGATCCCGGTAAGAATGGACCGCTCTGTGGTCTACTTTTATGATCACATCTCCTGTAAGGATCCCCGCCTGCTCAGCCGGGTACCCTTCTTCTACACCCATGACCACCGGCTCATAAAAGCCACCGGCACAGCCTACGATAACAAGGGATAACAGGAAAGCCAGAATGAAATTAAATAAAGGGCCTCCAAAAACCACGGCAATACGGTTAAATACAGGTTTGTTATTAAAAGCCCTGTCCCCTTCTGCATCCTCATCTTCTCCTAACATGGCGCAGGAACCGCCAAAAGGCAGAAGTTTTAAAGAATATCTCGTTTCGCCTTTTACAAAACTTAAAAGCCTCGGTCCCATCCCTAAGGAAAATTCCGTCACTTCAATCCCGCTTAATTTTGCGAATATAAAATGTCCAAGTTCATGGAACAGGATGATTCCCCCAAGGATCAGCACTGCCAGTACAATATTCATAGGATTTCATTCATCCTTTCCTGTTTTCATTTATGGTAATATCACCGCCAGGTGACATATCCGTTTAACTTAAATATTCCACTTTGAATGGATAAAGTCATAAGTTTCTGCTTCCGCTGCCAGGATCTGATCTACATCTGGTGCATCAACCTTCTTATGATGCTCCATGGATGCCTGGATCATGTCCGGAATGGTCAGATACGGGATCTTTTTCTTTAAAAACAGACTTACTGCCATCTCATTGGCTGCATTAAATACAGTTGGCATACTTCCGCCTGTCTTTCCTGCCTGGTATGCCAGTTTTAATCCCTTAAATGTTTCCGGATCCGGTACATCAAAGGTGATCTCACGAAGCTTTGTAAAGTCCAGTCTGTCTCCTGGAAGAAAACGTCTTTCCGGATAGTATAATGCATACTGGATCGGCAGTTTCATATCCGGTGTACCTAGCTGGGCGATCACTGCTCCATCTTCATACTCGATCATGGAATGGATAATACTTGCAGGCTGGATCACTACCTGGATCTGATCTAAGGATACATCAAACAGCCAGCCGGCTTCCATTACTTCCAGTCCCTTATTGACCATAGTAGAGGAGTCGATGGTGATCTTGTGGCCCATAGACCAGTTTGGATGCTTTAAGGCATCTTCCACCTGGACTTTTTCCAGCTGTTCTCTTTTCCATCCTCTGAAAGGACCTCCGGAAGCAGTCAGAAGGATCTTATGGATCTTATTTCCGGCTGCTCCCTGAAGGCACTGGAAGATTGCAGAATGTTCGGAGTCTACCGGAAGGATCTTCACACCCATTTTCTTTGCCAACGGCATGATAATGTGACCGGCTGTGACCAGTGTCTCCTTATTTGCCAGAGCAATGTCTTTTCCTGCTTCCATGGCAGCGATGGTAGGCCGGATACCGATCATTCCCACTACTGCGGTAACTACGATCTCTGCCTTTGGCTCTGTTGCAACAGCGATCAGGCCCTCCATACCGGAAAGGATCTTCACATCCAGATCTTTTACCCTTTCTTTCAGTTCTTTTGCCTTTTCTTCACTCCACAGGCAGGCGATCTCCGGCTTAAATTCGCGGATCTGTTTTTCGATCAAATCCACATTGGAACCGGCTGCCAGAGCCGTTACCTTAATATCTTTATTGTATCTTACTACCTCTAATGTCTGGGTTCCGATGGAACCGGTTGAACCCAGGATTGATATGTTCTTTACCATAATTATTCTCCCTTTGTAAAGGAAATGCTTAAAATCATGCTGCTCCTTTTAATTTAAATTGCCTATCTTACTATCTTAAAAAAGTAACTGCAAAATAAATAGCAGGAGCTGTAAATATCATACTGTCAAAACGATCCAGGATACCTCCGTGTCCCGGGATCAGATGGCCATAATCTTTAATATTGTGGTTTCTCTTAATAGCAGACGCTGCCAGATCTCCAATCTGTGAGATAACTGCCGCAATAGCGCAGGCAATGGCGCAGGCAACCATGGGATTTGCCACTTCTTCCATATTATGACCAAAATAAGCACCATAAGCAAGGCCTAACAGTGCAGAACCAACTACACCGCCTACAGCCCCTTCAATGGACTTTTTCGGACTTAATACAGGCGCCAGTTTATGTTTTCCAAGAAGCATTCCTACGCAGTAGGCGCTGGTGTCGCAGCCCCAGGAGCTTAAAAAGATCAGCCATACCAGATAAGCTCCGTCATGCATGCTGCGGGTCTGATACAGAAAAGAAAGCATTACCGGAACATAGCACACACCAAAAAAGGCGCCGGTTATCTCTTCTGTTTTAAAGCTTGGAAAAGTAAAAACATAGAGAGCCATTAAAAGCATCAGGGATGCAATGATCATTAATGTAAGATACTTCTGTCCCTCAAACCATAAGATCCCATAATAGCAGACAGCTGTCAGATAGCCAACTGCAGCTACTGATCTTTTTTCGATCCCGAGAACGCGGTACAGTTCAAACAGGCCTACCAGTGAAATAAGGGCTGTCACTGCAAAAAGGAGGGCGCCTCCTTTTCCAACGAAGAAAATAGCAAGGATGACCAGTACGATACCACTGATCAATCGTGTTGTAAACATAAAAATCTCCTTTTTGAATACGTTATTTTACCCCGCCGAACCGTCGATCTCTCTTATTATACTGAAAGATCGCCTTTTCCAGTTCCTTCTCATCAAAATCCGGCCACAGACAATCTGTAACATACAGTTCTGTATATGCCAGCTGCCACAGCAGATAATTGGACAGTCTTAACTCTCCGCTGGTACGGATCAGCAGATCCGGATCCGGGATATCCGCGGTATCCAGATAAGAAGCAAATACAGATTCTGTAATATCCTCTGCCTCCACTTTTCCTGCCTTTACATCCTCTGCCAGTTTCGCAGCTGCTCTGCGGATCTCATCTCTTCCACCATAATTGACTGCGATCACAAAGGTAAGTCCTGTATTATCCTTTGTCTCTTCTTCCAGACGGTTGATGCCGTCAATAATATCCTGGGCAAAACGTCTTCTGTCACCGATCATCTTTACCCGCACATTGTTGGCAGAAGCGATTTTTAACAGGCGGACCATATAATAACGGAACAGTTGCATCAGCGCTCCTACTTCTTCTTCGGACCTTTTCCAGTTTTCAGTAGAAAATCCGTAAACAGTCAGATATTTGATGCCCATTCTGGCAGCGATCTCTACTGTCTTTTCTACTGTAACACAGCCTTCTTTGTGACCAAAGGTTCTAGGAAGACCTCTTTTTTTCGCCCAGCGGCCATTTCCGTCTAAAATAAGTGCTACATGAGCCGGTATTACCATATTACTGTCTAATGCCATTTTCCTCACCTTTTCTTATCTTATTGCATAAAACGAAGAGGCAGGAGTCTCTCCTGCCTCCGTATCAATTTCAGAGACTATACAGTCATGATCTCTTTTGTCTTTTCTTCTACTGCCTTGTCAACACGCTCAATGGTCTTGTCAGTCAGTTTCTGCATCTTCTCAGTCAGATCAGCTAACTCGTCCTCTGTGATCTCTCCAGCTTTCTCTGCTTTCTTAAATGCATCATTTGCATCGCGGCGGATGTTGCGGACAGCAACCTTTGCGTTGTCACCTTTCTTCTTTACTTCCTTTGCAACTTCTTTTCTTCGGTCCTCAGTCATCTCCGGGAAGATCAGGCGGATGCAGTTTCCGTCGTTGGTAGGATTGATACCTAACTCAGATGTAAGGATCGCTTTTTCGATTGCTTTTAACAGGCTCTTTTCCCATGGCTGGATCACGATCATACGTGCTTCCGGAACAGATACGTTTCCTACCTGCTGAAGAGGTGTTGGTGTTCCGTAGTAATCCACTTTAATCTTGTCTAATACATGTGGGTTTGCACGGCCTGCGCGGATAGTTCCGTAATCAGCTAACAGAACTTCCATTGTCTTGTCCATCTTATCCTGATAAAACTTTAAATCTTCCATAAGTTCCCTCCTGAACATGCAGCTTTTGCTGTCATTTTATATTCATAGCGTTTTCGCTTTTATTCTTACTTATTGTGTTACCGTAATGATCGATCAAGCAGTAACGATGGTTCCGTTGATACGGCCCTGCATAGCATTTGCAATACCGTCCGGTTCATTTAAGCTGAATACAGCCATTGGCATCTTGTGTTCCATGCACATAATAGACGCGGTCAGATCTACAACTGCTAACTGGCGGTCGATCACTTCCTGAATGGAAATGGTATCAAATTTCTTTGCCTCTGGATTTACCTTTGGATCGCTGTCATATACACCGTCAATAGCCTTTGCAAGAAGGATGCAGTCTGCCTCCATCTCAATTGCACGCAGTGTGATACCTGTATCAGTTGAGAAATAAGGATGTCCTGTACCGCCTGCAAAGAACACCACCTTTCCCTCTGCAAAGCACTTATTTGCCTGATCCTTGGAGAACAGCTGGGTCATAGTGCCACATGCAAATGGGGTAAAGATCTCTGTCTGCATTCCCGCATTGCGGAAGATCTCAGAAACATAGATACAGTTCATAACTGTAGCTAACATACCGATCTGGTCTGCCTTGGTACGCTCAATGGCATCGCTGGTACGGCCTCTCCAGAAGTTTCCGCCTCCGATCACAATACCTACCTGAACGCCTGCGTCTACAGATAATTTTACCTGTCTTGCTACCTCTTTTACAGTATCTTCGTCGAAACCGGTCTTTTTAGGACCTGCAAGGGCCTCGCCGCTTAATTTTAAGAATACACGGTTCATTTTCATAAATGAGTTTCTCCTTGTGTTGGATTATACTTTTTTAAGTATAACATAGGAATGTATTTTTGGAAAGATTATTTTCACTGTTCGCGGATCCGTTCACGGATGCTCCTTGCATCTGTGTCCGACAATGGATCACAGATATCATAGATCTTTGCAGTCAGTTCCGGATCATTTCCTACATTTTTAATGATCCACAATCTGGACTCTCCTGATTTTTTAAACCGGAGGACTTTTGCAATGGTAAACAGAAGTTCTTTTTCTTTTGCATCATTTGCGTCACTTAACTGTTTTTGCTGGTAACGCTTCTGCTTTTTCTCATATTTACTTACCTTTGTCTTTTCACGCTGGGCAATGGCAGCTCCCGGAGTACCGTATCCCTTCTCTAACCATATGGTTTCTACCTGATACGTTCCGTCTTCAATGGTCATAACAGCCATGGAAAGAGGCAGTGTATTCCGCTTATAACCACAACTTCCGGGATTTAGCCACAACCTTCCCGCGATCTCCTGCTGCTGGTACATATGGGAATGGCCAAAGATCACTACCTGAGCATCTCCTAATGCCACAGGGATGTCCGTTCTCTGATGGGCCATGACCATTTTCACACCGCCGATTTCAAAACGTTTGATCCCCGGCAGTCCCCCGGACCAGCCTCTGTCATTATTTCCCCTTACTGCAAAAAGCGGCTGCTTTCCGCTTAATTTCATATACAGCATCTGCGTATCAAAATCACCTGCATGTACGATCACGTCGCAGGTTTCCAGTATCTTCTCCACCTCCGGGCGCAGCACTCCATGGGTATCTGCCATCATTGCCACCCTTACAGGTCCCCGTTCCATTTTTCTTCCTCCTTGGTTTCACATATACACGCTCTGAAAATACCAGATTATTATATACGATTATTTTCTGACTGACAATCATTTCAGCCATAACATCTTCTTGTATTATTTACTAAAACTTCCCACACCGATGTGGTGTGTTGAACC
>UMIC01024794.1_pt1 | contig 13683 bp, 13 predicted proteins | sample 1965681 | NCBI WGS metagenome assembly UMIC01 (sample SAMEA4836114, study PRJEB28245) | human gut metagenome | biome: gut microbiome; material: fecal sample | place: Denmark | collected 2008
AGAATGCTGAGCATCTGGCTCTTGTCGAAACGCTGGACAACGGTAAGCCGATTCGTGAAACCAGCGCGGTGGATATTCCTATGGGGGCTGACCATTTCCGTTATTTCGCAGGCTGTATCCGTGCGCAGGAAGGCACAGCGACTATGCTTGACGACAATACGATGTCTCTTGTGATTCATGAACCGATCGGTGTGGTCGGACAGATTATTCCCTGGAATTTCCCATTTCTTATGGCCTGCTGGAAGCTCGCTCCGGCGCTGGCGGCAGGCGATACGATCGTTATCAAGCCGTCTTCCCATACGTCTTTGTCTCTCATGGAACTGGTCAGGCTGATTGCCGATGTGCTGCCGGCAGGCGTGCTGAACGTGATTACCGGTGCCGGTTCCAAATCTGGGCAGTGGATTCTTGATCATCCTGATTTCGACAAGCTGGCATTCACAGGCTCTACTGAAATTGGCCGCAGCGTATATCAGGCAGCTGTAGACAAACTGATTCCTGTCACTTTGGAACTTGGCGGCAAATCGGCCAACATGATTTTTGACGACTGCGATCTGGAGCAGGCGGTGGAAGGTGTGGCGACAGGCATCCTCTTTAATCAGGGACAGGTCTGCTGCGCCGGTTCCCGTGTATTTGTGCAGGAAGGCATCTTTGACAAGTTTGTCGCTAGGCTGAAGGCAACTTTTGAAGGCGTCAAAGTGGGCGACCCGACAGATCCGTCTACCCAGCTGGGGGCGCAGATTTATAAGAGCCAGCAGGAAAAGGTGCTGAAATATATCAAGATCGGTCTGGAAGAGGGCGGCGAGCTGGTGACCGGCGGCGAACGCTACACGGAAAACGGATGCGACAAAGGCTTCTTCATGAAACCGACCATTCTCATTTCGAAGACAAATGCGGCACGCGTATGCCAGGAAGAAATCTTCGGGCCGGTCGTTGTGGTGCAGAAGTTTAAGACGGTTGATGAAGTTATCGAACTGGCGAACGACAGTGTGTACGGTCTGGGCGGCGGCGTTTTCACGAGCAGCCTGAATACGGCCATGAAGGTCAGCCGCGGCGTACAGACGGGCCGTGTCTGGGTCAATACGTACAACGCGATTCCCGCGGGCGCTCCCTTCGGCGGCTACAAGCAGTCCGGCATCGGCCGTGAAACACACAAGGTCATGCTGGAACATTACAGCCAGACGAAGAACATCATGATCAATTTGAAAGAGGGCACCACGGGCCTCTATGATGTGAAATAAGGCAGGAAAATAAAAAAGACGCGGCGGCGTCTTTTTTATTTCTCCGGCGGAAGCCGGAAATGATGTTTTGGCTGTAGTTTTTATTTCTTCTGAAGAATCTTGATGATCTCCCCGATGTAGGCGCTGTGGTTATTGCCGGCGCGGCGCCCTGTGTTCCACTCGTCATACGCGCTCTTGTCGGTGTAATGATCCGGCGTCATTTCGGCGGTATAAATTTTTTTGCATACGAAGATGAGATCTGCTTCTTCAATGCCTGCCGCGTCGCCGATGGCAAGAGGGTGGAGTCCGGAGCCTTCATACTTGTTTTCATCCCGGCCGGAGTGGCTGCCCATGTAGCTCATCTGCGGTTTATGTTTCTCCGGGAGGAATGACAGGGTGAAATAATCCTGGCTGTCGAGAATCGTTTTGGTGAAACGGCTCTGTCGGATGTAGATGGTGGCGGTTTTCTTTCTCCACATGACGCCGAAGCCGCCCCAGGTGACAAGAAGCGTATTGCATTTCTCTATATTTCCTGCGGTCACAAGGACGTACCTGCTCCATGAGGTAAAGGGATTGATGTTTATTTCTTCCGGGGTGATTTCTGTAAAAGCCATCACAAGCCTCCTTTTATAAATGATTTGTAATTGACATAAACAGTATAACAAATCGGTGAGAATCAGGCGAGGAGGAAGAGGAGCGGGGAAAGCGGTGCGGCAGCCATTTGACATTCAGGAATGCATTGGATATAACTGTATATTGTAAGAGAATATTAAAATGATAAAAGGGAAGGAGGAGCTATGGAAAGAAATACAGGCTGGAAGCGTATCGTGTACCTGATGTGTGCCATCCAGGTGGGTGCGGGAATCGCGATGATCGGCGTCATGGCGTTTCTTCCTCTTTTTCTGGGAGAGATCGGTGTCACTGATGCGGGCGAGGCGGCTTTCTGGGCGGGGCTCATTTCGGGAGTCACACCGTTTATGATTGCTCTTTCCGCGCCTTTCTGGTCCATCCAGGCAGACCGCCGCGGCCCGAAACTTGTCATGTCCATCGTTCTTGCGGCGGTGACACTGACAGCGTTTCTCTGCGCCGTATCCACTTCGCCGTGGCAGGTGTTTATCTTCCGCCTGCTGCAGGGGCTGGTGGGCGGTTTCGTTCCCATCGGACTGTCGGTCATTGCTTCCGTATCTCCGGAAGAAGAAACGTCCCGTACGCTCGGTTACTTTCAGGCGGCCATGGTGTCAGGCATTATGTTCGGCCCTCTTGTGGGAGGTCTTGTGGCGGACACGCTGGGGTACCGCATGCCCTTTGTCTTCTTTGGAGTCCTGTCCCTGATCTGTTTGATCTGCCTCCGCCTGTTCATGCCGGAAATCCATCGCAAGGGAGCGGCAGGAGAGAAATCTTCCACCTGGCAGGAATTGAAATATTTTGCTGCCATTCCCCGCGTGCGTCTTATGGTGGGGATCCAGTTCCTCTGTAATTTCGGCATCACCGGTATCGGTCCCATACTCCCTCTTTACATCAAGGATATGCTCGGCGGAGAATCGGAGATTATCGCCACGATCGTAGGCATCATTATATTTCTTGCCGGCGGCGCGAGTGCGCTCTGCTCTCTTTCCACAGGGGCGGTAACTGCCCGCATTTCTCTGCCGCGGCTTTTGACAGCGGCGACCGTTTTTGTGGGACTGACTTTTATCATGCAGTATATGATGACAAACGTGTGGGGGCTTGGTTTCTTCCGTGCCGTTACAGGAATCGGCATGGGGTTCATCATGCCTGTGGCCAATACGCTCATCGCGCAGGCGGTGCCCAATGAAAAGAGATCCATCGTCTTCGGCGTCGTGTCAAGCGTCGTTCTCATGGGCAACGTGGCAGGCCCTGTATGCAGCGGAGCGCTTGCCATGGTATGCGGTTATGCGGCCGTTTTCTGGTCTACCGCTGTTGCGTTCCTTGCGGCGGGCATTGTCGTATATATCAATTTCAAAGATGAAATAAACGGAAATAAGGAGATTTGATTGCGTTTTTTCTTTAAAACAGTAAAAATACTGATTCTTTTTCTTCTGCTTGCCTTTGTCGGAGCAGGATTCTATGCGGGAAATACCGCTTATGAAACGATGCTCACCGTGCCGTGGGAGAAAATCCTCGGCGTGACGAAACAGACGGCAGATCTTTCGCGCATTCACCGCAGGGAGCAGAAGGACGGGTGGCAGCCCGTAGAAATCCGTTCCGCTGACGGGACGAAACTTCGCGGGACCTACATCGAAAACAGCCGTTCCTCTGACCGTACGGTTATTCTTCTTCACGGGCTTTATCAGAATCGCTCCATGTGCATCCCTTATGTGGATATGTATCGGGATATGGGGTATAATGTCCTCCTCATCGACCAGCGGGGCCACGGAGAAAGCGGCGGCAGCCATACCACCTGGGGTCTTCGTGAAACGGACGATCTTGATGCCTGGACAGAGTGGCTGAGAGGAAAGGACGGCGGCGTGAAAATCGGTATGCATGGGATTTCGCTCGGCGCGGCGATGGCTCTTATTTACAGCGGAACGGAAAGAGGGAAAAATATTTCTTTCTATGTGGCTGACAGTGCTTATGGGGGCATGATGGAACTGGGGAAGGACAAGATCTCCGCCTATACCGGCGATCCCCGGTTTTTGTGGGGGATGGATCTCGTGGAGCCTTTTTTTCAAAGCGTCCTGTGGCTGAGGAGCGGAAAGACACTGTCCGACATAGATCCGTTGGAGGCGGTCAGACGTATGACAGCACCTGTCCTTTTTCTCCACGGCGGCGCGGACACACTCATTCCGCCGAAGACGGCAGAGGAACTGCTGCAGGCATCAGGAAGCAGCCAAAAGGAACTTTTTATTTTTGACGGCGCGGGCCACACCATGGAAATGGCGGTAAACGGCGATGCTTACCGAAAGGCGGTCCGTGTATTTCTTGAAAGTCTTTCTCAAAACATGTGATACAATAAAAACAGAGAAGTGCTGAATCGAGAAAGGAGCGACCATGCTGATCCGTGAACGTACAGAAAAGCTGGAAAAGAAACTTCTGAGTCCTAAAGCGGCTTTTTCCGCGGACGCAAAAAGAAGCAGGGAGGAAACGGAAGATCCCATGCGCACGAAATTTCAGCGCGACAGGGACCGTATTCTCCACAGCAATTCTTTCCGCCGGCTGAAACATAAGACACAGGTATATATCGCGCCTGAAGGCGACCACTACCGGACACGCATGACGCATACCCTTGAAGTGGCGCAGATCGGCCGTACGATGGCCCGCGCCCTGCGGCTGAATGAAGACCTTGTGGAAGCCATCGCCATGGGCCACGACCTGGGACACACCCCTTTCGGACATGTGGGAGAGCAGGCGCTCCGCGACGTATGCGGCCATTTCGAGCATAACGAACAAAGCGTGCGCATCGTGGAATGTCTTGAAAATGACGGCAGAGGACTCAATCTGACCGAGGAAGTGAAAGACGGCATGCTCAATCATTCAGGCGATCTTAAAGCGCACACGCTGGAGGGCGGGCTCATCAAGTACGCTGACCGTATTGCCTACCTCTGCCATGACTATGATGACGCAGAAAATATGGGGCTCATCTCGGCAAAGGAACTGCCCGACCGTGTCCGCCGCGTGCTGGGGACGACCCACTCCTCCATGATTACAGCCATGGTACAAAATCTTGTGGAAAATTCTATGGGTGAAGATACCATACACATGGATAAAGAAGGGGACGAAGTCCTTCTTGAATTCCGGTCCTTCATGTTTGACCGGGTCTACATGTCACAGCCGCTCATCCCCGATCGGAAACGGGGACATGGCGTAGTCGTCATGCTTTATGAATGGTACATGAACCATCCTGATGAGCTGCCGGAGAAGCAGAAAAAACTGGCGCAGGGAAATATTTCTTTGGCTGCCAGAGATTACATCAGCGGGCTTACCGATAATTTCGCCATCAACCTGTTCAAAGAGAAATATATGCCCAAGTATTGGAACCTGTAAATCAAAAAGCCGTGAGGAAAGAAAACGAAAAATCCTCATGGCTTTTCCTGTAATTGATACTGCGGCAGTATACTTGATTTCGTACTTCTTGTTTACGATTAAAAGGTGGGCATGATGTCCCGTAATCCTTGTATTTCTTTACAGCATCGTGCTGAGCTTTCCCACTCTTTGGGAATGGCGCGCTTCAGAATAGAACTTGAGGAACTTCCGCGCGATGACGGAGAGGGGACGGCCTTTGACCTTGACCACCGTTTTGTACAGTTCTGTGTCGGCTTCTTCGATACGGCGGCAGGTGAAATGACAGCCGATGTCCTCCCCCGGCTCAATGGGAACGAGGCTTACGCCGTAATCATCTTCCGCCCATTGGAGTGCCGCGGTCCTTGTCGTGCAGATGCTGAGAATATTCGGCTTTAAATTGTGTGCCTTAAAAATTTTGTTCATGATCAGATTGCAGCCTGCGGATGCACAGAGCGGCAGAGAGGCCAGATCTTTAATGGAAACCGTTTCCTTGTCGCCGATGTCGGTGAGGAATTTGGAATTTTTCGAGAAAATGGCGCATATATCTTCCTCTCTTTGGAATAAGATTTCAAAATCATTTTGATGGATCAGGGGCACACTTAAAATGCCCAGTTCCGTGATACCGGAAAGAAGCTGCTGTGACTGCTCATTTACGCTGCCTTCGTAAATTTCATAAACCACATTCGGAAATAAGTCATGGAATGGTTCCAAACAGGTCTTAATGAAAATGGATGAACGGGAGTTGGCGGCGCTGATACGCAGCGTGCCCCGGTTTCCATCGCTGATGTCATCAATTTCAATCCGTGCCATATCTTCCAGTGAACAAATATACTTCGCCTTGTGGTAGAGGATTTTTCCTGCATCCGTTAAGATCAGATGCTTGCTTCCTCTTGTTGTGATAATCAATTTTGTACCGAAATATCCTTCCAGCGATTTCAGCTGTTTGGAAAGCGCCGGCTGGGCGATATGGACAAATTCAGAAGCGGACGTCATGCTGCCTGCTTCCACGATAGCCAGAAAATTTCTGTAATTATCTATTTCCATGAGTAGACTCCTTTTCAATGCAATGGAAAAAGCTTCCTCTTTTTCGTTTCGATGCCGGTCGAATTTGCATTTGTCAGAGTTTGCTGTATCTCTATATAGATTAGTATATTATTAATTATAAGTCAATAAAAAGTATGCAAAAATGGAAATATTTCTAATAAGAAATATTTCAAATTCCAATCGGGTATTTTTATTTTTTTTCTGCCTGGTGTACTGTATAGACATAAGAAAGGCTGCCGGCCAAATGGATTTGCATAATGTACTGAGTTTGCTGTTTCCGAAACAGAGAGGAGAATTATCATGACAGTTCAGAAAAAACAGGCTTTTGGCAGAATTTTGCGCCATCGTCTTGACGCTGCGAAATTATTCCCGAATTTAGGTGAGAAGGGAAAAGATTTCACTGATTATATCCAGGGGGCGCCCGTGACCAAATCGGAGCTCGCCCGTCATGCAGAAAGAATCAGATTATCTCTTGTGACAAAATAATATCGGATCGGCTCTCACCTTCCCAGATTCGATTTTATTATCTGTCTCTTTAGCGAAATGGCTTGCCTGTGCAGGTCATTTTTTGTTTGCTTGTTTAGGAAATAGGCGGGCACCGGCACAAATCATTCTAACGGTCTTGCCCGCATTACTGAGTCGGCGAAAGAAGTCGTCATAATGACAGGAGACGCTGATCGTCATTCAAGGTGTCGGCGAAGAATCTGTTACACTGATGACATTTTACCGCCTTCCTCCTCACGGTAACAGATCCTTCGCTGCCGCTCTTAGTTTCTAGCTTCTAGCTCCTAGCCCTTAGCTCCTAGCTTCTAGCTTCTAACCGCTAACTGCCAATAGCTAACAGCTAATGACTAACAGCTAATGACTAATGACTAACGGTAAAGAGAAAATAATTTTTATTCTGATGTGGAAATAAAAAATATTAAAGAATAATTAGTAGAACGGAAGGGCGGTTTATTCCCTGCAGGAAAGGGAAGCGGGCTTTTCAGGGTCTATATTTTATTGCCTATATTTCATATTAAAAAGAAAAAATAGGAATAACTTATTTATAAGGCATATCTAAATATTCTTATAAGATATTTTTAATATTTTAGAATAAATGTTAATCTTTTATCAGCCAAAGGAACGACGGCAGGAAACCGCTCCGCAGTGATCCGGAATTAATCGGCCTGCTCTGAAAAAAGAAGCGGTTAAAGTGCATGGCAGCCCCTGCCGGCATGTTTCTTATGACGAACTGATGGAACCTTGCGAAAATGGCGGTTCCGTATTTCCTAAAGTCCCGGACAGAAAGGAGGTTGCTGCATGGAAATGGAAGAAGAGGAAAAACGTAAGATTCGTGAATTCCTGAAGAAGGTGGATAAAAAATATTATCGTCCCGATATCAAAGAAAGGAAATCCTTGTCCGAAGAAATGGTAGATGCGGCAGAAGAGACGGGCGGAACTATTCCTCCTTTGGAGGAGGAGTAACCCTGCAGGTAGGAAATAGTTCAGAAAACGTCTTGGTGATTACTGCACTTTTATGACTTATTTCATGCTTACAATTACCATTGCTTTTACAGGATTGGGGGAGTATTCAATTTATGGAAATGATTATGATGATGGATCCGGCAGTGAAGTGTCTTTGCCTTCTTGCTGTCGTGGCGATCCTCTTTGTTACGGAAAAACTTCCGCTGGCGGTGACGTCAGTTTTCGCCGCCATTTTTTGCTGGCTTCTGGGCCTTGTGCCGATTGAACAGGTATTTCTGGGACTTGCCGATTCGACGGTCGTCCTCTTCGGCGGTATGTTTATCGTAGGCGCCGCCATGTTTTACACCGGTCTTGCCCAGGATATCGGCGGGCAGATCGTCAAGCTTTTTGGTACAGGGGAAATTAAACTGATGGTCGGCATTATGGTTATTGCTGCTGTCATGTCTGCCTTCCTGTCCAATACGGGAACCACAGCGTGCCTTATTCCGGTGGTTATCGGTATCTGTAAAGAAGCGCACATTCCCGTTTCCCGTGAAATGATGCCCCTTGCCTTTGCGGCAGGTCTCGGCGGTACCTGCACACTCATCGGTACCCCTCCAAACATCATTGCGAACGTAGCCCTGAAAGCGGCGGGCATGGGGGATCTTCAATTCGGTTTCTTTGAATATGCCTGGATCGGTGTACCGATTACCGTGGCAGGCATTCTCTACATGGTATTCATTGGCCGCCACTTGCTGCCTAAGACAGACGCCGATGATTTTAATGTGGATGAAGTGGAACAGGAAATCGAGGCCAATGAAACATCTAAAACAAAGAAAATCATCTGCGGCATAATCATGCTCGGTGTAATTATCACCATGGCGACAGGCTTCGTACCGCTGGAAATTGCGGCGGTTATCGGTGCGCTTCTCTGTGTCATTACCGGCTGCCTTTCCGAACGCCAGGCCTATGATTCCATTGACTGGGTCACCATTTTCCTCTTCGCCGGCATGATTCCGCTGGCGAGCGCTATGAATACCTCCGGCGCGGGGAAACTCATTGCGGAGTATACAGTGGCGGCTCTCGGCGGAAATCCGTCTCCCTATGTCATCACCGCGGTGCTCTTCATCCTGGCCGTTGTCCTGACGCAGTTCATGAGCAATACCGCTTCCAAAGCACTCCTCTGCCCTGTGGGCATCGCTTTGGCAGCCCAGGTCGGCGCGTCCCCGCGGGCTGTTCTCATGGCGATTCTTATCGCATCCTCCTGTGCTTTTGCAAGTCCTGTAGGTACTCCGCCGAATACTCTCGTTCTCGGCCCGGGAAAGTACTCCTTCATGGACTTTGTCAAGTGCGGCACCGGTCTTGTTGTCATCTGCCTCGTGGTATCCATTGCGGTAATCCCCGTGGTATGGCCTTTCTTCCCGAATTAAGGGGAGTATGGCAGTATGACTGAAAACAGGAAATAATAGGCCTGTTTTGCTGTCGAAATCAGAAAGTCTGTCGGATATATCAAACCGATGGACTTTCTTTTTTATGGATAGGGTATCAAGCCGTCAGTTGTTAGCCATTAGCTATTAGCAGTTAGCAGTTAGCAACTAGCAGCTAGAAGCTAAGAACTAGCAGCTAGGAGCTAAGAGCGGCAGCGAAGGATCTATTACCATGGTGAAGAAAGACGTAGGATGTCATCCGAGTAATAGATTCTTCACTCTGTGCTACTATTCCGCTTCCCTGCCTTCTCATATGGCATTCTTGCGTTCATTCAGAATGACCGGGGACGGCAAGGCGCTATAATGAGGAAAGCGTCAGTCGTCATCCTGAACGAATGTGAAGGATCTGTTTCTGCGATGAGGGAAGCCGGTAATACGTCATCCGAGTAATAGATTCTTCACTCTGTGTCACTATCCCGCTTTCCTGCCTTTCCTACACAGCATTCTTATCTCCGTTCTGAATGACGATTTAGGGGAAGCGCGTCACTAACGATAGGGAATGGAAAGCGTCATAATGAGGGAAACGTTAAGCGTCATCCTGAACGAACGTGAAGGATCTATTACCGTGAGGAGGAAGGGGGTAAAATGTCATCAGTGTAACAGATTCTTTGCTTTGTGTCATATTGCTGATTCCCGCTTTTCTCATAAAACATTTTTGCCAAAGCTCTGAATGACGGGAAACGGTAAGACGCCATCAAAGTAATGGATTCTTTGCTCTGTGTCACTATCTCGCTTCCTGTCTTTCTCCCACAGCATTCTTGCTCCTGCTCTGAGTAACTGGGTTCGGAAAGGGTGTCCGGGGTATAAGGGATAATTATTCTGCCGGATAAAAACCGCCTCTGAAGGTCAGATTCAGGTCTGACGGCCAGGGCGGCATTTTAATATTTATAGGATGTATTTTTCAGCAAAAACGGCGGTAGAGTTTTTCTGCAGCTTCCACGTCTGTCATATGGAAGCGGTGGAGTTTTTTGGTAAGCATGCCGATAAAAGGGTGGGTGCGGAGGAAGCGGACCGCTTTTTCTTTTATCCCATTTTTATCTGTATCGGTATAGCCTTTTTCAATGGCATCCAGCCAGTCTCTTTCTTCTGCGTAGTTTATTCTGCAGATTCCGTGGAGAAGAAGAAGGAAATCTTGTATTTTCTGCGTTTCTTTCCTGCTGCAGTAGTGCCGGCTTTCCCAGTCGAGAAACGTAATTTTTCCGCCGGTGCTGCACAGGATATCCCGCGGCGCAGGACGGCCGTGGATGACATCCGCATTGTGGAGTGCGGCAAGAGACGCGCCTATGCGGTAGAGAAGATTCTTTTTTTCTTCAAAGGTGAAATTAGGATCTTCCATCCAATCTTCTATCGTGGGGCCGCCGTCACGGGTGACCATGTATTCGGATGTGAGAACTTCGATTTGCGGAACGAGCCCGGGGCATGCCTTCGCGGCGATAGCAATCCGGGCGACTTCGAAAAGAAATTCCGTTTCCGGAGGCTGTTTTACCAGCCGGTTTCTTTTATTGCTGTACTTTCTTTTGATCCAAAAAATGGTATCATCGATTTTAAATCGTATATTCTTTTGATCCGGATGGCAGGCGATTTCTTTTTCCGCCGCTTGTTTTATGATTTCTGCATTCATGATTTCTCTGTGTGATGGTTAAATACTTTTAATAGATATATCCATCTTAGCACGTTGACCCGATTTTTCAAGTTTCATGGAAGAGCCGGCGGCTTGAATAATCGGTTTATATTTCCTATACTGGACGTAGAATGATGAGAGGACACAGGGGATTGGAGCGGTGTGCAGGAGGACATATGGAAGCGGATGAGTGGGAAAGAACGGCCTGCGGAGAAATAAAAAGAGAGAAGCACTTTTGGGGAGAGAAATTTGTGTCTCCTCTCGGTTTATGCTGTTTCTTTCTTGCTGCTTCGGCGGTTTTCTTCCGGAGCCCTTTAGTTTCTTTGACGCTTCTTTTGCTTCCGCCTGCCTGGGAGGATTGGAAGACGGGGTATGTTTCCGATCATTGGAGCGTTTTCCTTGCGGCGGCAGGGTTGGGGCACAATGTTTTTTACAGCCGCCTGACGGATGGTTTTATATCCTGCGCTTTTGTTCTTGGCCTGTACGGGCTTCTCTTTCTGCTGGCAAAGCATGCCATGGGGGCGGGAGACATATTTCTTTCAGGTGCGGCTGCATTATGGCTTGCGCCGGTTTCCGTACCGCTTTTCCTGTTTCTTTCCGCTTTCTCCGCGGCTATGGCAGGCATGGTGCTTCTTTTCCTTGGCAGAATGTCCCGCAGGGAGGGGATTCCTTTCTGCCCGTTCATCGCGTTGGGAGGTGTGGCGGCGTATGGTGCGGAAGTATTTCAGCTTCCGTTCTTTCCATCGTGGCACTGTTTTATTTGAGGCTCTTCTGGTTTCGGTTATTTTATCGCTTGCGGCGCTGGCGGTGATCCCTCTGTACACGGGATGGCGGAGCGAGAAAAGGCTGGAACTGGCAGCGGAGGAAGTGGCTTCGGCGATACGGCAGGTGGAAATCCTTGCGAAAAATGAGTCGGCCGATTACCCTTCTATGTCGGAAGGGCTCACTTTCTTTTGTGAAACGATGACTGACGGCACGGGACGGTATTACACGAGGAAAGGGACGGAGCGCGTGAATCCGAAAGGATATCTGCCCAAAGGGATCCGCGTGGACGGAGGGAAGGCCTCGCTCCGTTTCCGGAAAGACGGTTTCGCAGGAACGGGAGAAGAATATAATATATTTCTGACCACCAACAATGGGAAATACGGGCGGATGATTACGGTAGCCATGTATACGGGGCGTGTCCGTGTAAGGAAAATAAAATAGTGGGAAAGATCGGTTTTATGGTAGAATGAAAATGTATCAGGGAGATCTGATATATCATTAAAGGAAAGGATTCTTTCCACGGATCATGAGCTGATCCATTTAGTATTTGTCACGAATTTTCGTGCACCTTTTATTTATGTAAGAAAAGAGGAATTTTATATGGCTTATTTTATTACCCCGAATGTTACGGCGGATAATTCCGCTTTCCCTCTTCGGCAGGCAGAAGGGAAAGTTCTTGGCCGCGTCCGTTCCCTTGTCAAGGGATCTACGCCGCGGGCGGGAGTGAAGGATTACCGCTTTTTTGTTGATCCTTTGTCATCGCTGCCGCCTGAAATGGGAGAAGGCCCGCGGTTCGGCTTTACCGGATTTATGAGCCGCAGCGGCTACGGTTTCAATGCTTTTGCCGGTGAAGAGGAGGCGCTTGCCAGATTGCAGGAAGATCTGGGCGGTTCTTTCGTGACATTCACGCCTGCTCTTAGAAATAATAAGTTTTTCGTCCTTGATGATTTGAAAAAGGAAGGACGCACCCCTTTCATGGAACAAGATGAAGATTACCGTCCCGTTCCCGCTTTTGGACGGCAGGGAGAGCCTGCGATGGAAGGAGATATCAATAAATTCTGCCGCCATCTTTTGGAGGGGAAACCTATACCCGGCCTGTCAAAAAAATATTGGAACAATGATTTTACGCCCTACTTCATTGCTGCGGCTACGGAGCGGCATGATGGAAAGTTGGGCGACTTCGTCCTTTTTGCACCTTTGGACGGCGATGCTTTTGAAGAGACGGTCATTGATGAGGGCGGCGCATATTTTCACGGAGGCCGTCTCGGGTACAAAGTGATTGATATCTCTGACGAAATCATGGCGGGCCACGTTCTCCGCTGTGCCAATTCACCCCTTTGGTTCGTACCTTTTGAATATATTGAACGCTTGAAGGAGGGGATGGAAGAAGTGCCGGCTGACGGGGATATCTTATCCGCCCGCGGCATTGAAGAAAGGCCGGCGGTATCCTTTGCGTCCGCCGCGGAAACGCCTGCAGGTTTGGGAAATATCCTGCCTTCCCTTTTGGAGAAAGACACTTCTGAAAGCGTGACTGCCGGAGAGGAAGGACAGGCAATCGATGAGAAAGTGGAAGAAATAGAAATGTCTGAAGAAACGGAGGAAAAACCGGACAGGGAAGATGAATTCCTGAACCGTTTTTCCGCGCTTGCTTCTTCAAAAGGACTTCTGTATGCGGAAAAAGATTTGATCAATTTCCATATTTCTGTGAAATCTTCGCGCCTGACGATCCTGTCGGGGATGAGCGGCACAGGGAAATCACGCCTTGTCCGTCTTTACGGCGAAGCCCTGGGACTGCCTGATGACCGCATCGCCGTTGTGCCTGTCCGCCCGTCATGGATGGATGACGGAGATATTCTCGGCTATGCGGATATGAAAAATATGATTTACCGCCCTGCCGACACGGGTCTGGCGGAGCTTCTTCTTGATGCGGAAAGGCATCCGGAGGAAATGTATATCGTTTGCTTTGATGAAATGAACCTGGCCAGAGCGGAGCATTATTTTGCCCAATTTATTTCCGTACTGGAAAAAGAGGAGGATCCGGTTATCCGCCTGTACAATCCGTCGCTCCAGGGGCGCCTTTATA
>UMIC01006863.1_pt1 | contig 13607 bp, 7 predicted proteins | sample 1965681 | NCBI WGS metagenome assembly UMIC01 (sample SAMEA4836114, study PRJEB28245) | human gut metagenome | biome: gut microbiome; material: fecal sample | place: Denmark | collected 2008
TTTTGTAGTGAACAAAGACCTTTTTGAAAAATACGATATCCCGTTGCCAACAGATTATGAAAGCTTTGTCTCTGCCTGCCAGGCATTTGAACAAGTGGGTATTCGTGGCTTTACTGCAGACTATTATTATGATTATACCTGTATGGAGACACTGCAGGGGTTGTCAGCATCAGAGTTGTCTTCTGTAGAAGGACGTAAGTGGCGTACTGCCTACAGTGACCCGGATAACACAAAAAGAGAAGGTCTGGACAGTACAGTCTGGCCGGAGACTTTTGAACGTATGGAGCAGTTTATCCAGGATACCGGTCTGAGTCAGGATGATCTGGATATGAATTATGATGACATAGTTGAAATGTATCAAAGTGGCAAGCTTGCCATGTACTTTGGCAGCTCTGCCGGTGTAAAAATGTTTCAGGATCAGGGCATAAACACGACATTTCTTCCATTCTTTCAGGAGAACGGCGAAAAGTGGATTATGACTACACCATATTTTCAGGTGGCTTTAAACCGTGATCTGACAAAAGATGAAACACGCAGAAAGAAAGCAATGAAGGTGCTGAATACAATGCTTTCAGCGGATGCGCAGAACAGGATTGTTTATGATGGACAGGATCTGTTGAGTTACAGTCAGGATGTGGATCTTAAGCTTACAGAATATCTGAAAGATGTGAAACCTGTGATCGAAGAAAACCATATGTATATCCGCATTGCATCAAATGACTTTTTCTCCGTTTCCAGGGATGTGGTGTCTAAGATGATCTCAGGAGAATATGATGCAGGGCAGGCCTATGAGTCATTTAACACGCAGCTTCTTGAAGAAGAATCTGTTTCTGAGGATATCGTGCTGGATTCACAGAAATCTTATTCCAACCGTTTTCATAGTAGCGGCGGGAACACGGCATATTCTGTTATGGCAAACACTCTGCGTGGCATTTATGGGACGGATGTGCTGATCGCAACCGGAAACAGCTTTACGGGAAACGTGCTGAAAGCCGGCTATACAGAAAAAATGGCGGGAGACATGATCATGCCAAATGGTCTTTCGGCTTACAGCAGCAAGATGAGCGGAGCCGAACTGAAAGAGACAGTTAAAAACTTTGTAGAAGGCTATGAGGGCGGATTTACTCCGTTTAACCGGGGCTCTCTGCCTGTGGTCAGTGGCATTTCCGTGGAAGTCAAAGAAACAGATGATGGTTACACATTGAGCAAAGTTACAAAAGATGGAAAAAAAGTTCAGGACGAGGATACTTTTACGGTAACCTGCCTTGCGACACCAAAACATATGGAAGCTTATCCTGCAGATGAGAATATTGTGTTTGAGGGAGGAGATACCACTGTGAAAGATACTTGGACAGGACATATTTCAGATGGTGATGCCATTCTTGCAGAGCCTGAAGACTACATGACTCTGAGGTGAGAAGAATGGATATTAAGAATCATAATAAAGGCAGAAAGAAACCTGTCATGGGAAAACGATTCCGGATAGCTGTCTTTACAGCTGTTTTACTGGGAATTGTTCTGTTGGTTTTCCGGTATTCCAGATTTGTGTCGAAAACTATTTATGAGGAAAGTGTTTCTCATCTGACGGAAGTTTTTCATCAGTCTGATAACATGCTGAGGGAACTGACAGATAAGAACCTGACCTATCTTCATATGTGGGGGGAGAATCTGCAGAATATTTCCAGCGAAGATGAAATTCGTGATTATATTAAGAAAGCGCAGGAAGATGCCGGCTTTTTGGAATTCTTTTTTCTGTCAGCTGACGGGAACTATAAGACGGCAACAGGGGAAAACGGGTACCTTGGATTACAGGGAAATACTGAAGAGGAGATCCGGCAGGGAAATGATGTTATTGCGAATGCAACAGTTCCCGGAAAATCTCAGTTGCTTGTTTTTGCCACTCCCAGGGCGCATGGAATCTATCAGGGATTTGAATATGATGCAATTGCCATTGCGTATGAAAATTCTGATATTGTAGATGTGCTGGATATTTCTGCCTTCAATGGAGATGCTCAGAGTTTTACTGTTCATCCGGATGGCCGTGTTGTGGTCGATCATTCTTCTGAGTCATGGGGGAACGTGTATAACTTCTTTGGCGTTCTGAGAGAACATTCAGACATGTCCGAAAAAGAAATCAATGAGCTTTCGGAAAAGTTTAAAGCAGGACGTACCGATGCGATGCTGGTGAATCTGGATAAAGAGAATTACTATCTGGTCTATGAAAAATCGGATATCCAGGACTGGATGTTTCTGGGACTTGTAAGGGAGGATATCGTCAACGCCAGTATGAACAGTCTGCAGCGCAGTACAATGCTTCTTGTCAGTGTGGTTGTGCTCTGTATTGCCGCTTTACTTATCAGCTTTATTATTCAAAAAAGCAGGGCAAGTCTCAGGAGAAAAGATACAGAGATCCTGTACAGGGATGAGCTGTTTCAAAAGCTGTCAATGAATGTGGATGATGTTTTCCTGATGCTGGACGCCAAAACATATCAGGCAGATTATGTCAGCCCGAATGTGGAAAAACTGATGGGATTTACGGTAGAACAGATCCGGAAGGATATTTATATTCTGGGAAAACTGCATCCATGGGATTCTGAGAATTCGAAGAAGAATTATCTGGAGGGAATCCAGACTTCGGAACAGCAGGAATGGGATTTTGAATATCTTCATCAGAAAACAGGAGAACGACGCTGGTTTCATATTGTGGCAATGGGCAGTGAGGTGAACCGGAAGAAGAAATATATTCTGGTTATGTCGGACCGTACCTCTGACAGGAATATGAATCAGGCACTTTCTGAGGCAGTACGTGCTGCAGAGACAGCAAACAAGGCAAAGAGTACTTTCCTTTCCAATATGTCTCACGATATCCGGACACCAATGAATGCAATCATCGGTTTTACTACACTGGCTGTAAGTAATATTGATGATAAGGAAAGAGTACGGGATTATCTTGGGAAAATTCTTTCTTCCAGTAACCATCTGCTCTCACTGATCAACGATATACTGGATATGAGCCGGATTGAGAGTGGAAAGATCCATCTGGAAGAAACAGAAGTCAGTCTGTCGGATGTACTTCATGACCTGAAGACGATCATCAGTGGGCAGATTCATGCGAAGCAGCTGGAACTTTATATGGATGCAATGGATATTACGAATGAGGATGTCTATTGTGACAAGACGCGTCTGAACCAGGTGTTGCTGAATCTTTTGTCAAATGCAGTTAAATTTACACCTGCAGGAGGAACCGTTTCTGTCCGGATCAGACAGCGTCCTGGAACACAGAAAGGCAGTGAGCTGTACGAGATCCGGGTAAAGGATAACGGAATCGGCATGAGTCAGGAATTTGTACAGAAGATCTTTGCTCCTTTTGAGAGGGAGCGTACTTCCACAGTCAGCAGGACCCAGGGCACAGGACTTGGCATGGCCATCACTAAGAACATTGTGGATATGATGGGCGGAACCATTGAGGTTCAGACAGAACAGGGCAAAGGCACCGAATTTATTGTTCGTCTGCCATTCCGGATTCAGTCTGGGCACCAACGTATAGAGAAGATTGCTGAACTGGAGGGCCTTAAGGCGCTGGTTGTAGACGACGATTTTAATACTTGTGACAGCGTGACAAAAATGCTTGTGAGGGTTGGAATGCGTTCGGAATGGACACTTTCCGGCAAGGAAGCTGTTCTACGTGCACGACAGTCTATGGAACTTGGAGATGCATTCCACGCTTATATCATCGACTGGCGTCTGCCGGATATGAATGGGATAGAGGTCACCCGTCAGATCCGCAGCCTTGGTGATGATACACCGATCATTATCCTGACTGCTTATGACTGGTCTGATATCGAAGCAGAGGCCAGGGCAGCAGGAGTGACTGCATTCTGTGCGAAACCTCTGTTCATGTCGGATATCAGAGAAACTTTGATGACTGCCATCGGCCAGAGTCAGTCTGAACCAGAAGATTCGGTTCTTCCGGCAGCAGGTTCAGATTTCAGAGGCAGATGTATACTGCTTGTGGAAGATAATGAACTGAACAGAGAAATTGCGGTGGAGATCCTTAATGAATATGGATTCCTGGTTGATACCGCAGAAAATGGAGCAGAGGCAGTGGAGAAAGTTAAAAATTCAACATCAGGTAAGTATGATCTGGTGCTGATGGATGTGCAGATGCCGGTAATGAACGGATATGAAGCTACAAAGCAGATCCGTGCGTTGGATGATCCGGCACTGTCGGGAATCACTATCCTTGCCATGACTGCCAATGCCTTTGATGAAGACAGAAAGAAAGCACTGGAATACGGTATGGATGGGTTCCTGTCCAAACCAATTGTCATAGAGGAATTGATCAGCACCCTGCAGAGAAACCTGAATTAGCTGTCCGGAGTATTAGCCCCCACAAATAAAGGAAACAAAAAATATGGATAATAATAGAAAAAAATCAACCGTACTAGGTGCAGGTATATTTGTGGTTTTAGTAATATGGATAATATTGACAGTACCTTGCCGGGCTGCTGAGACGGATAACGATGAAAAGCAGTCACAGATCATCCGTGTCGGTTCATTTGAGGATACCTTTGATTATGTTGATAAAAATGGTGTCAGACGAGGTTATGGCTACGAGCTCATGCAGGCTCTGGCAGGCTATACCGGATGGAAATTTGAGTATGTGAAATGTGACTGGTCCAACTGTTTTGATAAGCTTGAAAATGGTGAGATTGATATCATGGGCGATATTTCTTACACCGATGAACGTGCACAGAGGATGCTTTTTTCGGATGAAGCGATGGGTGAGGAAAAATATATCCTTTATGCTGATTTAGCGGATATGGATATTGGGATGTCTGATTTCAAGTCGCTGGATGGAAAACGCATAGGTGTGCTCATGGGTACTGAGCCTGAAATTATGCTGACACAATGGGAAAATAAGAATGGTATACACACAGAGCATGTAAATGTGAATAACAATGATGATGTCGAAAAGAAATTAGCGAATCAGGAGATTGATTGTTTTGTATCTCTGGAGGAATCCATATGGTCCGAACAGGGAATATCATCCATTACAACGATGGGCAAATCGGGCATATATTTTGCAATAAATAAAGAGCGCAGCGATATCAAGACGGAGCTGGATTATGCTATGCGTCAGCTGGATCAGGAGAGTCCTTTTTTTAAGGCAGATTTGTATAAGAAGTATTTTACGCTTGATTATCGTCAGATTCTTACAGGCGAAGAAAAGTCATGGCTGGAAGAACATGGTGACATTCGGATAGGATTCTTAAACAATGATCCTGCAATCTTTTCCAGGGATGAAGCAACTGAAAAACTTACGGGTATGCTGGCAGAATATACCTCTTATGCCAAAGACTGTCTGGGGAATCGGGCACTGAAATTTTATATGCAGGAATATGACAGCTATGACGAAATGACGCAGGCTCTGCAGAATTGTGAGATTGATGTAGTTTTTTATGCCGGAAGAAATCCTGATTTCGCAGAAAAAAACGGGTATGCACTTACAAACACAGCCTGGACCTACAGCCTGATGGCGGTAACGGATGAGGGAAAGTTTGATGAGAACAGGGTGTATACAGTAGCTGTACCAAAGGAAAAAGACGCCTTAAAACAGCATATTGCTTTCGGTTATCCGCAATGGAAGCTGGTAGATTATGATTCGCTTGAGGATGCCGCAGATATGGTCATGAATGAAAAAGCAGACTGTTTTCTCATAGGAACCAGTCAGGCACTGAGGTATGATAACAATCGAGATTTCAAGAGTGTTCCACTTACCAAAACAATGGAAGCGTGTTTTGCAGTAAGAGGTGGGGAAGGAACCCTCTTATCGATATTGAATAAAACCTTAAAAGCCATGCCGTCTGACATGCTTACAAGCGCACTTGCTATCTATGACAGTACAGAAGACAAGGTGACTTTTTGGGACTTTGTAAAAGACAATATGTTTGCATTTTTTGTCGCCATAGGATTTTTTTCACTCAGCATCATTAGTATTATCTTCGTACTTTTACGGAAGGCAAGGAAAGCAGAAGCTGTTGCAAAGCTTGCGGCAAATGATACACAAAAGCTCAATGATAAGTTGGAGATCGCTCTGAAAAAAGCAGAAGATGCCAGTCTCGCAAAGACCCGTTTCCTTAACAATATGTCACATGACATTCGTACTCCTATGAATGCAATTCTGGGTTATGCACAGATTATGGAGGATGAACTGAATAGAAAAGAGATGCCTGAAGTTTCAGAGCATTTGGAAAAACTGCAGCAGTCTGGAAATCTTCTTCTGTCAATCATAAATAATGTACTGGATATGGCCAGGATTGAGAGCGGAAGGATGGAGCTTGATGAGAATTACTGTCGGATTGAAGATGTCTGGAAGTCTTTGTTTGCAGTGTTTGATGAGAACGCAATGAAAAAGAATATTGCGCTTCATTACGCGATGAACGTAGAACATGAGCATGTACTGACAGATGTTACCAAGGTAAAAGAAATATTAGTCAATATCCTCAGCAATGCCATAAAATATACTCCGGCCGGTGGTTCTGTTATGGTAGATGTAGACGAGTTACCTTGTGATGAGTCTGGATACATGATCGTGAAGATTAGAGTCAGTGATACCGGAATCGGTATGAGTCAGGATTATCAGACAAAGATTTTCGAAGCATTTACACGTGAGCAGAACACCACAAAGAGCAAAATCGCAGGAACCGGACTTGGGATGTCAATCGTCAAAAAATATGTTGATCTGTTGGGAGGAACAATAAATGTAGAGAGTGAACTTGGAAAAGGCAGCACCTTTACAGTTACATTAAAGCACAGGATAGCGGATGAAAGCTATTATGTAAAAAAGCATATTGAAGAGCCTGGAACAGGAAGTGAAATCCTTGAAGGCAGGAATATCCTTTTGGCGGAGGATAATGATCTGAATGCAGAGATTGCAGAGGCAATCCTTGAGCGTGCCGGCCTTAAGACAGAGCGTGTGGAGGATGGTATTCAGTGCGTAAACAGAATAATGGAAATGCCGGTTGGAACATATGATATGATCCTCATGGATATCCAGATGCCGAAAATGGATGGTTATAAAGCAACACAGGCAATCAGAAACCTGCCAGATAGGGATAAAGCGTGCATACCGATCATTGCAATGACAGCAAATGCATTTGTAGAAGATAAGAGAGATGCTATTGCAGCCGGAATGAATGGACATATCGCAAAGCCGATCCCGGTTGATAAGCTGCTGTCGATGTTAGCGGAAGTTATAAGGCAATAGCTTTCTTAAAAGCGACAGCCAGTATCAGCAGACACAGAAACACAGGCAAAAGTCCCCGGAGGTGCGAACTCCGAGGGCTTTCTTTTTTGTGCTTTAGAGGTGCACGAACCCGACAGGGGAATCAGGTATGGCTTCCTTCAGTCAGGGAACAGCCATCCATCATACGGATTCCGTTTATAGTATCCAGACAGGTGTCATACATTTCCTTCCATTCGTCAGAGGCATTCTCGGAGTACTGGCTGATAGTGGACAGAAGATCGTATTTTTTGCCATCGACTGTTTCGATGCGACCGAGATATCCCTGCCATACACTGTCCAGAGGCTGGTCTTCACCATCGTAATATCTGGCTTCCAGGGTCAGCACAGGAACATCCTCATTGTAATAAGTCAGTTTATATCCACCATTTTCGGTTGCAGTCGTTTCATAACGGCAGAGATATTTCCAGCGTTCCGGAGTAAGAACCTGGAAGTAATCCGTCATGGCCATATCCACAGACTCTGCGTAAACAAAATCTATGGATTTAATCAGCTCTGAGGCTTTCCTTTCAGCGGCCTTATCATAAGTGTCTGACGGAGTCAGGATAAAAAGTCCAAATGTATAATCGTCAGTCTGGCATACAAGCGCATCTACATTTTTTTCTTCTTCGTTGACTGCGGTTAAGTATTGATATTTCGTAGCAGGATAAGAATCAAAGGCAAGATCCTTTTGGGTGATGATATCACCCTTTATCGGATAGTATTCTGCCAGAAAACCCTTCAGGGAAGAATCCTCCAGAGAAGAATTAGCCACTTTTAAAACAAAGGCAGTACTTTTTCCCCCATTTACGGAACGTTGCTCGAAATAACCTCCTTTTTCGGGCATGGATTCTCTGATAGTATCATCGGCAGGGAAACCAACCCGCATATGAAGCTCGCCACGTTTTTCCGATTCAGAGGAATCAGAATTCTGTGAGGAGGAGTTTTCACTGGGATTGGAGGAAGTGCCGGAATATGATTCTTCTGAAGAATCCCCGGAGGAGGAATCAGCTTCTGAATCGGAGTATTCCTGAAGATTGCCGTAGTCATCAATATAGTATTTATCTCTGGAACCAATATATGTGGTTCCGGTAGCATCCTCCAGCCACACACTGCCATCCTCATAATAATAATGAGGTTCAAAATAACCGTCCTGTTCGGTCCAGCCGGCATCGTTGCCTTCCATCAGTTCTCCGGAATCCGGATCAGGGGCATAATTACCTTCGCCGATATATTCGTCCTCAGAACCATTGCGGTACCAGTAATCTCCGTTTTCATCCTGCCAGATGTACTGACCATCATCGGTTGGAGGGTCAGAAGCGAGGACAGGGACTGCAGATATGGAAAGAGCAATCGCGCCTGTTAAAAGAACTAAGATTTTTTTATGCATAGGCACCTCCTGATAAATTGCGCAGCAGTTATTCAGTTACTGTCTACGGATCATAAAGTTATATAAAATAAAACGAACCTGTCTGTTGAGTATATTGTAACAGACAGATCCGGATATCCAGAAATGTGAAGAAAAAGATACATTTACCGGCAGGTAAAAAGATATCCTTTACCATAAACCGAGACAATGTCATATTCATCGGTATCCTCGGCACCAATCTTGCCTCGCAGGTTAAAGATATGCCGTCGTACCGTGCTGGTATCTGTTCCCGCACAGCTGCCCCATACTGCTTCATAGAGCTCCTTTGCAGAAAAAATTTTTTCCTGGTTTTCAGCAAGGAGACGCAGCAGGGAGAATTCGGTACGGGTAAGACCTGTGTCCGAATTATTGAGATATGCATGGCCGTCCGAAAGATCGAGTCGCAGGCTTCCGATGATGATCTGGCGGGAAGTCTGAAAATTTTCTTTTATTTTTTCTTCCATTCGTTTCTGGCGTTCCAGAAGCATCTGGATCACGGCCAGAAATTCGTCGAAATTATAAGGCTTGGTGAGATAATAATCACCTCCCTGCTGAAGCCCTTCTACCTTATCACGGATATCACTTTTTCCTGTGAGAAAAAGAACCGGGTTCATGGTTTTTTTGCGGAAATGGCGGCAGATATCCAGTCCGTTTCCGTCCGGTAGCATAATATCCAGGATGAGAAGATCCGGCAGCTGTTCTTCAATCTGTTGACAGGCTTCGGAGACTGTCTGTGCAGAGCGAACATCGTAGCCACGACGCCGCAGCATCCGGCAGTTGGTATTCAGCACCTGTTCTTCATCCTCAACCATAAGGATAAGCGATTTCTTTTCATTCATTTATGATTCCTCCTCCGGAAGTGAGAAGAACACCTGAGTCCCCTCACCTTCTTTACTTTTCAGCCATATTTTGCCGCCGAGGGCAGTGATGATCTGATGACAGACATAGAGGCCTATGCCGTGCCGCCAGTAATCTTTATCAGCAGAAACATAACCCTTGAGTGCGTTTTTTTGCATTTCTTCTGACATGCCGGTTCCGGTATCGGAGACGCAGATGGTCTGCCAGCCCGGTTCGCCTGAAAGGGAAATGGTGATGGTTCCGTTTTGGGTGTGACGTTCGGCATTGGAAATCAGATTGGTGAGAACCTGGATCAGCCGTTCCGGGTCTGCAGAGATTTCCGGGAGGTCGGGTTGTATCATAAGGACCAGCTGGTTATTCCTGGGACTTGGATGACTACGGAAATCTTTTTCCACAGAATATAAAAGTGTTCCCAGATCTGAAGATACAAGGGAAAGGGCCAGCCGTCCCTGTTCAATAGAAACGGTATCCATCAAATCCAGCACGATCCGGTCAATCCGCATTACCGACTGTTCAATGTTACGGAGATTTTCCTGCATAAGAGAGAAATCCAGAGGCTTTTCCTCAAGGAGCTCGGATGTGTCCCGGGCGTGGAGGGAGATGGAACTCAGAGGATTTTTGATTTCGTGGGCAACAGTGGTCAGGAAGGTAGACTTGGCATTGTCAAGGGAGCGCAGCCGCAGATTCTGTTCCTCCAGAAGGAGCTGCTGCCGGTTGTATTCCTTCAGATGAAAATAGAGAACAATACCGCAGACAGTACTTACAGAGACAAATGCCAGAAGAATATCTGCCAGTCGGTCTGCTTCCGTAGCAAAAGGAGTTACAATGTGCGGAAAATGGTATGCGACCAGACACAGTCCCATATATAGGATAATCTCCAGCAGAGAAACGATCAGAGCCCGTTTTTTTTCCAGCATCAGACCGGTAAAAATAATGGCAAACACGAAGAAGGCCGGCATACCGCCATGATATCCGCCGCTGGTAAAAAACATCACCGGAAAAACAAGCAGAAAAATCATGACAATGGTGATCAGATAGCATTGCTGATATTTTCCACTGTAATAGGAATAAAGAAAAAGTCCTCCGGAAACTGCGACCAGCGCAATGTTGATCAGTACATTTCCCCAGGAACCGGTTCCGAGACTGAGAAAGGTCATGATCAGGCTGATCACAGTGCCTCCTAAAGCCAGGATATTAAACAGCCGGACACGGAAATCAAGGAGGGGGCTGAATAATGAGTGAAAGAATTGATGTATTTTCTGCATTGAAAAATCCTCCTGTAAAAAGAAAACAATGGGAAAGCTTCGGAAGTTACTGTAATTTTATCACGAACAAAGTAAGAAAAACAGCCTGGTTATGCAGGTGATCACGTTTTCTTTTGAAAACATAAATTCTTTCAACGAAAAGACAATTTTAAAGTCCCGAAAAGCCCGTAAATAAAAGGAAAAATCCACTTGATGAAACATGATAAAAATCGAAAAGAATTGTTCATAAAAATTTCATAAAATTTTGTTAAAATGATTCATGAATTATCAGGTTTGAACTTATAGGAGGATTCTTATGGTTAAGCGGAGTGATAAGAAACCATCCTCGGAGAATTATTCTTTTATAAAAGAGACAATTAAGGAACATCCGACAGACAAAAAAAGCCCTGTAAAGAAATTTCTGATAGCGGCTGTATGTGGTGTGATTTTTGGCGGCTGTGTGGTTGGAACTGTAGCATTATTTCTGCCGGGAGTGATTGAAACGATTGAAGATTCGACAGATCATCATACAGAAGTCACCCTGGTACCGGCTGTTACGGAAGCACCGGCTGATCTGAAAGAACAGGAGCAGACAGAAACAGGAGAAGGAACGGCTAATACGAGGGAATCCGGTCAGAATGAAGCCAAGTCATCTACAGCAGAAGACATAGCTGCTAAGGACACGGCAGCAGATGATGCATGGGCAGAGCTGGTGCGAAATGTTGCAGAAGTACCACGTAAGGCACTGGTGCGAATTCTGGTATTGGGAAATGATGCGGATCTTCTGGATGATTCGTTTTTGAAATACGGTGAAGAAGAGGGATTTGTTTTCCTCAAAAATGATAAGGCGTTTTATATCATGACGTATTCTGACAATATGGATGATGCCGGAAAATTTCAGGTGACATTTTCGAATGGAGATATGGCAGATGCTACGCTTTGCAAGAGTGACAGCCGCACCGGTTTCCTGGTATTCCAGGTTCCTTTTACTGATGTAAAAGAGGCAACAGCAAAAGATATTCCGCAGGCAGCACTTGCCGGAGACGATGACATCGAACAGATGGATGCTGTGATCGCAGTGGGAAGTCCGACAGGAGATTATGATTCTCTTGTCAGTGGGATGATTACTTCTGTTACGGGCACTATGAAAGTGGCAGATGAAGAATATGGAATGCTGACGACAAATATGGTAGGAAGTGAAGACGGAGGCGGACTTCTTCTAAATATGTCAGGAGAGGTAGTCGGGATCATTTGCGGCGGACAGGAAGATGAGAACAACAGTGCGATTCGTGCAGTCGAGGCGACGCAGCTTCGTTCGCTTCTGGAAGGCATGGCGAATGGAGACGATATCTGTTATATCGGAATCCACGGAGCAACGATTTCAGAATATCAGGTAGAAAATCTGGGACTTCCGGAGGGCATCTATGTGGATTCAGTTGAAGCTGATTCTCCGGCAATGACAGCCGGTGTTCAAAGCGGAGATATTGTACATACACTTGACGGACAGGAAATCCGGTCTATGGACGACTATTCTTCGATGCTTCAGAGTCTGAACAGAGGCTCAAAAGTCAAACTTGAGATCTATCGTAGAAATTCTTATGGTACATATGTGAACGTAGAATTGAATGTAATAATAAAGGAAAAATAGAAAGGCAAAAATATATGCGTTTTATCAATGAATTACATGAGGGAGACCGTGTCAGCGGAATCTACCTCTGCAAGCAGAAGCAGTCAGCAATGACAAAAAACGGCAAGCCATACGATAATGTGATCCTGCAGGACAAGACAGGTGTACTGGATGGTAAAATCTGGGATCCGAATTCTCTCGGAATTGATGATTTTGACACACTGGATTATATTGATGTAGTTGGAGATGTTACGACTTTTGCAGGAGCAATGCAGTTGAATATCAAAAGAGTCCGCAAGGCTTCCGAAGGAGAGTATAATCCGGCTGATTATCTTCCGGTCAGCGAAAACAGTACAGATGACATGTACGGACAGATTTTAAACATGATCAAAACAGTAAAAAATGAATACCTGTCCGCACTTTTGAATAAACTCTTTGTGGAAGATAAAGAATTTCTGAAATCTTTTCAGGAACATTCTGCTGCAAAGACGGTTCATCATGGATTTATCGGTGGATTGATGGAGCATACTTTAAGTGTTACGAAGCTTTGTGATTACATGGCAAATGCTTATCCACTGCTCAAAAGAGATCTGCTGATCACTGCTGCACTTCTTCATGATGTCGGCAAGACAAAAGAACTTTCTTCTTTTCCTTTAAATGACTATACAGATGAAGGCCAGCTTCTTGGACATATTATCATCGGTGCACAGATGATCCATGATCTGGCAAAAGAAATTCCGAATTTCCCTGAAACACTGGAAAATCAGCTTGTACATTGCATTCTGGCGCATCATGGAGAACTGGAGTATGGTTCACCGAAAAAACCTGCACTTGCAGAAGCAGTTGCGCTGAACCTTGCGGATAATACAGACGCCCGGATGGAGACGCTGACAGAGATTTTTGCAGCAGACAAGGGCAAGAAGGAATGGCTTGGATATAACAGACTTTTTGAATCAAATCTGAGAAGAACAGGAGACGTTTGATCCTCATGGAATATCGTAAAAATGACATTGTTACGTTAGAAATTGTGGATTGCGGAACAGACGGTGAAGGCATTGGCAAAGCTGATGGCTTCACTGTTTTTGTAAAGGACGCAGTCATTGGAGATACAGTTACAGCCAAAATCATGAAAGCAAAAAAGAACTACGGTTACGGTCGCCTGATGGAGATTCTGAAACCATCTCC
>UMIC01009827.1_pt1 | contig 13596 bp, 10 predicted proteins | sample 1965681 | NCBI WGS metagenome assembly UMIC01 (sample SAMEA4836114, study PRJEB28245) | human gut metagenome | biome: gut microbiome; material: fecal sample | place: Denmark | collected 2008
CGGCCAGCCGTGCGAAGGTTTCGCACGGGTAGCCGTCGCGCGTGCCGTCGTGATCCATCGAGGTGAAGAGCAGCTCGCCCGCACCCCGCTGGCAGACTTCGTGCGCCCATGCGAAAAGCTCGCGGTCGGTCATGCGTTTGCCGCCGTGGGTCGTGACGCGCCATACGCCGTCGGTCATCCGCGCGTCGATGGCCGCGACGACGAACTGCGACCCGTATTTCGACGCGATGGCGTCGATCAGCGCAGGGTCGCGTACGGCGGCGCTGTTGACGGTGACCTTGTCCGCCCCGGCGTCGAGCAGCCGCCCGGCGTCGGCGACCGATGCGATGCCTCCGCCCACGGTGAACGGGATGTCGATGCGTTCGGCGATTCGGGCGACCAGCTCCGTGAAGGTCTGCCGCCCCTCTTCCGTGGCGCTGATGTCGAGGTATACCAGTTCGTCGGCCCCTTCGGCGGCGTATTTCGCCCCCAGCTCCACCGGGTCGCCGACGTTGCGCAGCCCGACGAAGTTGATGCCCTTGACGGTCTGTCCCTCGCGGATGTCGAGGCAGGGGACTATGCGTTTGGCAAGCATCTTTCCAGTTCTTCGAGGGTGATACGTCCTTCGTAGAGGGCTTTGCCGACGATTACGCTGCGCAGCCCCGAGCCGTCGAGCGCCTCGATGTCGGCCATCGAGGCGATGCCGCCGCTCACGGTGATTTCCACCCCGGGGAACTGACCCTGCAACCCAGCGTAGAATTCCGCCGAGGTGCCGCACAGCATCCCGTCGCGGGCGATGTCGGTGCAGATGACCTGCGCGAGCCCCTGCGGTGCGAAGCGGGCGATAAGCTCCTGCGCCGTCATTTCGGATCGCTCCGTCCATCCCTGTACGGCCACCGCGCCGTCGCGGATGTCGGCGCCCAGGATCAGCTTCCCGCCGCCGAATTCGGCGAGCCATTCGGCGAACGATTCCGGTTCGCGCACGGCGATGCTGCCGCAGATGGCGCGGCTGGCGCCTGCGCCGAATACGCTGCGCAGTGCCCCGCGGCTTTTGATTCCGCCGCCGTACTGTACTTCGAGCGTGGTTTTCGTCGCCACGCGTTCCAGCACGGCGAGGTTGCGGGGCTCCGACGCCTTGGCGCCGTCGAGGTCGACCATGTGCAGCCGGCGGATGCCCGCCTCTTCGAAGCGTTGCGCCGCTTCCAGCGGGTCGCGGTAGTAGGTCGTCCGGCGGCCGTAGTCGCCCTGCGTCAGGCGCACGCAGGCGCCGCCGATGATGTCCGTTGCGGGTATGATTTCGATTTTCATGTCATCAGAGTTTTAGGAAATTGCGCAGTATCCGCTCGCCCGCCCGCCCGCTCTTTTCGGGGTGGAACTGCGTGCCGAAGAAATTGCCGCGCCCCAGGGCGGCGCTGAAGATCCCTCCGTAGTCGGTTTGGGCGATCGTGGCGTCGCACGCCTGTGCCGCGTAGGAGTGGACATAGTAGAGGTAGGTGTCTTCGCCGAGGTCGTCGAAAAGCGGGCTGCGGAGCCTGCCGACGGTGTCCCAGCCTACGTGGGGAATCTTCAGCGGATTTTCCCCGCCTCTCAGCCGCACGACGTGCGCCGGGAAGATGCCCAGGCAGCGGGTGTCTCCCTCCTCGCTGTCCAGGCACATCAGCTGCATGCCGATGCAGATGCCCAGTACGGGCTGCGTCAGGGTGGGGATGAGCGCATCCAGTCCCCGTTCGCGGAGTTTGGCCATTGCCGACGAGGCTTCGCCCACGCCCGGGAGGAGCACCCTGTCCGCCTGCCGCAGCACCGCGGCGTCGGACGTGACCGTAAATTCGGCGCCGATGCGCCGCAGGGCATTGGCCACCGAACGCAGATTGCCCGTATCGTAATCCGTGATCGCTATCATAGTATGCCTTTGCTGCTGGGTATGTCGTATCCGAAGCCGGTGCGCGCCACGGCCATGCGCAGCGCACGCGCGAAAGCCTTGAAGATCGCCTCGGCCTTGTGGTGGTCGTTCCCGCCGCGCGCCAAAATCTGCAGGTTGCAGCGTGCCGCGCAGCAGAGCGAGTGGAAGAAGTGGCGGAACATCTCCGTCGGGACGTCCCCGACCCGCTCGCGGCGGAATTCGGCGTCCCATTCGAAGTCGATGCGCCCCCCGAAGTCGAGCAGTACCAGCGCCTGGCAGTCGTCCATCGGCAGTGCGAAGCCGTAGCGGCCGATGCCCGCCTTCGACCCCAGGGCGCGGTCGATGGCCTCGCCCAGCACGATCGCCACGTCTTCCATCGTGTGGTGTTCGTCGATGTCCAGGTCGCCGTGCGCCTCCACCGTGAGCGACACCCCGCCGTGGTGGGCGATCTGGGCCAGCATGTGATCCAGGAACCGCAGCCCGGTGGAAATCCCGTCGCCGGGGGCGGCCCCGCAGGTGCCGAAGCCCCGGCCGTCGAGGTCTATGCGTACGGTGATCTGCGTTTCGCGCGTTTCGCGCGTCACGACGACCCGCCGTTCCCCGCGGCGGATGTATTCCGCGATCTCGGCCCACGAGTCCGTGATGAGCACGCATGCCTCTTCCGCGCCCGCTTCCCGTAGCATCCTGCGCCCTTCGGCGGCAGGCGCCAAAAGGATGCCCTTCGCCCCGAGGTTGCGTGCCAGCAGGATGTCGGTCGCCCGGTCGCCGACGACGTAGCTCGCCCCGAGGTCGTACGACCCGTCCGTGTAGCGGCCGAACATGCCCGTACGGGGTTTGCGCGTCGGGGCGTCGTCGCTTTCGAACGTGCGGTCGATGAGCATGTCGTCGAACGCGACGCCTTCGCCTGCGAGCGTGCGCAGCATTTTTTCGTGCGGCGGCCGGAAATCCTCCTCCGGAAAGGCCTCCGTGCCCAGCCCGTCCTGGTTCGTCGCCATCACCAGTTCGAAATCCAGCCCCCGGAGCGTCCGGAGCGCCGAGATCGCACCGGGTATGAATTCCAGCTTTTCGAGGCTGTCGACCTGGTAATCTGCGGGCGGCTCCGCGATCACGGTGCCGTCGCGGTCTATGAAGAGCGCTTTTTTCATGGGCGGAAATTTTTGACGGTTTCCAACATGCGGTCGTTCTCCTCCGGGCGCCCGACCGTGATGCGCAGGCAGCCTTCGCAACCTGCGATCCGCGAACGGTTGCGGACGATGACCCCCGCTGCGACCAGCTCCCGGTACAACGGGTCGGGTGCCGTGGTCTTTACCAGCAGGAAGTTGCCTTCCGACGGGTAGACCTGTCCGATGCAGGAGCATGCCGCGAGTGCCGACGCCAGGCGCGAGCGTTCGGCGCGGATCGCCGCGACCTGGGCCGAGATGTCCCTGCGGAGCGATTCCGCGACGGCCCGCTGCGTGAGCGTGTTGATGTTGTAAGGGTATTTCACCCGGCCGAAGAGGGCGGCGATCTCCTCCGAAGCGAAAGCCAGTCCGAGCCGCAGCCCGGCCATGCCCCACGCCTTGGAGAGCGTCTGGAGGACGATCAGGTTCGGAAACTCGCCGAGCCGCGGCAGGAACCCGCCGCCGTCGGCGAAGTCGATGTAGGCTTCGTCCAGCACGACGATGCCGTCGAAGCGGCGGAGCAAGCTTTCGATCTCCTGTGCCGGGAACGCATTGCCCGTGGGGTTGTTGGGCGAGCAGAGCCATATCAGCTTCGTGCGCTCGTCGGCTGCCGCCAGCAGCGCCCCGACCGGGAGCGAGTAGCCGGCTCCCAGCGGCACTTCGCGCATCTGCACGTCGTTCGTCGCAGCCGCCACGCGGTACATCCCGTAGGTCGGGGCGATCGACACGGCGTTGTCCAGCCCCGGCCGGCAGAAGATCCGGAATGCGAGGTCGATGGCCTCGTCGCTGCCGTTGCCGAGGAAGATCCGCCCGGCGTCCACGCCTTTCAGTTCCGCGATCAGGGCTTTCAGCGCCCGCTGGTGCGGGTCGGGGTAACGGTTCACGCCGTTGTCGTAGGGGCTTTCGTTGGCGTCGAGCCATACGTCGATCCCGCCGCCCGCATATTCGTCGCGGGCCGTGGAGTAGGGTTGCAGCGCCAGGATGTTGGGGCGCACCAACTGCGACAGCGGTTTCATAGTATCCCTCCTTTCATCCGGACGCGCACGGCGTTGGCGTGTGCGTCGAGCCCTTCGGCCTCGGCCATGGCCGTGATTGCGGGCGCCAGCGCGTCGAGCCCGTCGCGCGTCAGCTCCTGGAATGTGATCTTGCGCATGAAACTGTCGACGTTCACCCCGCTGCAGGCACGGGCCCAGCCGCCCGTGGGCAGCGTGTGATTGGTGCCCGAGGCGTAGTCCCCGGCGCTTTCGGGCGAGTAATTGCCGATGAAGACGCTGCCCGCGGCCGTGATCTTGGCGGCGATGCCCCATGCGTCGCGCATCGAGATGATCAGGTGCTCCGGGGCATAGGCGTTGGCGAACGCAATCTGCTTGTATTCCTCGTCGAACAATACGATCCGGCTGTTGGCCAGCGAATTGCGGATCGCCTCGCCGCGGCTGAGATACCGGATCTGCTCCTCGACGGCCCGGGTTACCTGCCGTGCGAAACGCTCCGTCCGGCAGACCAGGATGGCCTGGCTGTCGTCCCCGTGCTCGGCCTGCGACAACAGATCGGCGGCGACGAATTCCGCCCGGGCGCTGTTGTCGGCCAGCACCATCACCTCCGAAGGGCCTGCCGGCAGGTCTACGGCCACGGCCTCGGTGCTTACCAGCTGCTTGGCGCGGGTGACGTACCGGTTTCCCGGGCCGAAGATTTTTTCGACGTGCGGGATGCTTTCCGTGCCATAGGCCATGGCGGCCACGGCCTGCGCCCCGCCGACGGCGAAGATGCGGTCGACGCCGCACAGGTCGGCGGCGAAAAGCACCTCGGGGGCGATCTTCCCGCCGCGCCCGGCCGGGGTGCAGAGTATGACCTCGCCGCACCCGGCGATCCGGGCGGGCAGGGCGAGCATCAGCACCGTCGAGAAGAGCGGGGCATTGCCGCCCGGGACGTAGAGCCCCACGCGGCCGATGGCCACGGCACGCTGCACGCACCGCACGCCGGGCATCACTTCGATGTCGACCTGCGGCGGGAGCTGTGCCCTGTGGAAAGCTTCGATATTGGACTTGGCGATCGCAAGCGCCGTCTTGAGCCGTTGCGGCACGGCTTTGGCCGCTTCGGTGCGCTGCCTGCGGGAAACCTCGAACCTCTCGGGGACGTAACCTTCGATGCGGGCCACGAGGTCGCGCAGCGCCTTGTCGCCGCCCGTGCGCACCTGTGAGAGGATGGCGGCGACCCGTTCCGTGATTTCGCCCTCCTGCTGCGTGCAGCGGGCCGTGAGGGCCGGCCATTCACGGCGCGGCGGGTTGTTGTGGATTTTCAGCATTTCCATATCCGGGTGTTTTTCGGGGTCAGCGGATCATGTTTTCGAGCGTCAGCACCAGGATGTCTTCCGCGCCGATCTCCTTAAGCCGTTCGATGCGTTCCCAGAGCTGGGATTCGCTGATCACGGCGTGTATCGAACACCATCCCTCCTGCGCCAGCGGCAGGATCGTGGGGCTGCGCATGCCGGGCAGGATGACGATCGCTTCCTGGAGTTTCTCCGCCGGGAGGTTCATCAGCACGTATTTCATGCCCCGGCTTTCGAGGATGGAGTTGAAGCGGAAGGTGAGCTGTGCCGTTTCACGGCGCTTCGCCTCGTCCATTTCCAGGTTGGCGATCAGCACCGCCTCGGAATAAAAGACCTTCTCGACTTCGACCAGCCCGTTCGAGATGAGCGTGCCGCCCGACGATACGATGTCGAAGATCGCGTCGGACATCCCGACCGCCGGGGCGATCTCCACGGAACCCTCGATGGTGTGTATTTCGGCGTCGATGCCCTTTTCGGCGAAGAACCGCGCGAGGATGTTGGGGTAGGAGGTGGCGACGCGCTTTCCGCGGAAATAATCCAGCCCTTCGTATGCCACCGTGCGTTCCACGGCCAGCGAGATGCGGCAGTTCCCGAACCCGAGATCCATCGCCTGCTCTACGCGGAATCCTTTCTCCGCCACTTCGTTCAGCCCCACGATGCCCAGGTCGGCGACGCCCATCGCCACGGCCTGCGGGATGTCGTCGTCGCGCAGGTAGAGCACTTCCAGCGGGAAGCCCCCGGCGCGCGAGATGAGTTTGCGTTTGCTTTCGGCGACGCGGATGCCCGCCTCGGAGAGCAGTTCGATGCTCTGTTCGTTGAGTCGGCCCTTGGCCTGGATTGCGATTCTCAGCATTTTTTTTGTCGATTTTGGCACACCGCCCGCGGCATAAGCACGAAAAAAGCCCACCCGCAGGGGGTGAGCTTCGTATATACTTTTGTTAAACTTATGGTTCCGTTTACATGTACATATCCGTCTTACCCCTTCGGAAAGTGGTGATGGTGATGATGGATATGGTGAAATATTGTCATATATGCTGTCGTTGGGACAAATGTATCTATTTTGTCCGAAAAAACAAAATTCCAAGTAAAATTTTTTAATATATTTTCAAAACCAGCCCTGAACACCCTCGGCGCGATCTTCGTCTGTTCCGTGCGGCCTGTCCCCGGTAGCGTGCGGCCGGTGCATGGAGTTTGCAGAAATTGCACGTCCGGCGTCCGGGTGTTTGCAATGCCGGTATTTGTGCCCTGCTGCCGGTCGTCTTCACCGTGTCCGTTTTTTTGCTATTTTTGTCTGCCGGCGGACGGTTTCAGTGGGGCAGTTCGGCGCTTTGGTTTTACCTGTTGCCCCTGCTGCCGTGATTCCCGTGGGGTGGTTGCGGCCGCTCCGGGTGCGGGGCGGACGGCGGAGGAAAGTCCGGGGCTTATTCATCCGCTTCGCCGTATACCTTGCCGCGCAGTGCGTCGTCCGAATAGACGTGCAGGCTGTGCCCCGTGGGGCTCAGGCAGGTGATGCGGTGTATGTGGTTGTCGAAACATCCCGGCTTCCCGATTGCGAAGAATGCACACGGGGCTTCGACCTCGGCGCTGTGCACCGGACGTGCCGTGCCGTCGCCTGCGGGCTCGAAGATTTCGAGCCGGAACCTGCCGTCGGCGAAGTGGTAGCCTGCGAACTGCGGGTGGGCATGGATGCTCGTGCGGTTGCCCTCCTGCCAGCTCATCACGATCGCCTCCCATCCCGTTTCCGGCGATCGGCCCAGATAGGTGCGGCGGTAGGCGGTCGCGGAATAGTCGTCGAATGCCGTCAGCGGATGCCCCTCGAGCCAGCCGAGCACATAGCCCTGTATTCGCTCGCCCAATGCGTCGTCGACGGGTTGCCTGTCGGTGATCCCCGTCAACCCGGTGAAAAACTCTCCGTATTCGGCCGTGTTGGCCGAAGCCTCCTGCAAATCCTCCGCGAGTGTCGTCGCATGTCGTTCCTGTTTCATGGTGTTGTCCTTTTGGTGCAAAGATAGCTGGCCGCTCCGTGCAAACCTTCAGTAAAAATACTTATTCCTGCGCTGCATGTCGGTTTCCCGGGTGTGCGGGCGCTGCGCGGCATCTTTGCCGGGCGGCCTTTCCGGTCGCTTTGCCGTTCGTTCTCCCGTTTACCCCGGCCGTTTTTCCCGGCACGGCCCCCGGGCGGGCGCAAGCCGTTCCCCGATGTTGTTTTTTTGTCGAAAAATGCCCTTCGATTGCGGCCGTACAGCCTTTTTTGCTATATTTGTAACTTAAATCCGAACGCTGACTCCGCTTATGACACCTCTCGCCGTTATCGCCACCGTATTGGGCTATATAGCCGTACTTTTTGTCGTCGCCTGGCTCTCTGGACGGCGTGCCGACAATGCCGGTTTTTTCACCGGCAACCGGAGCACGCCGTGGTATATGGCGGCTTTCGCCATGATCGGGGCTGCGATCTCGGGCGTGACTTTCATCTCGGTGCCGGGCTCGGTCGCCGTCGATTCTTTCTCCTACATGCAGATGGTCGCCGGTTTCACCGTGGGGCAGCTGGTCGTCGCGTTCCTGCTCATCCCGACCTTCTACCGCCTCCGGGTGGTGTCGCTCTACGAATACCTCGACGGGCGCTTCGGCATCCTCTCGCACCATACCGGGGCATGGTTCTTCTTCGTGTCGAAGATGCTGGGTGCCGCGCTGCGTGTCTACGTGGTCTGCGCCGTCATGCAACTGCTGGTTTTCAGCCACTACGGGCTGCCGTTCTGGCTCAATGCGCTGGTGACGATGCTCTTCGTCTGGCTCTATACGCAACAGGGGGGTGTCAAGTCGCTCATCTGGACGGATACGCTCAAGACTTTCTGCCTGGTGGGCAGCCTCGTGCTGTCGATCGTCTTCATCATGCAGGCGCTCGGCATGTCGTTCGGCGAAATGACCCGCGAGGTTGCCGCGTCGCCCTATTCGCGGGTGTTTTTCTTCGACGATCCCTCCTCCGACCGCTATTTCTGGAAGATGTTCCTTGCGGGCGTCGTGCTGCTGATCTCCATGACGGGGCTCGACCAGGACATGATGCAGCGGAACCTGAGCTGCGCCACGCCGCGCGATTCGCAGAAAAACATCGTCCTGACGGCCGTCAGCCAGATATTCGTCATCTTCCTGTTCCTCGTGCTGGGTGTGCTGCTCTACATTTACATCGGCCGCACCGGCCTTGCGATGCCCGTAAAGGGCGACCAGGTATTCTCGCTGGTGGCTGTCGAGGGTGGATTGCCGGTATTTGTTGGCATACTGTTTGTTATAGGGCTTATTTCGAGTACTTATTCAGCTGCCGGTTCGGCCCTTACGGCCCTTACGACTTCGTTCACGGTCGACATCCTGCAAGGCACCAGGCGCTACGGTGACGAACGCCTGACCCGCATCCGGAAGGGCGTGCACGTCGGCATGGCCGTCGGCATGGCGCTGGTGATCCTCGGCTTCGAATACCTGGCCGACGACAGCGTCATCAACCTCGTCTACAAGGTTGCCAGCTATACCTACGGGCCGATCCTGGGTATGTTCGCCTTCGGGATGTTCACGCGCCTGAGAATCCGCGACGGCTGGATGCCCGTGGTCGCCGTCGCCGCCCCCGTGCTGAGCGCCCTCGTGCAATACTGGGCGCGCGAGGCGTGGGACTACCGGATCGGGTTCGAACTTTTGATTTACAATGCCGTCTTTACCATGGCCGGCATGTTGTTGCTTGCCAAGAAGAATGAAAACTAAATTCCTGTTGTTTTTTCTGCTGCTCTGCTTCGGCTGGCAGCAAGCCCCGGCCGCCGGGGTCGACGCCGTGACCCGCCGCGAGATCGGCCGTACGTTGTCGCGTATCGTCGCCCGTGAGGTTTCGGGCGGCTTTGTCCGGATCGAGGGCGTGGACGCCTCGCGCAAGCGGGTGCGCATTTACACCTCGGTGGGGCTTTCCTATTACCCGTTCCGCGAGCAGAACCTGCGGGCCATGTACGACTCGGTGCGTGCCGTCCTGCCGCCGGAGTACCGTAAAGCCTCCATCGAGCTTTATTCCGACAAGCGCGAAGTGCGGGGGCTGATCCCGATGGCCTACCGCACCGATGCCGAGTTCAGGAAACTGCTGCGCAAGAAGAAGGTCGTGCCCTTCGTCAACCGTTCGCAGCGGCCGCTCGTCGTCCGCCAGTCCTCGCCCGTAGCTCCCACGCAGGGGCTCTCCGGGCGCCATATCGCGCTGTGGCAGAGCCACGGGCGCTATTTCGACCAGCCTGCGAACCGCTGGAAATGGCAGCGTTCGCGGCTGTGGATGACCTGCGAAGACCTCTATACCCAGAGCTATGTGCTGCCTTACCTGGTGCCGATGCTCGAAAATGCGGGAGCCTGCGTGATGTTGCCCCGCGAGCGCGATGTGCAGAAATACGAGGTGTTGGCCGACAACGATGCCGCCGGGCAATACGCCGAGACGGACGGCCCCGAGAAATGGCAGCCGGGCGGTGTCGGCTTCGCGCATACGCGGCAGGTATACCGCACCGGCGAAAACCCGTTCCGTGACGGTACGACCCGCCGTGTGCGGACGGTCGCCGGGGGTGCCGAGAGCCGCGCCGCGTGGCGTGCCTCCATCCCCGAGCGGGGTGAATACGCCGTCTATGTAAGCTATGAAACGGTGCCCGGAAGCACCGACGACGCGCAGTATACGGTGCATCACCTCGGGGGCGAGAGTACGTTCGCCGTGAACCAGACGATGGGCGGCGGGACATGGATTTACCTCGGGCATTTCCTCTTCGGGCCGGGTGAGCAGCCGGTCGTGACGCTCACCAACCGCTCGCGGCAGGCGGGACGTATCGTCACGGCCGACGCCGTGAAGATCGGCGGCGGCTACGGCAATGTCGCCCGCTCGGTCTGCGATTCGCTGCGCCGTCCCGGCGTCGAATATGCCGAGGAGACGAGCGGCTATCCCCGTTTCTGCGAGGGCGCCCGCTACTGGCTCCAGTGGGCGGGGTTCGACCCGAAGGTATACACCCCGAAGGAGAATACCGACGATTATAAGGACGACTACATGTCGCGCGCCCACTGGGTCAATGCCCTGATGGGCGGTTCGGAGCGGATGCCCGACAGCACGGGGCTGCGGATTCCGGTCGACATGGCGCTGGCCTTCCATTCCGATGCGGGCGTGCGGCTCAACGACGAGACCATCGGCACGCTGGGCATCTTCTATACCCGCGAGAACAAGGGGCGTTTCGAAGGCGGTGCCGACCGCTACCGTTCGCGCGACCTGACGGACATCGTCATGACGCAGATCGTCTCCGACATCCGCCGTAGCTGCGAACCCGAATGGAACCGCCGCGGGCTCTGGAACCGCGCCTATTACGAAGCGCGCGTGCCGGGTGCCCCGACCATGCTGCTCGAACTGCTCTCGCACCAGAATTTCGCAGACATGCGCTATGGCAGCGACCCGCGCTTCAAGTTCCTCGTGAGCCGCGCCATCTATAAGGGTATCTTGCAGTATATCAGTTCGCAGTACGGATTACCTTATGTGGTGCAGCCGCTTCCTGTGGAGGCCCTCTCGGTGCAGTTCGCCGACGACGGCAATGTGGCCGTTTCGTGGTCGCCCGTGATGGATTCGCTCGAAATGACGGCCACCCCGACCGGTTATGTGGTCTATACGCGCATCGACGACGGCGGCTTCGACAACGGCCGTTATACCGACAAGCCCTGTTTGCTTTCCGAGCAGGAACCGGGGCGCATTTACAGCTACAAGGTGACCGCCGTGAACGAAGGCGGGGAGAGTTTTCCCAGCGAGGTCGTCGCCGCCTGCCGCATGCCCGACGAGAAAGGGAACGTGTTGGTCGTAAACGGATTCGACCGCATCAGCGCCCCGCTGAGCATGCGCCGCGATTCGCTGGCAGGGTTCTATACCGAGCTCGACGGCGGGGTGCCCGACAAACAGGACATTTCGTTCATCGGCGGGCAGCAGGTGTTCGACCTGGCGATGGCCGGGTGCGAGGTCGACAGCATCGCCCTCGGCGCCTGCAACTGTGACTACGAGACGGAGGTAATCGGCGGCAATACGTTCGACTATCCCTATGTGCACGGCCGTTCCATAGCCCGGGCGGGCTATTCGTTCTGCTCGGCCTCGGTGCGGGCCGTGGGGGATCGCGGCGTGTCATTGGAGGAGTATTCCGCAGTCGACCTGATTCTGGGCAAACAGCGCTCCGTGACCATCGGGCGCGGTGTGGCGGGGTATGCGTTCAAAACGTTTTCGCCTGAATTGCAGGATGTCCTGAGGCGCTATATGGCCGGTGACGGAGCCCTTTTCGTGTCGGGCAGCTACGTGGCGACCGACCTTTGGACGGGCGGGGAGGCCACCCCCGCAGACCGCGCTTTTGCCGAGGAGGTGTTGCACTACACCTACGACGGCGACCAGTCCGTCGACCGCAACCGGGTGCGGGTCGTGACTTCGCATGCGGGTTTTTCGCGCGCCGAGTACCGCTATGTCGACGATTTCCGCCCCGACCGCTACTGGGTCGAACGGGTCGATGCCCTGAGACCCGCGGGTGGCGGGGCTTTCCCCGTGATGCGCTATGTGGACAACAACCGCTGCGCGGGCGTGGCCTGCGCGGACAGCCGCACGTTCGTCATGGGCTTTCCGTTCGAAGCCCTCGAGAGCGATGTGCAGCGCGACCGGCTGATGGCCGACATACTGGGTTTCCTGCTCGGCGGAAAGAGCGGAGGGGATGATTAGCCGGCCGTGCGGTCGGCCTCCGGTGCCGGTTTTGCGGCAGTTACGCTCCGGCTGTGGCGCGCCAAGCGCCGTGTGCCGCCCGGCGGGGCGCCCCGGAAGAGGACGGATAAACGATTGTTTTTTGTAAAATAGATAAATTATGTCACTCGAACAACAGATTTCGAAAGGTATCATGGAGGCCATGAAGGCCAAGGATACCGTGCGCTTGGGCGCATTGCGCAATGCCAAGAAGTATATCATCGAGGCCAAGACCGCGGGCCCGGAAATCGCCGAGCTGCCCGATGCCGACGTCCTGAAAATCATCTCCAAACTGGCCAAGCAGGGTGCCGATTCCGCCGCGATCTTCACAGAGCAGAACCGCCCCGACCTCGCGGCCGAGGAGTTGGCGCAGGTCGCCGTCTTCCAGGAGTACCTGCCCCGGCAGCTTACGCCCGAAGAGCTGGAGGCCGAGGTCAGGGCCGTGATCGCCCAGGTCGGCGCCACGTCGGTGAAGGAGATGGGCAAGGTGATGGGCGTGGTCACGAAGAAGCTCGCCGGACGTGCCGACGGCAAGGATATTTCGGCCAAGGTCAGGGAACTGCTCGCGTAAGGCGGGTGTGCCGATGAAACGCCTGCTGTTTGTCCTGTGCAGTCTCGTCGCGGTGCAGGAGGTCTGCGCCCGGCGTCCTGCCGTGCGGTTCGACCTGCCCTATACGGTCGAGCACGGCAAATATGTCGTGGTGCTCGGCACGCCTGCGGGCCCCCGCCGGTTTATCTTCGACACCGGGGCGTCAGGCACCTGCATCAGCGAATCGCTGCGCGACGAACTGGGGGCCGAGATCGTGAAAACCCAAAAAGTCCGCGATTTCGAGGGCCATGTCGTCCCCATCGACCTGGTTCGGCTCGACAGCCTGCGGATGGGCGACGCGCTTTTCCGCGACCATCCGGTGCTGGTCATGCCCGACACTTCGCTGGTCTTCGCCTGCCTGCGGGTCGACGGCATCGCGGGGTGCGACCTGCTGCGCTGGTGCGCCGTCCGCATGCCCAATGCCGACTCGACGATCACCGTCACGGACGATGTCCGCAGGCTGGGGCTGCCCCGCGGCCGACGCATGTCGCGCATGGAACTGGGCGGCGGATGCCCGTTCCTGCCGGTGACATGCCGCAACGGCGACAGGCAGGCCCGGATGTACGTCAAATTCGACACCGGCTCGGCGGGCTATTTCCATTTCTCCTATGCCGATTCCGGCGATGCGCCCCCGCCCCTGTGGTTCATCGACAGCCTGCGCTGGGCCGACGGATATGCGTCGGCTATCGGCTGGACGAACCGCAACAGGGTGAACAGCCATTTCCGGGGTACGATCCCCCGGTTCGAAATCCAGGGGACGGTCATTGCCGACATGCCGGTCAAGCGCACCTTCGGCCACAACCGGATCCTCGGCTGCAAGTTGTTCGACTGGGGGCAGATCGTGCTCGATTTCCGCCGCAAGCGCTTCCTGTTCATACCCCGCGGGGGCGAGGCGAA
>UMIC01018386.1_pt1 | contig 13468 bp, 14 predicted proteins | sample 1965681 | NCBI WGS metagenome assembly UMIC01 (sample SAMEA4836114, study PRJEB28245) | human gut metagenome | biome: gut microbiome; material: fecal sample | place: Denmark | collected 2008
ACCGCCCAATAATTCGTCGTATATTCGCAATAACGAACCTTATTTTTTTCGTACTCAAATTTGTTAATATACTGTTTCTCAACTAACGATTTGAGTATTTTAATAACGGTCGTTTTATCTAACCCCGTCCACTCAATTAGGTATTTCAACGAACCCTTAAAACGGCTTTCCCCGTCTTGACTAAACCCATGAATTAAAGCGAAAACCAATAATTCGTTCCCTTTTAATTTCAACCGGGTAATCATCGGGGCTAAAATCGTTATAAAATTGCTATCTCTTATTGTCATTTCTCACAAATTTAATGTTTATACCGTCTTTCCTTTCCCCTGCATTACAGGGGAAACGCATACATGAACCGTTGGATTTGTGGAAAAAACAACATTCGCAACCCTGCCAACCCGTCCGTTTTTCGGCTCTAATTTCCACATGATTAACAACAATTACGTCGCCAACCAAAATTTCAATTTTCTTTTCCATTGTCGCCGCCCTCCAATTGTTTAACAGGTTCCCACGCTTTGCGCACTCTTAAAACATTGTCCGGGCTTTCGTTCGGAACCAATGAAACAACAGGGAAACGGGATTTGTCGCCGGGCTTTTGGGTCGTGGCAAATTGTACGTTCAAATCAAATATAATTCCCTTACAAAATCCCCGTTCCGCCAACATACCGTCGAATGTTTCCCGGATTTGCGGGATTGTGGACGCCGTACCCTTTGTTGAAAACTGCCATACCCCGGCAACGCCACGTACCAACGGTACAATAAAATTCAATGTCAACGTAATTTCCCAACCGTCGTGTCCGTCCTGTTTGCTTTTCCGATTGGGGTAACGCTTGGTAATTGCCAACATCAAATTCGGGTATTCCTCCGTTGTCAATGTTTCGTACTTTTTGCCGTCCCAAACTTGGAACGTTTCGCCGTCGCCCGCCGCAATCAATCGTCCGTCGTCGTCCCGGTACTCGTACCGCTCGTTGCATACTTTCGCCGGGTCGTCGTCCGGGAAAACGATTTGAATTGTTTGGGGTTTTTCGCCGTATGCCTGTGTAAATAACCCGGCATACTTTCCCGTTGGTATGAAATAATCCACGCTTTGCGGGTATCCGTTGGCGTTTTTCATTCCGATTTTTATTTGTCCGACACGGGGCAAAATCAAACGGGATTTTTCCGCCTCCGGTCTAACAATTCTACCTTTTATATTTCCATTCATAACCTTTATGTTTTTTGCGTAATCCTTTGCAACATCTTACTATTAGCGAATTATTAAAACCGTCCCTTTCTGCCAAATTTATAGATTGGTATTCTTTAATAACAACGCCATTTTTAAGCATTAAAACCGCTTTTGATAAGTGGTTATTGGCTCCAAATTTACCCGTCATTGGCTTACTTGCGCTTTTAGATTGCCGTTGTTTTGTAATCGGATTATTGTTATTTTCCGAATGTGTAACCCAACGCAAATTATTCACATGGTTATTAAACGGGTTCCCGTCGATATGGTCGATACAAGGTTTATTTCGTGGATTATCAATATATGTTTCGGCAACTAATCTATGAACATAGATAGTACATTTTATACCAAAATTATAAAGACAAACACACAAATAACCCTTACGCAAAAACGGCTTTAATTCTTTCCCCGTTATTTTAGAGAAAACAACGCCGTTTTTGTTTATCAAATAGCAATCAAATCTTTTTATCGTTTTCATATTTCGGGGTCGTCGTTCAACAATCTTTTCTTATTCTCGTTTTTGGGCTTTTTGGGCGCATTTGCGGGCTTTTGTTCCTTTTCCGGTGCAACCGTCCGTTTTGCAGCCTTTCGTCCCGTGTCGGGCTTCTTTCCCGCCTCATTTGCCGTTTTCCCGGTGCGTTTCACAATCTTTGTTTTCTTAATCTCCGGTTCCGGCTTTTGTTCCGGGGCAACCGCATCCGCTTTGACGGTATCGGCGGCGTCCGTGGTTTCGTCCGGGGTCGCCTCTTTGGGGGCTTTCGTCTTAATCAATTCCGCCAAAGACAACGATATTACATTTTGGGACAAATCCGGGTTATCGTCCAAAACAACCATACCATTAACCGCCGTAAACGTATTATCCCGCTTTTCGTCCTCAATGGCGGCAATCTCCAACAGATAGGGGATTTTGCGTATATTGGGGCTTTCGGTTTGCTCTTTCAGATTGTACGACGGTTTTTTGCGCCAATCTTTCGGGCTGAAATTGAAAATACGGGTAACGGGGAATTGCTCAAAATTGACGTTCCACATATCCCGGTACATCCCCAATTGTATTTCGCTTTCCTCGTAAAAACCTTTTCGCCCGCTTTTGAAATCGACAATTGCGTTAATCCGGTCGTCGCTTCCAATCTTTGCCCGCATGGTACACGGGCAATCAATCATTCCGGCGTACTTGTAATACGGGTGTACCAACGCAATTTCAACGGCTAACGGTCGTACATCATAATCCAATACGAATTGCGCAAACGCCAATACGTCCTTTTTCAAATCGTCGGCGTAATAAATAAAGTCGTCCGGCAATCGGTAAACCTCAATGTATTCTTTTAGTTTGCCTTTCAGTCCGTCCAAATCATACGCCCGGTTAATCAATAATTCCTCAAATGCGGCGTGCATAAACGTTCCATACGCCGCCCGTTCGCCTTTGTATCGCTCGGCTTCCTCAATGCCTTTGTTCGCAATCCAATTTATAAGGTGCGGGGCTTTGGGTAATGTTTGGGACAATATGGTTGTAACCGACGGGAAAAACTCCGGGTTCCCGGCGTCGTCATATCGGTAATAATATCGGTGTCCCTTGCTGTTTAACTGCCAAACCTTATACGGGGGTTCAATCAATGTTTTTTCGTCGAAAAACATTGCCGTCATTTCCTCAACCGTCATGCCCGGTATTATCTCATACACTCCGGTTGGTTGTTCCGGTTGAACCTCAACGAACGGGGGAATAATTGTTTGTTGTTCCTCGTTAATCTCCGGGAACATATCCGGGGCAACATTGCCGACGGTTCCCGCAACCTCTTTTACCGGGTCGCCCGGTTTATCGCTCTTTGCTCTCATTACTTGTACTTTTTATATTCTGAAATTCCACATAATACCATTGCGGCGCACATTGCCGCCAATAACAATTGCCACGGGTTCCAAAATGCGCCAATCAAACAACATAACCCCAATGCGCCAAACGTAACAATTAGGGTTTTCGCTTGAAATAACCCGGAAAACATGGTTTCGGCGGCGGCTTCCAACCATTCGATAAACTTACTTTTCATTGTTTCCGCCCTCCATGCCAAACAAGTAATCCGCCGAACAATCCAACATTTCGCAAATAATAACGACCCATTCCGGGACAATCCGTTTGGTCGTGCCGTTACATAAATTCGTCATATTTACCTGTTGTGCGCTCTCGCTTGCACCCTCAAAAAGACGGGCGGCAATGTCTTTTTTCAAAACCTTTTTTCCGTTCGCCTCGGAACGGGCGATTGCTTCATTTACTCTTAATTTCATATTGTTTATTTTTATGGTTATTATTCTACGTGTCCGCAATGTTTGCAGGTTTTTTCCTCAAATATCGGTTCGTATTCATACGGGGTTAAATACCCATCGCCGCCGCAACATTTATAATCGGCGTCGGTAACTTCCATTTCTCCGCCACATACCGGGCAATCTCCTTTTCCGACCAATACCAAATTCAGAAATGCGTCCAAATGTTCGGAACGTACAACCGAAATTCCGGTTGCTTTGATAATGCCGACAACATCAGAAACCGGAACGTCACGTTCGATACTATCAAACAAAGTGCATCCCCAAAATTTCGGGTCGTCTTGTATCATTTCCTTTTGGATTAATTGATTTACAATGATTGTTTCAACTTCTGTTGCTTTCTTTCCGGCTGCTTTCGCCAAAATGTTCAATTCTTTGTCTTTTCTGATATTCATATTATTTCGCACTATCCCCGTGCGTGGGCTTAACTTCAATGCGAAGGTACAAATATTTTTTTAATTACCAAAGATAAATACTTTTATTTCAAATTTATTTTTGCGGGTTGTTTTGCAATTTACGGCAAACAATATATTTTTGTGGTACCGCATCAACCAAATATCGCTCTCGGTTACTGCGTAAAATTCCCCCGGTGCATATTGATTTATGACGCCGGGGGTCTTTTTATTTCTTACTCTGATAATACAACCATTTGTAAATTTCGCCGTAATATCCGGTTTCCAATACTGCCTTTCGTATGGTCTTTGCGTCGTACTCGCCAAATGTTACGTACTCATATATTGACGGGTTTTCATGCAACGCAAATTCAAATGTTATATCAATATATGCGTCGCCGACCTTGTTAAACGCATGGTCAATCGGTATTTGGACGTTTGTTTTTCCCTCACAATAAAGAATCCGTTCCGGGAACGCCTCGCAAAGTAAATGGGAATTTCGATAACATTCTTTCGGCTTTGGCTTAATTACGTGCCGTATGTAATCCAATTCGTAATCCTCTAATACATCAGCCGCCGGAACAATTTTAACGGGCTTTGCAGCGTTTAATAAGTCTTGGAAATACGCTTTTTGTCTTTCGTGCATAGGTAATTCCAACATCATTTCAATTTCTTTTATTATTATACTTTCCATACAATTTGTTATTCCGTCCATTCCTCAATATACATTTCATACGCTTCTTGGCAACAACGCCCCTCACAACTTATATATCCATTTGGGACGCCGTGGGTTCCTTTTTCGCCATCATCCAAAGGACAATATAAACACAAATCGTCGCTTAAATCATCAGCGGTTTTTAATTTAGGGTTCTTTATTTGCCATATACCCAATAATAGGGTTGCAATTAATAATACAAAGAAAATTAATATTATCACGTCCATATTTTAACCTTTCATTCTACCAACATAAGACAAATTCAATACATCGTACATTTGCCCCATAACGGCAAATTCTAACATTGCGTCGCTGTTTGCAACGTCGTTTATCCTCAACAATGGGTATTTGTTGCCGTAATCCGTAACGTACCCGTCCGGTTCAATGTCTGAATATATCCGGTCGTTGTCGCTGTTTTCAAAGTATTTATTTAGGCTTTGCAGAATATTGTTTTCCAAATATTCTTTTCCCAATACTGCCTTTATTTTATCCTGCTTTCTTAATGCAAATCTCATAATATTTATAATTATGCCGGGGAACTCCCCGGCGTTGGTTATGCAATACGAATTAAATTAGCTTTTTTGAAACATCTGTATTCCTGCTTTTCTGTATCGAAATACGTTTGTACCGTGTCGGCGGGTTTCCGGGTTCCGGTTGTTGCCGGAATTGTTTCCGGGTTTGTGGTTCCGTATGCCTCACGCAATGAACCGTCTATTTTCTGAAAATAGAATTTTACTATTCGCTTTTTCATTTCGGCTTTTAGCTTCATGTTTAACCATGCACATTTTAAAGCCTCTGAAAGTTTGTAACCATTGCGTTTTACGAATTGCCACGCCAATTTGAAAATCTCACTTAATTTGTTTCTTTTTTCTGAACTCATACGAATTTGTATTTGGTTCCGGGAACCCGCCCGGTCGGATATTATTTAACATAGAAACTTATCTTTATTCCTCTGCGCAATTTGCAAACGGTTTTATCATCGGTGCCATTAAATGCACGGCGCAACATCTTATTAGCCATTTCAACGCCAATCAATTCAATCAATCCTTTAACGCCTACCAACTTGTTAACCTTTTTACCGTCAACAATACCGTTGATTTTAATGCGGAAATTGCGATTAATTTCTTTTGTTGTGTATAATAAACCGTTGTAAATTGTTGTTGCCATTTTGATTTTCTTTTAATTGTTCGGGGTAAACGCCCCGTCGTTGTTGTTTGGCAATGCAAATATACAACCTTTATTTTAATTACCAAAAGAATTTCTTTTTATTTTGAGCAAAACGCATAAAAAATTTTTCTTTTGGTTCAAAAGATAGTTATTTTTGGCGAATTTTCGATTTAAGCCACTTTCTTTGCTCAGATATAATTTATCCACCGGAATAAAAGAAGCCCGCTACGGGGCTAAAAATGGGCAAAACGAAAAAAGCCGGGGCAAACCCGGCTAATCCTTGAAAACAATCTCTAATTATGTGGTCAAATGTAATTCGATACAAAGATAGTTATTTTTCTATCTCTATATATTCAACCCCCATTATTTTTGTATGCGGGTTCCTGCTGATAACATCAATTTCCCGGCTCTTTATTTTCTTGGTTTTCCAAAGGAACCCCAAAAACCGTTTATATTGTACGGTTGCAGCAACTAAAATGCTGTCACGGTTTACAAATGTCCCGGTAAACTCCCCGTCCGGCGTCGTGCATCCTTTTAATGAAAACCACGGGTCGGAAATATCAACGCATTTCAGAACAATTGTTATCGTATCTCCGGGCAAATATACAATGCTGTCCCGGACGGTTCCCCGCAATTTGGTTATTGTTTCCATTTGTGCCGTTGTAACGGCTTCCAACTCCCGGTTCTTTGTCTGCAACGTCTTTATCAACTCCGCATCGCTCGCCCGGTATTTTTCAAACTCTGACAATTTCAGTTCCAAAACCCCAACTTTGGCGGCGTTCAAACTATCTTTCGTTTGGTATCGGGAAACTTCCTGCAATAACGTTTCCGTGTTGGTTCTGTATTTGTCCCTTTCCCCGGTCAACGTATTAATCCGGGAACGTTGCACCCATATAGTGACAACGGCGGCAACCGCCAAAGCAATTGCCGCTATTATTAAATATTTTTTCATAAGATACGTTTTATTGTATTGTAATGTACTTTGGCGATACGCTCACGCCCTGCGTCCGTCATCATAAAACGGCAATCTTTCTCCGTGTCCATGAAAAAGTTTTCGGATAATACCGCCGGGCAAACCGTATGTTTCAGTATATAAAATTGGCTTTCTTTGTCCGGGTCGCCGTCTATATAATCGAAACGCATTTTCCAACCGTCCGGGGCAAACTCCTTTTCCGCTTCTTCGCAAAGAACGGTTGCGATTGCATCCGCTTTCGTTTGTCCTACGCTTGTGTAACATTCCCACCCGGTGCCGCCTCCGGCGTTCCCATGAACGCTAAACAAAACGGCATTATTGCCGCAATCTGCATGGATAACGTTTGCACGTCGGCAACGTTCCGGTAATGATACGTCGGTTTCCTCCGGTACCAAAATTTCAAACTTTACGCCATCGGCTTTTAACATCGCCGCAATACGGCGTACAATGTCACGGTTAAACTCCCATTCAAACAATTGGGAACCGTCCCCCCAAATGGGGGAACGTTTCCCGGCACAATCCACGCCGTGACCTCCATCAATAATTACAACTTTACTCATTTTCGTTTTCTCCTTTCTTTTTATTGTTTTTGTCGGGGTCGTCCCCAAATTCTTTTTCCAATCTGTCAATTATCGGTTGCAAATGCGACGGCAAAGCCCTTGTAAACTCCAAACGGATAACATGGTATATTATCCGTAAGGCTATTTTCCTCGGGTATGCCTTAATTAAGTTGCGAAACGCATTTTGCAAATATACATACATGAACACGTATGTAAGCGACTTAATAACAATCATTGCCGCCCCGTCGTCGCCACATTGCAACATAACGGAATAAATGACGTGTATAATAACGACGTACAAAAGCAATTCCGCCAATGCGTTCTTAAACTTATGGAACGAAAAGCGTTTGCAATTCCTTATCGCCACGCCGTCCGCCCTCATTCCCGCCCAAATATTGAACGCAAACATTACTACTAACGCATAAACAAAACCCTTTGTCGGGGTTAAATACCCAAATAACGGGCTTGCGGACGTGGCGAATATCATACGCCATTGTTCCCAATTAAAAATTCTTTCCATAACTTTAATTTTATTTTTAATTATCTCTTTTACAAAAGAATAATGACTTTAATTTTTGTCCCAAATAATTTTTCCACAAAATTTTTCCTTTTGAATTTGGGTGTAATCCATCATATAGGAAATATCCGCTACCATCTGATTTTTCAAAGAAATCTACTACACCAATTTCATTCAATGCGTCAAAAACCATGCAAGAATATCTACCTGCCATTTTTTTTATTGCATTTGCTGTTGTAGTAAGTTTATCGTATGTTCTGTAATTCTCCGGATTTGTCTGCACAGGTGTTACGAGTATAATTGTTGAAAATTTAAATTTCCTATACAATGTTTCCAATGACCATCTTAGCCCTCCATATAATGTTTTCCTTTCCGTGTAATGCTCATTACTATTCAATTCATCATAAGTCAGCAACATTATTTCTTCATAATTATCAGATGTCGGTCTACCTGCGCCATTTGTTCCCATCCATATTACAATACAATCGGGGTATTGTATATTTCCCTCATCATATCTTCTTATAAGCCATCTTACTTCGTTTGGCAAATCAGTTGTCCAACCGTTACCGTCCGGATATGGATATGATGTAATAATTTGTCTTTCTGCAAATGTTGCTCCTCCTAATCCTAAATTATATAAATTTTGTACTCCTAAAAATTGTTTTAATGCATTCCAATTTTGCAAATCAAATTCGTTTTGTGATGAATTTACTATATCAACCAAAACAGATGTATCTACAACTTTCCCATCCTGCAATGTTGATGTAACGTATAAATATCCGCTTACGTTTGTCAACGAACTATAATCATGAGTATTACCAACTTTATCTTTATATGTAATTGTATTAGAAGGTACTGAATTTGTTCGCATAAGCATCATTATACTATCTCCTAATACTACAAGATTCTTATTTTGTATTTGTGTTAATATAGATTTTTCTAATAATTCTATCTTCTTTTTATTTTCTTTAGGAATGTATAAATATCCTATTTTTCTCCCTATTACATAAGGTACATCAACAGAAGTATATAGCCAAACAAATAAAAAACCATCAGATTCAGGCGTATAAGTGATTTGTATTTTCTCACCTATATTACTTGGATTTGTATTTAATAAACTTACTCCCGACTTACTTTCACGGTCATTTGTAAACATAATTGAACAATATGAAACATCTTTTGGGCCAACTGTTTTACCGGATATTACATATTTAACATTTTTTTGAACTTGGAAAATAGCTGTTTTTGCATATACTTGAGTACCGTCAACAAATTTTCCACTTGTACTAAGTGGATATGCTTGTATTATTTCATCATATTGTATTTCTTCCGTTTTGGGTATGATAATATTATCTTTAATTTCTTTTACTTCTTTAATATTATCATATAATTTATCAACAAAAGCATCTGATTTTATTATTATATACTTATTTACGGTATTATTAATATTAGTACAATTAGCTATAAAATAATCCCAGTCAAAATCTATTATAATATAGCCAAATTTAGTATATCCCTCATAATGATTATCTGAAAAATCTATTAATTGTTCTATTGAATTATCAAATGTTCTTATAATAAATCTTTTTGGTATAGATTTTGAATTATAAATTGTATTAATGCACAAATCTTTATATTTTCCTAATATTCTAATTTGCTTAAAGCATGAAAGTATTTTAATTTCGTTATCTGTATTATTTTCTGAATAAACAAAAGATGTTGTATTCTTTGTAATTATGTTACTAAATATATACGGAGAATAATTGATTTTATATATATTATCATTTAGTTTTGCACAGTTAGGATTCCAAAAAAAATCTTTTGATAAATCAACAACAACATATATTTTAGTTCCGCCAATTGTTGAATTTAGATATATACATTTACCTATTTCATTTATACTAACTTGCCATATGCACCAATATAAAGATTCACTTTCAAGTATAAAAGCAATTTGCAATTTTGTTTCGTCAGAAGGTTTTATTCTAACGCCGTAAAAAAACAAATCCTTATTCAATGTTTTATCAACATATATTTCTCTTAACAATTCTGACGCTTTTATAGTTTCATCAAAATATTTTTCATTAAAAGAAAAGTATGGTTTGGTTGATAATTCAAACAATGAATTATTGATACTTATATTTTTTGAAGATTCTAAAATACCAATAAGTCCTATCTTATAATTAATATTATTTGTATGCTTATCCCAATTATAATATAATTCTATATCGCCATCAGAATAATAATTTGATGTCATATTCATCATTTTCCAATTACTTCCATTAGAATATTTAATTATTACTCTTTTTGGAATACTTGCATCATTATATACAGTTGAAACTCTTAAATCGCTTATATCTATATTTTTTTTTATCCTTAAATATTGAAAATTTTCTATAACTTGAATATCGTTATTATTATAACCATCTAACAATGTAAGGTTATTATTTTTTGCTTCTACTTCTATAACTTTTGCAAATATTGCAATTCCGGTATTCTGTTTTACCCAATTACCGTTTTTATTAGCAAATAAAATAACTTGGTTCGTTAATTCCACACCACCGAAATTAGAATAAATACCCGGTTGTGCTGCTAAATAAAAAATGTTTTGGTCGGGTGTTCTCGGATTTGTTGTTGGTGTTGCTATTCCTGCAAATGTTGCCCCATAGCCTACCGTTGAAATTATCGTCAATAGTGCATTTTGCAATATTGCTCCGGTAATTTCTTGGTTGCCGTTAGATTTTATCACGTCGGCAACCGCTTGTTTTAATTGTTCGTAATTTCCCATAATCTAATTAATTTAATCGTTGTCAAAATCATTGTTGAAATCGCCGTTAAAATCTCCTTTGTTTGCTGTTATATTATAGCCACGTCCTATTTTCTTGACGACGGTATTTGTTTTAAATTCAATTTCCACGCTCGCCAAATCTCCCTGCGTTTGCCATTTCGGGGTAATTAAAAACGTGTCGCAATCGTATTCCCTGCCGTATTTATCCGTTATGTGTATATAATCAGCCATACGAATAAAACGCATAACATCGCATAAGTATTCCGGTGCCAATATAGTACATTTGAACGTCTTTACCGAAATTTGTTTTTCCGGGAAAAAATAACCGTCCCTTTCCTCGCCGTCCTCTTCAAATTCATAATCCGGTTTTCCTAACTCGGTACAAAGATATAACATGTTTTTGAATGTCGGATTTTTATAAACTATTTGTCCGGCGTCAAACACTAAATTTTCAATGTCCCACCAATCAATTTTCAAATAACCGGAAACGTCTTGCACAACCGTAAACATTTCGGAATACCATGTTTGAACGCCATCAGATAACCGCAAATAATAAATTCCGTCCAACTGATTTAATGGCATGGGTAATATTGACGGGTACAATATTACATCATAACCCAACGTTCGAAACCGGACAATCTGCAATCCGGTTTCCCTCATGTATGTTGTTATATTTGCAATTTGTTTTCCGGTTTTATCATATAGAATAACAGACGTAACAGGATTTGAACGGGTATTTCTTATTATCTGAAACGGCAATAATCTATCAGCCGGTGCGAACAATGGGTATATTTGCCCGTATGCGTAACTTTTACGGTGGTTCTGCTGCTCTATTGACGTGTACCACGGCAATACGCTTATATTGTTATTCTGTATCATATTTCAACGTTGCTTTAATGTTTCGACTACACAAATTTACGCTTAATTTATCAACTTGACCGTTACCGATATACGTTTTTATTAGTTGCATCGGGTTTGGGTCGTCATTTGCCGGAAAACTAAACGTTTGTTTCTTCTTTCTCTCAATACCGTATGCGTAAACCTCGGAACCGTTTATTGATACACGACGGGCGGGTAAATCATATAACCAATACGGGGATTGCAGATTGACAAACGCCAAATATCCGTTTTGCAAAAAGTATTCGACCCCGTTAATAGTTTGGCGGGTAAATGGTAATATCCATTGCGACCCGGACGTTGGCGGAACGGCGGCAAACAAGGCGAACCCGTCCGAACTCATATTGCCGGGGTTTAACAACATCATATCAATATCGGACGTAAAGTTTGATATATTAATTTCCTCAACCTTTCCGGGCGTTACATACTTGCTTATTACTTGTATCGGCAACCCTTCAAATGCCGCCGTAACGTCGTCCATCCATTCAAATTGGTAACGTTCCGGCAAATCGACCTTATCAAACGAATATTCCGACGTGTTGAACGCCCACGGTTTCCCGTTGCGCAAATTCAATTCCTTTGTCAAATCGTGGCTTAATATAGCCCCGCCGGAATAGGAACCGCCATTGCGGAAATATTGGATATGTTCGATTTTAAATTTGCCGTCCTCAATGAACCAATAACATTTAAAACAATCCCGTAACATATTGGTAAATTGTTGTAAGGTCGTCGGGGCTTTTTGTGCGGGTTGCTGATATTCCCCGTTTATAATATTGGTTTTCTGTGATACAAGCAAACGGAAATTCAACCCGGATATTGGATTGTTACCGCTGTATAAAAATTGGCTGTATTCCGCCGTGGCTGCGTGGGTAATACCGGGCGCAATCTGATTAAGCAAAACAGATATACAAGACGCAACCGGGAACGCATCCCGCAAAGTATATGCTTTTCGGGCTTTTTCCTCTAATATCCAATCCATCAAATAAAACCCAAACCACAACGACGCATAACGCCACGTTGACCGGGCGATTTGATAAAAGGTTTGCCCGTATATGGAATAAGGCGGCGCAAAATACTTTCCGTTGTCGGCTAATCCCCACTCGGTCGGGGTGTCTGAAAAGTTGTTTGAAATAAACGCCACGTCGATTGCGTAACCAATCGCACGCCTATAATTACGGTTATTATCAACTATATCATCGGCGGGTAATGGATATGTATTAAGGTCGTCGATTTTCTCCACGTCGCACAAATACCGGGCATATATATTATAACTTTTCATATCGGCGTGCATTGTTCCGGTTGCCCCGGAACCCTCAACGGCGGTTAAATCAAATTCCAACGTATCAAACGGTTCCTGCGTTACCTTTCGATAACGAAACATTACCGTATCGTCGGATTGTTTCCGTATTTCAACTACAGCAATACCAAACGGCACCCCCCCGTTTATTCGTTGTTGTGAAATATAGATATAATAATTAACATTCAATTCCGGGTATAATTTCCCCTCGAATACGTCCGCACTTGCACCCGTCGCCATTCGTCCGGTATAAAGCCCGGATATTACCGCCGGGGAACCGTTGGACGTAATTTGTATTTCTTTCAATATATTGCACAAAGCAAAATGATAGGTTTGTACTAATGCGTTTTGGTCGGTCGTGGCGTTTGCGTCTTGTTCCCAATTCGTACCGCTCAAAAAACAAGAAACAACACTATCCCCCGGAACGTATATTTGAATTAATGGACGCTTGTTTATCGTTATCCGTTGGATTGTCGGGGCTAATGTTATTAAATCGTATTCCTTTTCCAATCCTGCCAACACGTCGTTATAATCGTCGATTGCGTCCGGTTGTACAACAACCTTTTTATCGTAATCGGTAAACGTGCAATCGGTTTTCATAAACTTGCCTTGAAAGTATTGGAACCATGT
>UMIC01029606.1_pt1 | contig 13457 bp, 8 predicted proteins | sample 1965681 | NCBI WGS metagenome assembly UMIC01 (sample SAMEA4836114, study PRJEB28245) | human gut metagenome | biome: gut microbiome; material: fecal sample | place: Denmark | collected 2008
AAATCTGCCCCTTTTTGGAACTATCTATTTCCCGACAGCCCCTTTTTATTTACTCTATTATTGGATCCAGACACCATCTTCGCCAAACCAGTGTTTTGCTCCGTTAATCGTTCTTTCTCCAGTATATAAGCGTCCGCTTGCTGATGCATAATACCAGTTTCCCCAACGGAAAATCCACTGATTTTTAACCAAATGACCATTCTCATCAAACATATACTGATTCCACCAGTTATCACGTGCGAGAGAATCACACATCCTTCCTCTTCCGTCAAAATAGTAACCATTCATCCAGCCGCTTGCCGGAATTCCATTTACAAAATAATACCAACTATATGTTCCGTATTCTTTCAAACGATACCAGCCATTTATAAGAACTGTCCTAACTCCATTTTCATCATAATAAACATAACTACCATCGTCAAAACTGATTGTTTCACTACTCATCCATGGTGAAAATCGATATTCTACCCCATTCACAACTTTCTTTCCATTGACAAGTTTCCCATTTTCCTGATAACACCATTCTCCGTCTTCGCTATGTTTCCATCCATCAGTTGTATCCAGATATCCATCTCTGTGAATCCAACGGTATGTATGTGTTTCTCCATCATACAGAGCAGCATTTGATATCATTTCTCCGGAACTCCAGAAGTAATATGTCTGCTTTCCAATAACTTTCTTTTCATCAGTATTTAAAGTTCCATCTTCATTAAACCAATACCATGTTCCATCGGACGACTGATACCAGCTATTTTTCTTTTTGATTTCGCTCTGACAAGCCCCATTTCCATCAAATTCATATAATTTCCCGCCAATTTCTGTGATAGCAAACCTATTCAGATAAATCTCATTAAAATAATATTTTTTGCCTTTAATTGTCTCCCATCTATCCTCGGCCAACATTCCAGTTTTCGAATAGTACCAGCAATTTTCATATCTGTCATAAATCCAGCCGTTCTGGATTATAACACCGTCAACTCCTACATAAGCTTTTCGATTTGTGTCTCCCATCGAAGAAACAACTTCTTCTGTTGCCATTCTGCCATTGTCGATATAATATTTACTCTCCAGCCAACCATTATGCGGTTTTCCAGGTTCATCGTAATAATACCATGTTCCATCAAGCAATTGCCATCCTGAAACTGTTCCGATTTCTGTAACTTTATATCCATTATCATCAAACAGATAGGTTCCGTCTTTTGTTTCAATAATTCCAACAGCCATCGTTCCATCTTCTCCAAGGTAACAGTTTCCTATCCACTGAGAAGTTAAAAGTTGCCCGTCTTTTCCTGCATAATACCATTCGAATCCATCCTTCACCCACTTATTCTTAGCAATTACGCCGTCACTCTGGGCATAATATTTTTCCCCATTATCCAAATCATTCCGGTACGCATCTGTCCGTCATAATCAAAACTATACTGTTCTCCTTCTATCTCTATAGTCTGGCTTCTTACAATTTCTCCGCCAGCCTGTGCGTAATACCATTTATTATTTGATAATACCCACTGTGCTTTCTCTACAAGAGCTCCTGATGCATCCGTAAACAGATGATATTCCTTTCCTGACAAACTTTTTTATAATTAATCAGTCCTACTTGCATAATTCCAGTATCATCCATAAAATATCTTTTTCCATCAATTGTATAAATTCCATCCGAAACGCACTGTCCATTTTCTTGTATATAAAACCATTTTCCTGATGACTGATGCCACCCCGGCACTCTATAAATGACGCCTGTTGCATCTGCATAAGCATTCACAAAACTATGCTTTTCATCATCCCAGTACATGAAACTACCAGTCTGAAGTTCGCTATTGTAACTCAAATAATATTCTATACCATCAAGATTAATAATTTTATCAGTCACAAAACTTCCATTTTCATCAAAATAATACCATTTTTGATTAGATTTCATATAGTACCAAGAATTTTTACAATTTACAATACTGCCATCTGCTTCAGCAAGATAGCCTTTTCTGTCTATCCAAAATTCCCCTGTTTTCATCTTGCCTGTTTCATCAAAATAGTATGTTGAATTACCGATTTTTTTGAATGTATTTTTTACCACAATACCATTTTCATAATAGTACCAGTATCCACCTGCAAGTTCCCACTTTGTCTCTTTATCAATACTGACTTTTGTTAATCCCCCATTTTCATCTGCTTGATATAAAATATCTTCAATCATTATTCTACCATTAACAAATAATGTACTACCTGCATCGAAATAATAAAGTTTCCCCTCATATTCAATCATCTTACCTGCAGGAGTCACATAATCGTCTCCATAAAATTCTTCTTTTCCATACCATCGATTTTGATACAGACGTCCTTTCTCATCCGCACACACATATCCGTTCACATATGACAAATCACTTAAAATATAGCTGACATGTATTCTGCTGTTTTTCTGTAACACACCATCAAATCCAAAATAATAGCCATAGGTATTGCCATCGGCATCTGCAATCTTTTTGATTAAATTGACAATTTCTACGCCATTTTCGTAATAATACGTATTACGGTTTTCATCCGTATACCAGCCATTCTCTGGTATGCCATCCTGATTTTGCTTATCCGCCTCTGCCTTATCTTCTTCCAATACTACCTGGGAATCTTCCGTTTTCACTTCATCCTGTGCTGTTTCCTGTGGACTTTCCTGTTGTTTGTTCCACATCGTTTGCATTTTCACCAGCCTGTTCTTGTTCTTCTATACCTTCCGTGTCATTTCCTGTTACCGCATCTCCCTGTGGCTCAGCAATCTGGTTCTCTTCAACCATTGTCCCATCTTCTGTCGTATAGATATTATCTGTATTCTCAGCCGCCATTACTGGAAATACTGTATTGGCACTTAACGCAACTGTACATAATAATGCACATACTTTCATATTTTTCACACAATTGCCTCCTCACAAAAGAATTTTATATACTATATATTGTATCATCATTTTATTTTTCAACAATATATATTCATTGTATTTATCAAAAGTATCTTTTTTTTAGCATTTTTACTATATTTCAGACAAAAAAATAAGCGAAGTGCCCTATTGACACCTCACTTACTTATATTTGACTTATCATTAATTCATTCTATTTATTATAGACATAATATTAAAACCATAACTTTCTCCACTTGCCCAGCCATAGCTATCTCCTTTTGAATTAACGTTCGGATTTTCCTTCTGCCCAAGCCATTCGACATATGGTGCAGTTCCTCTTGTCACCATATTGAACCTTGGATCAACACAATTATTATTAAGTGTCTCTTTTGATGCATATGCTTTTAAATGTTGAACTTGAGCCCGAAGCCCAGTTCTAACATCCGGAAAGGTTGCACACCCTCCTGACGCATTTCCATCCACTGCTCCAAGTCCACCAAAATTAAACTGCCATACCTGTACAATTCCTCCATACTTAAGATAGCCTGTCTCTAGCATAGCCTGTGCATACATAATCTCTGGTTTTATATTTTCTGCTACAGCTTCATCATAAAGAATTCCACAAAATGTAACTATATCTGGTGCTCCACCAACAGCCAATGCCTCACTCGGATATATTGCGTTGCTTTTTACATACTGGTTTACCATCTTCTGTACAACTGTTGCTTTGTCAGTTCCAAGCATACTGGTTCCCATAATACTAGTCACTCCGGTATAAGTCAATGCTCCTTCCGGTCCCTTATCATTTCCTTTTTTATTCATGTAATACCATGTTCCATTAATCTGCTGATAACCTGTAAGCATAGCTCCGGAACCACTGAACCAATACCAATAATCACCGACTTTAACCCAGCCTGTCTGCATCTTTCCTGTATCTTTATCCATATAGTACCATGTACTTCCAATCTGCTTCCAGCCTTTCACCAACTGACCACCTGACACATAGTACCATGTATCACTTTCAGAATTCCATCCATCCTGCAGTACTGTCTGACATCTTCCATCAGTTCCGAAATCATATGATTTCCCATCTATCACATGATAACCTGTAACCATTGCTCCACTTGCTTCAAAATAATATCTTGAACCATTAACTGTTTTCCAGCCCGTTACCATTTTTCCATCGGATTCAAAATAATACCATGTATTTCCCAATAATAGCCAGCCTGTCCTCATAAATCCAGAATTATTGAACCAGTACCATGTATTATCAACATATTTCCAACCTGTCTGCATTCTTCCCGTCCCATCAAAATAGTATGTCTGCCCGTTAATCTGGTTGAAACCCGTTGCCTGTGCCAAATCTTCTTTCGTATAATACCATGCATTATCCTTAAGATACCATCCGCTGAGAATGCCTCCGCTTGTTCCAAAATCATACGTTTTTCCGTCAACAACCTTTTTGCCGGTATACATTTTCCCTGATGGATCAAAGTAATATGAATAGGTTCCTATTTTCTTCCAACCGATTACCATCTTTCCATCTGAATCAAGATAGTACCATGCATTTCCTGATAACAGCCAGCCTGTCCGCATAGCACCCGATTCATCAAACCAGTACCATGTATTACTTATATTCTGCCAGCCCGTAACCATCTGCTCTTTTTCGTTAAAATAATATACAGCATTACCGATTGTCTTAAATCCTGTTGCATAAGTTCCATCTACATTCAGCCAATACCAGATATTGTTCTGATATATCCATCCTTCGATAACTGCTCCACTGGCACTGAAGCGATATAATTTCCCATCAATCGTTGCATTACCAGTACACATTGCTCCTGAGCTGTTAAAGTAATAGGATGCATTTCCCACTGTCTTCCAGCCTGTTACCATCTTTCCATCAGGTTCAAGATAATACCACTTATTGTTCAATAACAGCCAACCTGTATACATAGCACCTGAACTATTAAACCAGTACCATGTATTATCAATAAATCTCCAGCCTGTCTGCATTCTTCCTGTTCCATCAAAATAATAGGTCTGCCCATTGATTTGATTGAAGCCCGTTGCCTGCGTCAGATCCTCTTTTGTATAATACCAGATATTGTCTTTAATATACCATCCGGTAAAAATTCCTCCGTTTGTTCCAAAATCATATGTTTTTCCGTCAATTTCATGTTTTCCGGTATACATTACTCCGTCTGAATCAAAATAATAAGTATAATTTTCAATCTTTTTCCAGCCTGTTGCATAATTCCGGTCAGACTGCATATAATACCAAACTCCATTTTTGTTGATCCAGCTATCAATAACATAACCACTGGATCCGAAATTATAAGTCTTCCCATCTACACTCTGGACACCTGTATACATGGCACCAGATGCAGACAGATAGTACCATTTTCCAGACAAATTCTTCCATCCGGTAGCCATCTTTCCGTCAGACTCAAGATAATACCATGTACCTCCGACTGTTACCCAGCCTGTCTGCATGACTCCTGACTGATCAAAATAGTACCACGTATTGTCAAATTGTTTCCATCCGGTTATCATCTGCCCATTTTCGTTTAGATAATATTTTACTCCATTTAGATTGAGCCATCCAGTTTCACGGTAACCATTATTGTTGAAATAATACCAGTATCCACCAATAAATACCCACTCATTTGCCGGCCATGTTCCATTGGAATATCGGAACCACCAACCATTTTTATCTTGTACCCATTCTCCTTTTACAAGTCCAAAATAATTAGCAATTCCTGCCGCATCCGCCTGTCCCAATTTTTTCAGATTTGCTTCACTTGACAAAAATGCTGCATCAGATGCATTTGTCACAAATGCATGTTCAATAATAATTCCCGGAAATCCTGCTTTCTTACTTCCCCTGATTACCCCGTAATAATCAGCAAGACTACCATCTGAATATGTATCTCCACTTTCTGAGTCACGAATCTTTACACCATTATCCTTTAATCCTAATGCTTTCAGTTGTGTCAGTACCTGTGAAGCAAGATTTTGTCCCTGGCTTCCGATATCACTGCGATAACTCTGATTCGGGTAGAAAACCATAGCGCCATTCGCGCTTGCTCCTGCTGAATTTAGGTGAATACTTACATATACATTCGCACCTACACTCTGTGCATAAGCAACTCTTTTTGCATTATCTTCACCTGAACTTGTTCCTGGATATGGGCAAGCCACACTGTTTCTTGTCATATATACCGTCACACCACTATACTGTTGCAATTCTTCTTTACAGTACTGTGCAATCTTAAAATTCAAAGTTTCTTCATGAAGTCCATTGAGTCCCTGAGCTCCGGCATGTGTGGAATCGTGTCCTGGATCTAGTACTACCACTACATTGCCTGCCCTTGACCGGGTGCTGATTCTTGCTTTTCCACTATTCAATTCTTCTTTCTGTTCAGTAATTGCTTCTTCAATAGAATTTGCTGATGTCTGATTACCTTCTGCATCAAAAGTAACTACATCGATATCTGCAGTTGTTGAATCCTCTGTTTCCGAATCCACAACCTCAGCATCCGCAGTGGATTCTACTTCAGTATTTACTCCATATTTTGCTTCAATACCAATCTTTGCCAACTCTACTGTATGTACTTCTCCATCTACCGTATAGGTCAGTGAATCTAAAATATAGACTCCTGTCTCCGCACTCTCTTCAAAGGATATCTTAAACAGCATTGCATGATCTTTATATTCAGACACGTCAGCCTGATATTTCTTTCCATCAGACTCCCTGTGATAAGCAAGCGTTGCTGATTCAACAACTGTATTCTCATCTCCTACTGATGCCACAATGCTCTGAATATCTCCCTGTTCAATATACGGCTTATCAACCACAAGATAATTCAGTAAATTCTGTGTTTCTTCACCTGCTGATTCAGATTCCATAACAGGCTGTGTACCCTGTACATCTTCCGTACTCTGCACCTCTTCTGTATTCTCTGCATTCTCTGAATTCTGTACAACTTCTGATGCTTCATTCTCACTTTCTTCTGCATTCACCGTCTCCTGCATTGTTGTACTTTCTGCTGCGTATATCGCCTGCGCCGGCACACTGAACACCATGACGGTTGCAAGCAATAAGCTAATTATTCTGCTTCTTTTTTTCATTTTTTCCCTTTCTTTAAGCTAAATACTTTCTACTACAATATACTCCCAATTTTTATCCTCGGTTAGTATATCACATATTCTTTTAAAATCCAATCATTTCATTGTTCTTATATAATCCAGTACCTGTTCTGCACTCTTTCCTTTCAGTCCCTGCGAATCATATACTGCCCCGGGATTCTGCCAGGAAAACTTTGTTCCACATAAATATGTTGAAGCTTTTACACTTTGCCTTCCTTCTTTTCCAAAGCAATCCCACCACTCTGGATAATATTGCTGCATAAATGTCTGTGCCAGCCTTGAAGCCTGTGAACTGCCACTGCCATTTACAGTTCCGCTCATCTGTACACCTCCATTTGGCGTGCTGTGTAATATAAGAACACTTCCATCCTGACACTGTCCCAGGCAGAGGAAACAATGACCTTTAATACTCACGATATCTCCCGGATAAAATGTACTTCCAGGTGTACACGCAGAAGCATTTCCAAAACCATACCCGGCTATTGCCCCGGCAATATTCGTTGATGTAGTCACATATCCATTACTGTCATTTCCATATTGTATAGAATTGTACATGAGCCACCCTATATAGCCCGAACAATCCAATCCCAGAAAACGGTAATCTCTGTTTCCCTTTTTCCATGCAGTCTGCCCTGGTTTGTAGGAATAATTATTTTTGTTGTCTCGAAAATACTGTTCCCATTGTGGCCAGACTCCTATATAAAGTGATGTCTCTCCCGATCCATTATCTGCCTCATTCCAACCGCCTCCCCACACATACAATGTTTTTCCGACTGGTTTTAACGCATTACTGATTACATTAGAAATATCTGTTTCAGCCATTGCTCCTCCCTGATTGAAATAATATCTTAACCCATTGATGTCTTGTCGTCCTGTCACCATCTGTCCTGAACTATTCATATAATACCAGACTCCGTTAAGCTTTTTCCATCCAGTTATCATATGTCCATCCAATTCCATATAATACCAATTTTCATCTTCCAGAGACCACCCCTCTCTTGCCTCTGCCTTCACCACCCAGAAAGCAAAAAGCAACAGAACTGCTCCTATATAAGATATGATCCACATTCTTCTCTTCATTAATTTACCTCTCTTCCATTTCTTTTTCCGTTCTGATTCTGATAATACTTATCATATCCCACCACCTTTTTCTTTTCAAGATTTCTTACTTTTTTTCATAAGAAAATCCAACAAATTCATTACTTACTATTGACATTTCTTCTACGCGAGCGTACAATCCACTTATGTTCACGAATAAAAAAGGGGGGCTAGTACATGAACATTCAAGAGTGTGATATTTTGAACAACATCATATCTTTTCCTTATACAAACCAGAGAAGACTTTCTGAAACATCTGGCCATTCTCTCGGAGTTGTTAATCGATCTATTAAAAATTTACTCCAGGAAGGGTATATAAATGAAGAAATACAGCCAACCAAAAAGGCTTTGGATATGCTACACGCATCCGCACCTAAAAACGCAATTATTCTAGCAGCCGGTTTTGGAATGCGTATGGTTCCAATCAATACAGAAGTTCCCAAAGGGCTCTTAGAAGTACATGGAGAGCCATTAATTGAACGTCTCATCAAACAACTCCATGAAGTGAATATTCACAATATCTATGTTGTTGTAGGTTTTATGAAAGAACAATACGAATACTTGATAGATGAATATAATATAGAGTTAATTGTAAATTCAGAATATGCCATGAAGAACAATCTTCATTCCTTGAAATTGGCATCTGATTATTTATCCAATTCATATATTGTTCCTTGTGATATTTGGTGCGATCAGAATCCATTTTCCAAGCATGAACTTTATTCCTGGTATATGGTCAGTGACTTAATTGACAACGACAGTTCAGTACGCATCAACCGCAAGATGGAATTGACAACCGTTTCCCCTTCTTCTGGTGGAAACTCCATGATTGGTATCAGTTACTTGCTCAAAGATAAAGCTTCCATTGTACAGAAACGACTACAAGAATTAGATAAAGATTCCCGCTACGATGGAAGTTTTTGGGAAGAGACCTTATACGACCACGATAAGATGATCGTTATGGCAAGGGAGGTACTCTCTTCTAATATTGTAGAAATCAATACTTTCGAGCAGTTGCGTGAATTGGACAGCAATTCTAATCACTTGCAATCTGATGTTTTGCAAATTGCTGCTGATGCGCTCCATACAGAGCCTGAACAGATTACAAACATTACCGTCCTGAAAAAAGGCATGACAAATCGTTCTTTCCTGTTTGAATGTGGTGGTTTTAAACACATTATGCGTATTCCCGGTGAAGGAACCGATCAACTGATTAACAGACGTGAAGAAGCACAAGTTTATCATGTTATCCAAGATAAGCATCTCTGTGATGACATTGAATATATTAATCCGGAAAATGGTTATAAGATCACAAAATTTTTTAACCACGCAAGAGTTTGTAATCCAAATGATCAAAATGATGTGCAAAAATGTATGAATCGACTCCGTCAATTTCATGAAATGCATTTATCAGTTGACCATGATTTCGATATCTTTGGTCAAATTAATTTTTATGAAAATCTCTGGAATGGGAAACCTTCTATCTATAGAGATTATCAGAAAACAAAAGACGATGTATTGTCTCTAAAATCTTATATTGATGCACATATTGCAGAAAAAGTATTAACTCATATTGATGCAGTTCCTGACAACTTCCTGTTTGTCACAGATGACCAAGGTCAGGAAGATATCCGGCTTATTGATTGGGAATATGCCGGAATGCAAGATCCTCATGTTGATATCGCAATGTTTGCTATCTATTCGCTTTATAACAAAGAACAGATTGACGAATTAATCGGAATGTACTTTACTGAAGGCTGTAACAAAGAAACAAGAATTAAAATCTATTGTTACATCGCTGCTGGTGGACTTCTTTGGAGCAACTGGTGTGAATACAAGCGCAACCTTGGTGTAGATTTTGGAGAATATTCTTTACGCCAGTATCGATATGCTAAAGATTACTATAAAATTTTTATGGAGGAGACAAATGAAGGTAGATAATGCAATTATTATGGCAGCAGGAACATCAAGTCGTTTTGCACCGTTATCATTTGAAAGACCCAAAGCATTAATCGAAGTCCGGGGAGAAATCTTAATCGAACGACAGATCCGCCAACTTCGAGAAGCTGGAATTGAAGAGATTGTTATAATCACTGGATATACGGCAGAACAATTTGAATATCTGAAAGAAAAATATAAAGTAATTCTCATTCACAATCCGGATTATTTAATCCGTAACAATAATTCCAGTATTTATGCCGCCAGAAATTATTTAAAAAACAGCTATATCTGTTCCTCCGATAATTATTTTCTGGAAAATCCATTTGAAACTGACGTTGACGCCAGCTACTATTCAGCAGTGTACATAAACGGAAGAACGGAAGAATGGTGCATCACCGAAAAGGACGGTATAATACAAAATGTCGTTGTCGGCGGTAACAATTCCTGGGTAATGCTTGGTCATGTATTTTGGTCACAAGAATTCAGTAAAAAGTTTTTATCAATCCTTGAAAATGAATATAACAATCCGGAAACCGCTGATAAACTGTGGGAATCCATTTATATTGAACACATTGCCGAACTTCAAATGAAGATTCGTAAATATCCATCGGATTTCATTTTTGAATTCGATACTTTGGATGAACTTCGAATTTTTGACCAGTCGTACACAACAAACACCCGGTCAAAAATATTAAAAAAAATTGCTACTAATTTAGGTATCAACGAAGGGCAGATAAAAGAAATAAAAGCTTTTAAAGATAAAAATAACGCAGCAGCGGGTTTTACCTTTCATGCTGGACAGAACTATAAATATTATTATGCCACTCAGAAATTGGAGGAAATTTAAATGAACAAGTTAAAAAGCAGTAGAATAGACTGGTTAATTACCTTAGCGCCATTTATTATAATTATGGCATTGGCAGGTGTACTCTTCGCCTTCCCAGACGCATCAAATGACATTATCAGCAAAGTCCGATATTTCTTTGGGAACACAATGGGAATCTATTATTTAATTATTGGTATAGGTGTATTAGTGATTTCCATTTTCCTATCCTTTTCCAAATATGGAAATGTAGTTCTTGGCGAGCCAAATGAAAAACCAAAGTATTCTTTTTTTGTGTGGGGAAGCATGATGTTTACATGTGGTCTGGCAGCAGATATCTTATTCTATTCATTTGCTGAATGGGTCATGTATGCAACAAATCCTCACCTTGAGGAACTTGGTTCAGTCACGGAATGGGCTGGTGTTTTCCCACTGTTTCACTGGAGCTTTATTCCATGGGCATTTTATCTTGTACTTGCAGTTGTATTTGGATTTATGCTGCATGTTAAAAAAAGAAATCGACAGCGCTATTCTGAAGCCTGCCGCCCGATTATTGGAAAACATGCCGATGGAATTCTCGGACGTATCATTGACTTATTTGCATTGTTTGCACTTTTAGCTGGTACAGCCACTACTTTCAGTGTAGCTACCCCACTTTTAGCTGCAATTATTGTAAAATTATTTGGCATTACGATTAGCAGAACTGTTGTTACAATTATTATTCTTCTTATCACCTGTGTTGTATATACATATGCTGTATTACATGGATTTAAGGGAATCAGCTTTTTAGCTAAACTGTGTATTTACCTTTTCTTTGGTCTTTTACTAATTGTTTTAGTTACTGGAGGACAGGAAAAATTTATTGTTGAGAATGGTTTCCAAAGTTTAGGAATAATGTTTCAGAATTTTATTGGATTATGTACCTATACTGATCCGGAACGTACAAATAACTTTCCTCAAGATTGGACCATTTATTATTGGGCTTACTGGATGGTATGGTCCGTTGCAGCTCCGTTTTTTATCGGAAATATCTCACGTGGAAGAACAATTAAACAGACAATTCTTGGAGGATATGTTTTTGGCGTTGGTTCAACAATCATAAGCTTTATTGTGCTTGGAAATTACGGTCTCGGAATTCAGACAAGTGGAGCCACAGATTTTATTGCACAGTATGCTACAGATAGTGATCTCTATGGATTGATACTAAATATTATCGATACAATGCCAATTTCAAAAGTAATTCTTGTAATCACTGTTTTATGTATGATTGCATTTTATGCAACCTCATTTGATTCAATTGCTTATACAGCAGCTTGCTATAGCTACAAAGAACTTGGAGAAAATGAACATCCTCATAAACTAATTGAATTACTGTGGTGTGTATTATTAATAGTACTTCCAATTGCACTGGTCTTCTCTGAAAGTTCCATGAACAATATACAAAGCATCAGCATTATCTCAGCATTCCCAATCGGAATTATCATGATAATAATGATTGCAGGATTCTTTAAAGATATTAAAACATATGTAACTACAGGCAAATAATAACACCCCGATTATAAAAGAGCCTTTCATAAAAAAATATGAAAGACTCTTTTTCTTATAGGTTAAAATTAATAAATAACTACTTTTGTTCCTCTTGGGATATTATCATAAATCCATTTTGCATTATCAATCTGAAGTCGTACACATCCATGTGAAAGCGGAATACCCACTCTTCCATCCATCAAAGAACCATTATATTTACTGTAAAGTACACTGTGGAATAAATAATTTCCATAGAACTGTGTATACCAATAACATCTGGCTGATCCAGAATCAAAATAATATCCTTTCCCCTGTACTGTAAATGTTCCAGAAACAGTTGGAGTAGATGCTTTTCCAGGCGCACAATCCCAATACATAATATTATTCCATGCACCAAATCTTCCTGCATATACAGCGACTTTACATGCTGCCCGATCAACTAAAATCAAATAGTTTGTATTGCTATTATAAGCTTGCGCCATTTGGAACATCTCCGCCTGCTTGTCTGTTAGCATACTACCATCAGTCTGTAATTGCCAACTATCAATTGACGTAGCTCTTGCCATGGCACCATAAACTCCACCATGTGAATCATTTTCATAGTAGAAATAATACCATTTATTTCCAATCCACTGCCAGCCAGTTCGCATTAATCCATCACTCGAAAAATAGTACCAATTACCATTAACATACGACCAATTAGTTACCATGGAACCGTCACTATTAAAGAGATAATAACCATTATCGAATTTCTTCCAACCCCCTGGTATCATTTTATTATTATCCTGTGGATCTAAATAGTACCAATTATTATTTACATATTTCCACCCCGAACAAATTTGGCCAGAATAATTATCATAATAATACCACTCTCCACTATTAGACATATACCAGCCCGCGCGCATATCACCGTTAGGATTAAAACTATATTTTTCTCCTGCAATTACCTTATCTTGTCCCGATACCATTAATCCTGGATATTCTTCATTGTTTCCGTCTAAATAATACCATGCTCCATTCACATATCTCCAGCC
>UMIC01015871.1_pt1 | contig 13336 bp, 10 predicted proteins | sample 1965681 | NCBI WGS metagenome assembly UMIC01 (sample SAMEA4836114, study PRJEB28245) | human gut metagenome | biome: gut microbiome; material: fecal sample | place: Denmark | collected 2008
ATACGCCTAGGCGCGGTCCAAGAAATCGTCCGCACCCCCTTTTAGGAACTATTTCACCGCAACTTATAGATGCGGCGTCGACTAGGACAAATCGTCTTCGTAGGGCATCAGGTCTGCTAGGTAGCCTTTTTCCTTGAGCATCGCCTCGATCTCGTCGAGGGTCTGCTCGTCCTCCGCCGCGATGCGATGGAAGTGGTAGCCGCTCGTCACCGTTAGTAGTGGAAAGCTCTTGCCGCTCTCGATATCGTGCAGGTAGCGCTCAACATCGCGACGATTGCGGATGTCCAGGTCGGCCGTGATCTTACCGTACACGCGGTGATTGACGATCACGTTGAGCACGGCACCACCGGCGTCGACGATACTCGTGAGCTCATCGCCTGCCTGCTCCACGCCGTGGCGAACCTTGACCAAGCGCGTGGGAACAGCCGGACTGCTCGCCGCCTCCTGCAACACGTAGCCGCGATTGGTCGCCACGATATCGTGCCCATCGGCGCGCAGCAGGGCGATGTCTTGCACGACAATCTGGCGGCTCACACCCACCTCACGAGCAAGTGCGCTGCCGGAGACGGGGCCCTTGGCTCGCTCGAGCACGCCCATGATGGCACGGCGACGCTTGCGGGCGTCCATTATTTGCCGTCCAGCAGACGCAGGTGCTTAAGCGAGAGGTCGAGAATCGGCGCAGAGTGCGTCAGGGCGCCCGAGCTAATATAGTCGACACCCAGATCGGCCAGGGCGCGAATGTTGTCGGCGTCCACGTTGCCCGAACACTCGGTCTTGGCACGACCGGCGATAAGCTCGATAGCGGCCGCCATGTCGTCATGGGTCATATTGTCGAGCATGATAATGTCGGCACCGGCTTCCACGGCCTCGCGCACCATGTCCAGGTTCTCGCACTCGATCTCGACCGTCGCGGTAAACGATGCATGGGCGCGCGCCATCTCGATTGCACGCGCCACGCCGCCGGCGGCATCGATGTGGTTGTCCTTGAGCATGACGGCCGTCGACAGGTTGTAACGGTGGTTGCTGCCGCCGCCAATCTCGACCGCGGCCTTCTCAAAGACGCGCATGCCCGGCGTGGTCTTGCGCGTATCGACGAGCACGGTCTTGGTGCCCTCGAGCGCCGCGGCCATCTGGTGCGTATAGGTAGCGATACCGCTCATGCGCTGCAGGTAGTTGAGCGCCACGCGCTCGCCCGAAAGCAGTACGCGTGCATCGCCACGCACCTGCCCCACGTGGTCACCGGCGTGGACCTCGTCACCGTCGGCAACATCAAACAGCACCGAGCTCTGCGAATCCAGCAGCTCAAAGGTGCGAGCGAACACATCCAGGCCCGCGATGATGCCATCGGCCTTGGCGATAAGCTCCACCGTGGCGGGGCGCGCCGTGGGGCACACGCTCGCCGTGCTCACGTCCTCAAAGGTAATGTCCTCGCGCAGAGCCTGCAGAATCAGATCATCGACGACGAGCTTCATGGTAATGGGATTCATGGTCTACTCCTCCACGGCCTGCGTGCCGGCGGCACGGGCCAGATCATCGATTGCCAGGATGTCGGCGCTCAGGGCGCGATGACGGCCATCGAGCGCGGGATTGCCCGCCTGCTCCACGGCCAGTGACTCGCCGGTACGCATATACCACGCGGCGCGACGACCCCAGACCAGCGCTTCGAGCAGGCTGTTTGATGCAAGGCGATTCTTGCCGTGAACGCCGTTGCAGGCCGTCTCGCCCGCGGCGTAGAGCTCGGGCATCGAGGTGCGGCCGTCCTTATCGACCCATACGCCACCCATAAAGTAGTGCTGCGTGGGCGTAACGGGGATGGGCTCGTCCAAGATGTCGCGGCCGTCCTCAAGGCAGCGCGCGCGAATGTTGGCAAAATGCCCGGTCACCACATCGCGTTCGACGGGGGCGAAGCTCAGCCACTCGTGCTCGGTACCGTCCTGCTTCATCTGCTCGCGAATGGCGGCGGCGACCACATCACGCGGCTGAAGCTCGTCGGTAAAGCGCTCGCCGGCGGCGTTGAGCAAAATCGCGCCCTCGCCGCGGCAGCTCTCGCTGATCAGGAAGGTGCGGCCCGGCTGCGGCGAGGACAGTCCCGTGGGGTGAATCTGCACGTAGTCCAGATGCTCCATCTTAATGCCATGCTCCTGAGCAATGTAGCAGGCATCGCCCGTGAGCTGCGGGTAGTTGGTCGAATGGTCGTATACGCCGCCGATACCGCCCGTCGCCCACAGCGTGTGGCGGGCATGGATCTTAAACGGCTCGCCGGCATGCACGCCCCCGGCGGCATTTGTCAGCTCGTCGGCGGGACGAACCGAGTTGTCCTCGTCCACGGAAACGGCGACGACACCGGCACACACCGTGGCGCCGTCACGCTCGCCCGTCAGGATATCGGTCATGGCTACGTGCTCCAAAATCTGCACGTTATCCAGCTTGCGAACGGCCTGGAGCAGCTTGGTCGTAATCTCCTTGCCGGTGATATCGGCATGGAAGGCAATGCGCGGACGGCTGTGCGCGCCCTCGCGGGTAAAGTCGAGGCTGCCGTCGGCCTTGCGCTCAAAATCCACGCCCATCGCTAGCAGGTCGTTGATGACCGAGCGGCTCGAGCGGATCATGATGTCGACGCTCTCGCGGCGGTTCTCGTAATGGCCGGCGTGCATGGTGTCCTCAAAGAAGGCATCGTAGTCCGAGCCCTCGGGCAGCACGCAGATGCCGCCCTGTGCGAGCATCGAATCGCACTCGTCGACAGCGCCCTTGGAGAGCATGATCACGCGCGTGCTCGTCGGCAGGTTGAGAGCCGCGTACAGGCCCGCTACGCCGCAGCCGGCAATGACGACGTCGCACTCCATGTCGGGGTATTGCTTGGTTTCCATAGGAATCCTCTCCCTTGAATGTGACATAAGGGACCATCCCTCATGCCACATTGTTCTAGCGCGCTGCGTACTCGAGCATGCGGTCGAGCGTAAGTTTGGCCTGGTCGGCAGCCTCGTCCGACACGCCGATCTGCACCTCGCCCTCACCCGTCTCCAGGCAGCGCACGAGCTTTTCGAGCGTGATGAGATCCATGTTGACGCAGGTGGGCTGCACCGCAGGGAAATAGAACTTTTTGCCGGCGCCCTCGCAGCGGCGCTCGAGCTCGTAGAGCACGCCGCGGACCGTCACGATGATGAACTCGCTCGCGTCCGACTCCTCGGCGTACTTGATGATGCCGGCGGTGGAGCCGATGTAGTCGGCCTCGGCCAGAACGTCGGCCTTGCACTCGGGATGCGCCAGCACGAGCGCGTCGGGGTGGGCCTCCGTCGCGTCAACGATCTGCTCGACGGTGATGATGTGGTGGCGCGGGCAGTAGCCCTTGTTGAGGATGACGTGCTTTTGCGGCACCTGCTCGGCTACGAAGCGACCCAGGTTTTGGTCGGGAATGAACAGGACATGCTGCTGCGGCAGCTCGGACACAATCTTGACGGCGTTGGAGCTGGTGACACACACATCACTCCAGCTCTTGATCTCGACCGTGGAGTTGACGTAGCAGACCACGGCAAGGTCGTCACCGTACTCGGCGCGCGCCGCGTCGACCGTCTCACGCTTGACCATGTGCGCCATGGGGCAGTCCGCGCCCGGCTCGGGCAGCAGCACGGTCTTGGTGGGGTTGAGCAGCTTGGCGCTCTCGCCCATAAACTCCACGCCGCACAGCACGATGGTCTGCTGCGGCAGGCTCTTGGCAAGCTTTGCCAGGTAAAAGCTGTCGCCGACGTAATCAGCCACGGCCTGTACCTCGGGCGCCACGTAATAGTGCGCTAGGATCACCGCGTCACGTTGGGTTTTTAGTTGTTGAATGGCCTCGACAAGCTCTGCGGGCACCAGTGCCGCGCGCTCCGTTGCCGTCGTTGCCGATGCTAGGCCGGCCGCGATATCGCGTGCAAGCTCCGACGCATCCATGTTCGCGCTCTGTGCCATCAAGGCCCCTCTCTTTTGGCGAATCTTGGGGCTTTAGTATGACACCTAGGTTTACAGCTGACAAGACAGCTGTAAACCTAGGTGTCAAGTTGAAATAAAGATTCAATCATGTGGCAGGTCCATTTTCGAACTGGCAAGCTGAGGATAGCCGAGCTCTCGATAGCGCAGGAGGCATCTTTCGCCACCGCAATACCGCTCGGCGCGAGTTGCACGACGTGGGGCGCAAATGGGACACGCCTCCGCGAGCGGTCCGCACCCAATGTGGCAAAATCGAACTACTAAGGGGGCCCAGAATGCTCAAGATTATTGCCTGCGACGATGATGTCGCTTTTCTAGATAGACTGCACCGGATGATCGACCGTTGGTCGACCGAGACGGGCACGGCGGTCGATGTTGCGCTCGTCACGCGCGGCGAGGACCTGCTGGCCCGCCATGCCGCATCGCGCGCCGACATCATTCTGCTCGACATGATCATGCCGCTCGTCAACGGCATGGACACCGCGCGCGAATTGCGCCAGGCCGATACCGCCGTGCGTCTGGTGTTTCTCACTTCATCGCCCGAGTTTGCACTGGAGTCCTACGAGGTCCGCGCCTTCGATTATCTGCTCAAGCCCGTAACTTATGAACGCCTGGCGCAGTTACTCGACGAGCTTTCGAGCATGCGCCCGCCGGCAACCGACGAGCTCGTGATCAAAACGTCCTTTGGTTACCACGCCCTGCGCCTGTCCGACATCGAATATGCCGAGGCGCGCAACAAGCACGTGGTCTTCCACCTGCGCGATGGACGCGATATCGAGGCACTCGAGTCGTTCCGCAGCGTCGAGGACCGTTTGGCGCAAAATGCTACCTTCTTTAAATGCCACCGCAGCTACCAGGTCAACCTGCGCAATATCGATCACTTTGACCGCACGGACATCGTCATGCGCTCGGGTGCGTGCATCCCGCTTTCGCGCAGCTGCAAGCAGGGATTCCAAGACGCCTACTTTGCGGTTCGCTTTGAGGGTGGGAGACACTGATGGTCTCCTCGGTCGAAATGGTCCTTTGGGCAATCCACCACGCCACGACGCTGCTCTTTGGCGTCTTTGCCTCGGCGGCGCTGTGCGGTATCGAGATCAACCGGCGTCATGCGCTTGAACTGGTGCTGGTCGGTGCCGTAACTGGATGCGCATTTGGCCTCGCCAATGCCGTCGGCGGCGAGCTTTTCGCCCGCCAGGTATATCCGCTCGTCGTGCATCTGCCGCTCGTCATCTATTTGTGCGCGCGCTACCGCCTGAGCCCGCTGCTTGCCGTGCTCGGCATTACGAGTGCCTATCTGAGCTGCCAGTTCAGCAATTGGATGGGCATCGCCGCCTTTGCCGCAACCGATTCTCAGATCGCGTACTATCTGGCGCGCATCGCGACCACACTCGCCGTCTTTGCTGTCCTGTTGCATTGGGCCGGCGACATCGGTCCGCGCTTGGCGATTAAAAGCACCACCGAGCTGGGCATCCTTTTAATCCTGCCGCTCGTCTATTACGTCTTTGACTATGCCACCAACGTCTACACCACGCTGTTCCACTCGGGCTCGGTGGTAACGGTTGAGTTTTTGGCATTTGCGCTCTGTGCGTTCTACCTTATGTTTCTTGCCGTTTACCTACGCGAATACGAAGAAAAGGAAACCGCCGAGCGAGAGCGCTGGATGCTCGAAACCCGCGACAGCGCCGCCATCAAAGAGCTCGAGGCTTGGCGTCAATCTGGGCGCGAGCTGTCGATTCTTCGCCACGATATGCGCCACTTCCTACGCGGCCTGGCCGCTTTAATTGAGGAGGGCCACACCGACGAGGCGCTCAAACGCATCGATGAACTCTGCGAAGCCGGCGATCGCACCGCCGTACGCCGCTTCTGCGCCAACGAGACCGTAAACATCGCGCTTTCGTCATTTAGCTCGGATATCAATAGAAACGGCATTACCGCCAACCTGCGCGCCGCCGTACCCGAAACCATCCACGTAGGTGACGCCGACCTGTTTAGCGTGCTCTCAAATGCCTTGGAAAACGCTATCACCGCCGCAAGCGCCGCACCCCAAGGAAAGCGATTCGTCGACTTTGACCTGCGATTAGAGGACGGCCAGCTGCTGCTGTTAGTTTCCAACACGTTTGACCGCGCGCCGCGCATGGTCGACGGCATGCCCGTGACCCGGCATGCGGGCCATGGCTTTGGCACCAGGAGCATCAAACTTGCCGTGGAGCGCATGAACGGCAACTGTCAGTTCCGCATTAACGGCGATCGGTTTGAGCTGCGTGCTGTGATGTAAGGGCGCGGGCGCGACGGATTTGCGTTCCGCGGGTACGGCTCGCCCGCTCGGGGTCATTTGTCGACGCGGGCTCGCTACAGCGGGGCGGCCGCCGGAGTCAGCTGCTTGATGTAGGCCCACATGCGCTGCTTAGCGGCCTTGTCGGTGAGTGCTGCCTCAAAGCCGTCGAGTGCGAGCACGCGGCGGCCCTGCACATGGGCGACCAGGCCGGGCTTGAGCATGGCGGTGTCGAAGTCATCGATCGCCACAAGCATATCGGCGTAGGTCTCGCGCATGGCGTCAGCCGCGTTGTTGTCGAGCAGTAGCACCGCCTCGGGGTCCAAGGCCTCAAGCGCCTCGCGGAACAGCTCGCACGGCAGAGTCTCGCCCACCGCGACCGCTCCGTCGCCCACGCCGGCGACGCTTGCCAGCACGCAAAAATCCTCGGGCGCGTAACCGATGGCCCCAAGCGCCTTGCGCAACGCCGCGCCATCCGGGCCGGCGGCAAGCTCGCCACCCGAACGCTCGGCCTCGTCCAAATCGCCTTTGACCAGCACGATCGGCGAGCACGCGTTGCCCGCGATACGCACGCCACGGACCGCAAGCGATGTGAGCTCTTGCTCGGCCGCCTGGGCGATGGCTTCTTTTTTCTGGCTTTGTGACGTGGACATGCGCTCTCCAATCGTTTGCGTGCCCACCATTATATAAAAGAGCCGCCCGCGAGTGGTTGCTTTGCGGGCGGCTGGGTATAAGCACGGTCGTACTGAGTTTTACGCGGCTGAGCCGCGTCACATTATGGAGGTCACCATGGCTGACATTAAGCAGATTACCCCCGAGAATTTCGATTCCATCGTTAACGACAGTCTACCCGTGCTGGTCGATTTTTGGGCACCGTGGTGCGGGCCCTGTCGATCCCTCTCGCCCATCGTTGACGAGGTTGCCGATGAGCTGGCGGGCAAGCTTGCCGTTGCCAAATGCAACGTCGACGACAACCAGGACCTGGCCATGAAGTATGGCGTCATGAGCATCCCCACGCTGATTGTGTTTAAGAACGGCGAGGAGATTGACCGCTCGGTTGGCGCTCTACCCAAGGCGAGGCTGCAGGCGCTGCTGGAGAAGCACCTGTAATACGCTTGTTACTTACCCGCCGTCTATGAGCGCTTTTGCACCGCTCGCCGGACTTCTGGATGCACCGAGTGCAGCCACGGATAGTATGGTAGTCACAAACAGCCCCCAGTGAACGGGTGCGGGTCGCACAGACTCGTACCCGTTTTCTTATGCAGCTGCGCACAGAGCGGGCGTAGTAAAATCTGAACCACTGAACTGCCCCATACAAAAGGAGATTTCCCATGCATGATGTTGGAATGAACATGAGCCAGCTTGCCATGAGCGTCAAGCAGGTCGACGACACCATCGAGCTCGCTCATGAGTGGAGCCATCAGCTGCTGCATGCGACCGAGAATTTTGACATGGAGCGCATCGGCGCCAAGCTCGAGGCAGCCATGGCCGCGCTGCACGAGGCCCACGACGCACTCGAGGGCTACGAAGAGGCCATCGAGGCCGACCACAACTCCGTCGGCTCCGTGAAGCTGGTGTAAAGTGGCCGAACACGAGCACGGCTGCGGGTACGAGCACGAGCGTCCGCACGGGGCGGGCGGTGACGCGGGCTGCCACTGTAGTGGCTCCGGCTCCGAGCTGGTCCGCTTTTCGGTTACCGCACCGGACGACTTGCTGCGCCGTTTTGACGAACAGATCGCGCGGCGCGGCGACGTGGCCAACCGATCCGAGGCCGTGCGCGACCTGATTCGCGCCTCGATCGCCAAAGAGCAGATGCGCACGCCCGATGAGCACGTTATCGGGTCGCTCACCATGATTTACGACCATCACACCGGCGACCTGACGCGCCGCCTGGACGAGGTGCAGCACGACTACACCGATGAAATCGTATCGACCATGCACGTGCATCTGGATCACCACAACTGCTTGGAGATCCTGGCGCTCAAAGGTCGCGGCGAGCGCGTCTACGAACTAGCCGACCGCCTGCTGGGCCTGCGCGGCGTTAAGCACGGCGAGCTCACCTGCGCCGCCACCAAGCAAAGCCTGGGGCTATAGCGGGATTTCCCGCAGCGCACCTGCCAAAAAGGGACAGGTTTGTTTTGGCAGGTTTAGAAGTTTTACCTACCAAAATAAACCTGTCCCTTTTTGGTCGGTTTTGATGAGGGGTGTCGCATGCGGCATGTGCATATTCATGTGACGGGCATTGTGCAGGGCGTTGGCATGCGGCCGTTTGTGTATCGCGAGGCCATTGCGCATGGCATTTGCGGATGGGTGCTCAATGCGGGCGACGGCGTGCATATCGAGGCGCACGCTCCGGCCGATGCGCTCGATGCTTTTGTTGCCGCGCTTTCTGAGCATGCGCCTGCGGCAGCCCGCGTAGAGTATGTCGAGGCTGTGGACTTGGCAGCCAACGGTTGGGATACCGCCAATGAACAGGGTTTTCGCATCGTAGCATCGCAGGACCAGACCGCGCACACGACGCTCGTCTCGCCCGATATCGCCACCTGTGACGATTGCCTGCGCGAGCTGTTCGACCCCGCCGATCGGCGCTATCACTACCCCTTTATCAACTGCACCAACTGCGGCCCACGCTTTACCATCATCCGATCGCTGCCTTATGACCGAGCGGCCACATCGATGGACCGTTTCCCCATGTGCCCCGCCTGCGCCGCAGAGTATGCCGATCCACTCGACCGTCGCTTTCACGCACAGCCCGATGCCTGCTTTGATTGCGGGCCGCATATTACGTGGCGCGAGGCTGTAAACGGCAATGCGTGCGGGAATTCGTCCGCGACACCGGCCGTCGGCACCACGCGCGAGGCCAGCGACGCTATCATCGAGCGCTGCGTTGAGCTGCTGGCCAGCGGTGGCATCGTCGCCATCAAGGGCCTGGGCGGATTCCATCTAGCCTGTGACGCTGCCAACGAGCAAGCGGTAGCCGAGTTGCGCCGTCGCAAACGCCGCAGCAACAAACCACTTGCCGTCATGGTGCGCAGTCTTGCCGATGCCGAGCGCCTGTGTCATATCGACGATGCTGAACGCGATCTGCTCGCTGGCAGTATCCGCCCCATCGTGCTGCTGCGCCGGCGTGCTGTTTGCGGGAACGACGGCGATTCTCCCGACGCCCTCGTACTCGCACCGTCCGTCGCGCACGACCTTCCCGAGCTTGGCGTTATGCTCCCCTACACCCCGCTTCAGCATCTTCTGCTTGCAGCTGCCGCGTCGCACGGTATGCACGCGCTCGTCATGACCAGTGGAAACCTGAGTGAAGAACCCATCGAGACCGACGACGACCTTGCCTGGGAGCGCCTCGTTGCCGCCGGCATCGCCGACGCGCTGCTCGGCAACGATCGCGCGATCCTCTCGCGCTACGACGACTCTGTGGTGCGCGTGGTTGACGGCGCCGTTATGCCCGTGCGCCGCGCTCGCGGATATGCACCCCAGCCGCTGCCGTTGCCGGCGCTCGACCGCGCTCCGTCCTGCGTGCTCGCCTGCGGGCCACAACAAAAGGCCACGATTGCGCTCACGCGTGAAGGGACGAACGGCGAGGCAACCTGTTTTGTGTCGCAGCATATCGGCGATGTTGAAAACGGCGGGACCTTCGATGCCTGGAACGCTGCGCGCACGCGCTTGGAAGATCTCTTTGACTTGGCGCCCACTGCCCTAGCCTGCGACTTGCATCCGAGTTATCTTTCGAGCCAATGGGCCCGCGAGCAGACACGGGAGTACAACCTGCCACTTATCGAAGTTCAGCACCATCATGCACATATCGCGAGCGTGATAGCCGAGGTCATCGCCGCGGGCCGGCTTACAACCGACGCGCGTGTCCTTGGCATCGCCTTTGACGGCACCGGCGCCGGCACCGATGGGACCATTTGGGGCGGCGAGTTTCTTGTTGCCAGCCTTGGCGGCTTTGAGCGCGTCGCGCATTTGCGCACCTGGGCGCTCCCCGGTGGGGCGGCCTCCGTGCGCGACGCCCGCCGCAACGCCTTTGCCCTGCTCAGCGAGCTCGGTCTGCTCGAGCACCCAGGTGCCGCTCGGCTTTTGGACAGCCTCGACGAGCAAGCGCGCAGCGTGACAGCCACCATGATCGAGCGTGGCATCAACAGCCCGCGCACCAGCAGCATGGGGCGTCTCTTTGATGCCGCCGCTGCGGTTTTGGGCATCTGCGGCCAGGCAACCTACGAGGGCGAACCCGCCATAGAACTCGAAGCCGCCGCCTGGCGCGCGCTCGACAACGAAATCGCCCATTTTCCCGACGACAACGCCGGCTATTTCGCATCTGGCCCATCGTGGCTGGACGGCCCCTATGTTCTGGACCAGAAAGCACTCTTTGAGGCACTTTTGGGAGGAATTGAAGCCGGAGCGCCCGCCGACAGGCTCGCACTCGACTTCCATGTCGCCGTCGCGCGCTCCTCGGCGCGCATCGCCAGCGATATCTGCGCGCACGAGGGCATCGGCACCGTCGCGCTCTCGGGTGGCGTGTTCATGAACCGACTTTTGCTCCAGCTCCTCACCCGCGAGCTCAAAAGCATGGGTCTCACTGTCTTGGTTCCCCACTCCGTACCCATCAACGACGGCTGCATCGCCTACGGTCAGGCGGCGGTCGCGCGCGCTCGTCTTGCGCAGATTGCGTCGCAGTAGCTCGCCCTCGCACGCCGCCGCGCCCAGTCGTCTCACAGGCGTAACGCGTTTGCCCGCGAACCCCGCGAGCGCTACCATCAACTGATGGATTATTGAGCGCCTATCCAACGCAAAGCGTCTAAAAGGGGAACATTATGTGCCTTGCCGTTCCCGGTAAAGTAGTCAAACGCGACGACGACCTCAAGGCCACCGTCGACATGATGGGCATCGAGCGCCCCGTGTCGCTACGACTCGTGCCGACGGCACAGGTTGGCGACTATATTCTCGTACACGCCGGCTTTGGCATCCAGATCGTCGACGAGCAGGAAGCGCAAGAAACGCTCGAGCTCGTTAATGCCATGACCGAACTGGCCGAAGAAGACCAACTGGCCAGCAACCCGGCCGAGGCATACTAGTGGCGGCCGGACAGCCGGCTCGCTCCGGTATCGACTTTTCGGCATTTCGCGATTCCAAGCTGGCCCGCGAGCTCATCGAGCGCATCCATGAACTCGTCGGCGACCGCACCATCAACCTTATGGAAGTCTGCGGCACGCACACCGTGAGCATCGGCCGCTATGGCTTTCGCTCCATTATGCCGGCCGGGCTCAAGCTGCTGAGCGGACCGGGTTGCCCCGTCTGCGTTACCGCCAACCGCGACATCGACCACGCAATCGCGCTCGCCAACATAGACGGCGCCATCATCACCACCTTTGGCGACATGATGCGCGTGCCCGGATCGTCTACCTCGCTCGCTGCGCAAAAGGCGGCCGGGCGCGACATCCGCATCGTCTACTCCCCGCTCGACGCGCTCGACATTGCCGAGCAAAACCCCGATCGCCCGGTCATTTTTATGGGCGTGGGCTTTGAGACTACGACGCCCACCATCGCCGCCGCCATCTTGGAGGCCGAGGCGCGCGGGCTTTTGAACTTTTCGGTCTATTGCGCCCACAAGACCACGCCGCCGGCGTTGCGCGCCATCGCCAACGATCCCGAGACCGCCATCGACGGCTTTATCCTGCCGGGACACGTCGCCACCATCACGGGCTTAGCCCCCTTTGGCTTTTTGGTCGACGAGTTTAAGACCCCGGGCGTGGTAACGGGATTTGAGCCGGTCGACATCTTGCAGGGTATCTGCATGCTGGTCCAGATGGTTGTCGAGGACAGACCCGCAATCGATAATGCCTACCGCCGTGGCGTCAACGCTGACGGCAACCCCGTGGCGCGCCAGCTGGTCGAGCAGGTATTTGAGCCGTGCGATACCACATGGCGCGGATTGGGGCCGATTGCCAACTCGGGCCTTTCCATCCGCCCCGAGTTCTCGCGCTTTGATGCCCGTACCCGCTTTGACGTGCCCGTCGAGGAGACGGTCGAGCCGCGCGGGTGCCGCTGCGGCGACGTGCTGCGCGGGGCCATTACACCGAGCAGCTGTCCGCTCTTTGGCCGTACCTGCACGCCCGAGCACCCCGTCGGCCCGTGCATGGTGAGCTCCGAGGGCAGCTGCGCGGCGTACTACCGCTACCGCGACTAGTCCGGACGCACCCGCACACCGGCACCACCCACGATTGGAGTTTTCGATATGTCCCGTACTGCCACCGATAGCACCGTCCTGTTGGGCCACGGCTCTGGCGGTCAGATGATGAAACGCATCATCGATGAGGTCTTTCTGGATGCATTTGGGTCGCCCGAGCTGCTCGAAGGCAACGACGCCGGCGTCGCCGCGCTGCCCGCGAGCGGGCACATAGCCATGTCGACTGACAGCTTTGTAGTCTCGCCGCAGTTCTTCCCCGGTGGCAACATCGGCCGACTCGCCGTGTGCGGAACCGTTAACGACGTCGCGACCTCGGGCGCCAACGTGCGCTACCTGTCGTGTGGCTTTATCCTCGAAGAGGGCTATCCCATGGATAAGCTCCACCAGATTGTGCAGACGATGGCCGAGACAGCACGTGAGGCGGGCGTGTCCATAATCACGGGCGACACCAAGGTGGTCGAGCGCGGCGGGGCCGACGGCGTCTACATCAATACCGCCGGCGTGGGCGAGGTTCCCACGGGCGTGGCGCTCAGCGGCGCCAACTGCCGCCCCGGCGACGTTATCCTGGTGTCAGGCACACTGGGCGACCACGGGATCGCCATCATGAGCCAACGCGAGGGCCTGGCGTTTTCGAGCACGATCGAAAGCGATGCCGCGCCGCTCAACCACCTGATTGCCGACGTTCTGGCCGCAGCGCCCGGCACGCGTTGCTTTCGCGACCCCACGCGCGGTGGCCTGGCGTCCACACTCAACGAGTTTGCCCAGGCCAGCGGTGTTGCCATGGAGGTCGACGAAGATGCCGTGCCCGTGCGTCCCGACGTGCAGGCCGCCTGCGAGATGCTCGGCTACGATGTGCTGCAGGTGGTGCGCACAATATTCGTCGCCGCCAGTTGGAAGCAGATTTTGAA
>UMIC01002159.1_pt1 | contig 13156 bp, 6 predicted proteins | sample 1965681 | NCBI WGS metagenome assembly UMIC01 (sample SAMEA4836114, study PRJEB28245) | human gut metagenome | biome: gut microbiome; material: fecal sample | place: Denmark | collected 2008
TGTATCAAATGCTGTATCAATTAAAGTAGTGAGGTCTTCCATTCTACCTGCATTATCAAACATGGCAATATCAGAAACTAATTGAGCATATTCAGCATTCTTGAACTCAAATTCATCATTAGCTTCTACAGCTCTATTCATATCATTCTGGTATTTATTATGTCTGATAAGACCTTGATAGTAATTTCTGAATTCAGGAGATTGTACTCTATTATTCATATAATTAGCTATCTCTGTATCTCTATCCATCTTCTCCTTATACTCTCTTAACTCTCCAAGAGTTCCACCCTCAAGAGTAATAGGAGATTGAAGACCCCCTTCACTATTTCTTATACCTCTAAATCTAGGCATACCTAATGCACCAGTCAGAGTACCTATAAAGAACTCTTCCCAAGATGAACCATCATTAACTGTTTCATTTATTCCTTGAGCAAATGACTTCATCCAGCTTAATGTTTCTTGTTCTGCTTGTGGGTCAATCTTTGCCTTATAGAAGTTATTAACATCATCTTCATAGTAATTACCAGAGATTCTACTTGCTGCACCTTGAGATATTTCCTCTAAACCTTCAGATAAAGGATTAAGTACTGCTCTTGTAACTCCTTTACCCATAGTTCTCCCTGTAGCATATTCACCTGCTCTACCTACAATATTAGTAGCTTTTCTTGCAGTCTTGAAACCATTGGCATACATTCTACCAAACTGGATAAGGTTAGATGCAGTAAGAATAGGAATATTCATAAGTAGGTCTGCATTACCCATCTTCAATCTATCCTCAGTCAGTTTACCAAGAGTAGCTTCATAATTAGCATTTTCTTGTGCCAACATTTGAGGATACATTTCAGTTCCAGCATATTGTTCAATTGCTTCTAATCTAGTCTTATGCTTATCATCAAGTTGAGCCTTTTGTAATTCAAACCAATCCTTAGAGTTATTTAATGCTTCTATTCTACCTTCATTAACTGCTGATATAGTAGCACCTACTCCTGAAGTTACAATAGCAGGAGCCTTAGAAGACTTAGAGATAGCACCTATTATCTGTGGTAACTTAGTAGCTTTTAAACCAGCAGCAGTTACACCACCACTATAGAATGCACCTACAGTAAAACCTAAGTTCTTTATAAACTTATCTCCTAAGAAATTAGCTGTAAACACATTTTCATACCAAGGTTCATTTCTTTCAGCATCTGTATAATAGTTAGGCAATGCTTCCTCAGACCATTCATTAATAGACTGCATAGCTTTACTGAATGGATTATCCCATAAAGCAGAAGCTCTACCTTCTCCTATAGCCTGTGCTCCACCTAATACTAAACCTACTGTACCATCTAAGAATGTAGTACCAGCAAGTATAGCTCCTTTAGCAAGACCTGCACCTATCTGTGCATACCAAGGTTGTAGTTCCCCTCTAGTATTAGCCAAGTTATCAAGCTGTGAAGCTGAGGTAATATCTTCATCATAGCTACTGTCATTAACTCCAGCAAAACCAATATTTTGTCTAGGAGTTGCAGCTTGATTAATTTCTTCCATAGTACCTCTATAGTCTTTGGCAAGATTAAGAATAGAGGTATCAATATTGATACCCCTTTCTCTTAATCTGTTAATACCATCAAGACCTCTTAAACCTCCAGTACCCTGTGTAGAAGGGTCTTGTATTTTTTGATTATCTGCTACTGCCATATTTATTATTCTTTACTAAATGTATTACTTTGTCTCTTTTCAAGAGTATTGTATCTATCATAGAAGGCTTTCATTGTTGCTTCAATCAATAGAGTGGCTAATTCATCTTCTCCATTATCAAGAGCTGCCTTAATAGAACTCTGTGCTCTACTGAAAGTTCTATTAGGGTCATCTAATAGTTCAGTATCAAGAACTGCTGACCTTGTTTTACCACCACTGTCTGTAGAGTTAATTATAAATCCTAAGTCTGGGTCAAAGTCAATATCACTATCTGAAGTGAAGTAACTATTCAAATCTTCAATACCTATTGCATCACCCTTCTTATTATCTTCTAACTCATATATACCAGTGTTGTTTGACCTTCTATAATAAGACCTTGTATTCTCTTTCAATACTTGAGTTATCAAATCACTTTGTGTAATGTTTGGTTTATAAGAGAATGACCTTACTGCACTACTTCTAATATCTCTATCAAGTTTCTGAGCTAACTCTGAAAGATTACCTCCAGTTATCTTACTATCAGTAAGAGTGTATTGTACATCACCATATCTCTTAGATAACTCATTAAGTTTTTCCTGATAAGGATAATAAGTTTCTTGCTTTGATTCTCCTAGACCAGAATCCATTACAAATGACATCATTGGGTCTGGTGATATATATTTAGGATTTCTAACAGTTCTTGTTCCTTTCTTGTCTAGAAGAGAAGGATTAGCCATAACTTCTTTCAGCAATTTTAAATCATCACTCATCTGTCTAGTATTTTTATCACCATCTACAGTAGTTTTAGGAACAGCTCTATAATATAGCCTACTACCTTCTGCTTCTTTTTCTTGTGCTTTTTTAGCTTTAGCAAGTTTAAGTTGCATATCATAGTCATAAGCTTTATTAGACTGTATCTGATATTGAGTCTCTCCTACTGCATTCCATAATCCTTGTCTTGCATATTCATAAGCTCTATTAAGAGTAGACTGGTCTCCCCAGCTTGCTATATTAGAACTTCCTACTGCATCTTCTACTATACCTTTCAATACTGAAGAAGCATTAGGGTCATTCTGTAATACTTGAATAATCTCTTCAGGTCTATAACCTTTCTGCATTATTGACTCAAAGTATTGATTACCAAGAATACTTCTCCACTTTCTAGGATTCTCTCTCATTTCCTTAGCTAAGCTCTGAGCAGCAGTTCCTACTTGCTTTGCTAGAGCAGCACCTGAGTATGATTGATATGTTAAATTAGGATTTCTTATTAAATCATCAAGACTTAACATAGAAACATCCCTATTAAACATCAATGTATTATCTTGTGATAATAACTTTCTTTGTTCATCTATTAACTCTTGTCTTCTCTTATATGCCTGTTCTATAGGAACTATATCTCTTGAGTATCTCTGCTTCATCTTCAACATATTCTGTCTACTTGCAGGAGTAAGACCTTCTCTTGCTAATTGACCAGCTTGTTCTTCAAGGTCATTAGAATATGTTTTGTACATCTTATAAGCATAAGGGTCAGTCTGTGAATTAGCCATTTCTTCCCATACATTAGCTTTAGTAGCTAACTCTGCATATTGGTTTTCTACATCCTGATGTGCCTGTGTAGCCATTAAAGCAGGTTGCAGTAACTCTTGAAAAGAGAATGGACTAAACTTTGACCCTACTACTAATGAATAATTTGCCATATTATCTTCTTCTCTTTTTAACAGTTAAATATCCACCTTTTGATTTCTTACCTTTATACTTACCTAACCAGTCATACAGTAAAGCAGGATTATTTTCTATCATATCCTTAGCAAACTCTTCTTTACCTACATTACCTAATGAGTCAAATAAGTTAGTAAGGTTAGCACTTATACCAACACTTCTTCTAGCATCAATAGCATCTCTCATTGCATAAGCCTGTGCCACTCCACTCATCTTCTGACTCTTAGCTTTTAATGCAGCTTCCTGATTAAACATTGAAGCCTTCAATCCCATTTCTGAGTTAGCCATATTAGTCTGTCTATTGAATCCTTCAACTCTTTCTCTTTGAGCTAAGTTATATTCTTCAGCCTGTCTAGCTAAGTCTCCTAATCTACCAAGAGCATTATAGTCAGCAGCCAATAAAGCTGCATTTCTTGCAGGGCTTGTAGTATTAAGAATAGCTCTTCTTGTAGCACCTGCCTGAGCATTCAGCTTATTAATATAGTAGTTTCTATCTAAAGGTCTATAGGTTAAATAGTTTCCTATTGGAGTATAACCTATAGGAGTATAGTTACCTACTTGCTCTGCTGCTTCAAGTATAGCATCTGGTCCTGAGTAATCAGGCTTCTTAAATATATTATAACCTAATCCTATTGCAGAACCTAGTATAGGTGCATATCTTAAATATGATAATTTATTCTTCTTATCTTTACTTGTAGGTGCTGATGTTCTTTTCATCATACTCTCTAACTCCTCAGTAGTAATAGGAGTATCAAGTACACCAAAGTCTTGCCAATCTCCTAATAAATTAGGTATATCTCCTTCTCCATCAAATAATATACCCATCTTACCTCCATGAGCATATTCTTTTCCTTCCTGACCAACTTGACCTTTCTGTCTCATAGTTTCTTGTGCTTGTTGTAACCTAGTCATAGAACTCATTAAGCCTCTCTTACTTATAGGGTCATTAGGTCTTTCTTTTGATTCCTTACCTAATCTCTCAGCTATTGCAGCAAATGAATAACCATCATAAGCTTTAGGAAGTTTAAAGTCCTCTAACAGTTTCTTGTCAGCAAACATTCTATTACTGAATACATAGTTATTATAGATTACTTCTCCCTCTTCTACTAGATTAGGTTGTCCATCTGGAGCAATACCCATTGGTACTCCTTCCATAGGATTCTCTTCATGAGTACCACCATTATCAATAGTCTTTAAACCATTACTCCATTCTACACCATTAGTAAGTAAATCTCCACCAAAAGCATGTTTCCACTTTCTAGCATTAGCTGCAAAAGTAGCTCTCTTTCTTACAGCAGGATTACTACTTCTCTTTCCCTTTGCTATACATTCTGAAGTAACTTTACCTCCACAATATTCTGTAAACTTACCTCTATTAGCTTTCTTTATATGTATCTTTCCACCTTTGGCAAATGTATTCAGTGCTTGGAATGAATTAGGAAGTGAAGTCATCCTATCTTTATTCAAGGTATTCAATTCTTTTATTCCTAAATTCTCATTAGCCAATTCATAATCTATAGCACCACTACCATAATCCCACATACCAAGAGGTCCACCATAGGCAGCAAAGTTTGCCATAGCAGTAAGGTCAGTAGTAGTATCAATAGCATCTGAAGCATTATCAAAAGCTGTTAATGCTCTATTCCTTGCAATATCTTGTTGTTTCTTTAATTCTTTATATTTGTTCTTAGCTTTATTACTAAACCACCCATCTTTACCAATATCTGATTGTGAAAAGTCTCCACCAAAGTTTTGACTTGCCCATTGGTCTTCTAGAGAATCAGCACTACTACTATCTAACATAAGAGTATTCATAGCTTTGTTTTCTTCTTCAACCTCAGCAATATTTTCCTCATTCATCTTAGAGCCAAACATTCTATTAGTAAGACCACCTATGATACCAGAACCAGCAGATATAATACCTCCTAGAACAGGATTTACCATACTGACTGCTCCACCTATAGTACCACCTATATTACTAATAGCACTTCCTGCTCCTGATTCTAAATCTCCACCTATAAGACCTCCACCTATTTTACCCACAGCACTGCCTATTCCACTTGCTAATCCACCTTTTAGCATACCAGCTACATTAGCTCCACTAAAAGTATCTTTTAGATTAAACATATTACCAGTACCTAAGGCTGTCTTGAAGTCTCCTCCCCAAGAGTAATATCTAGGAGAATTGATAGTAAGAGGTCTATTAGACTTTCTTATAATTTTTCTTTTAGCCATATCATACTAATTTATTTGCAAATTTAAGTAAAGTATTTGAATTATGCAATATTATTATCTAAAAAATTAAGGGAGGATAAGTAATAAACTTACCTCCCTATAAATTATTCAAAATAGTGTACTATCATATCATGTAACAGAGTCTTATTAGTATTCTCTCCTTCCATTGATAGTTTAATGTACAACCAAGGATTTCTCATTCTGTCTCTACCATTTACTTTAGCTCTTGGTATATTAGCTCTCCATATTCTAAACTTCCTCTTCAAGTCAGATGGTCTACCTAATACATTAGTAAGACTTGCTGTTCCCTCTTGATACTCATTCCATGTAGTAAGAGTATCAAATGTAGTATTAAGCAATGTATTATTCTTATCCCAAGTATCTGCCCTGAACTCTAAGTTATTGAATACTTTATCTTTATTCATTTCAGGATTAGCTATTATAGTAGTATAGAATGGATGATATACACCAAAGTACATATTATAATCACCTTCATTATGTAACCAAGGTCTATATAATGTTCCTGTACCTTCAACATTAAGTGATATTCCTCTGTCTTGAAGGTTAGAGAAATAAGGCATCTTCTCATAGCTATAGAATGAAGTAAACTGTCCCATAGGTTCTGAGAAGGCTAAACATTCATCTCTACTAATAAAGAATACATCTCCATTAATCTTATCATAGTATGTAACAAAACTGTCAAAGTCTACAGGATTCCATATACTAACATTCTTAGAAGACTTGTTAATCCATGAGTGGAAACCTAGTCTATCAGATATATTATCTAACTTACCATTGAATAAGAATATACCCTTAGTAATATCATCTATGAAGTAAATACCATTAGGTGTTTCACACATAGACCACTTATTAGTACATCCTACTCTATCAGTTATATATCTCTTACCATTAACTTTTCCACTATTAGCAATCTCAATAGGAACACCATCAGTAGATGAAATCTGCATGTTTTCATTATATAATACTTGACTTATACCTCTATCTTGAAAAGCTAAAAGATTATTATTAAATCTTCTTAAAGCTCTTACACTTCCCTTATCACCATCAAGGTCAAGAATTGAAGCAAGAGTAATATTAGTCCATGTATCTACTAATTCTCCAGCAGTTTTAGTCTTAGTCCATGTGATTGAATTATGGAAGTTATTCAAATTCAACTTATTTGGGTTTATAGTTCTGTAATTGAAGAAGTTATTAGGTTGAGAATACACATCATTCATAAGATTGAAGTTCTCAGGAGTAATAGCAAAGTTACTTGTCTGACCTCTATTTCTGTCATATCTACCATCAATATTTACTCTTGTTTCACACATAAAAGATACAATATCAGTTATCTGATTCTGGTCTTCAAGAGTGAAAGGATAAGTCTTGATATGGTCATATCTTTGGAAATAGGTATCACCTTCTTCCCATCTGAGAGTAACACTGCTCTTAACTCCATTGTTAGTATCTACAAGAGAGATTGGGTCTCCACAAGGTAGCCATACATTATTCTCAAAAGCCTCTTCTGTCTGACCACCAAACCTGTTCTGTACATCATTATTATATAATTCTCCTAACCATAGCCATCCATGTTGAATACTTGATACAGCAGATATAGGACCTCTTGGAGCACCAGTAATAATAGTGTCCTGTGATACACTCTTGGTACTTCCTGACTTATCCCAATACATGTGTTGCTCACTTGGAGCACCTAAGCTTTGTGCATTTACAAACCAAGTATCATTATAATCACCATCCTTGATAGTAGGTAATACCCTCTGAGCACCTGATGTAGTATAGTTTAAGGCTAACACCGCATGAGGAGTAGATTTATACTTGATTCTAACAGGGTCAGTACCTGTAACTTGGTCAGTAAATCTATTATCTACCTGCATATAATTACCACTAAATAATTTATGTGCATCAGTTTCTGCACTTTGAGCACCAGTAGTCATAATAGGATAACCATCCTTCTTATCACCAATTCTTGAGATAGTGAGAAGCTTGTCTACATTGCCATAGTAGTTAATATCTGTAAGACCTGAGTTCTCCTGTGCAGGCAATCTAACAAGTGATACTTCATTAGAATCAAATACTGCAACTCCAGATATACCAGTTCTTGTGCTATTACCACTAACATAAGCATTCCATATATTACCTGAATCCAAGTAGACTGACTTATATGAATATCTCATATTAGACATCTTCTTCTTGTCAAGCATAGCTGACCTATATCCATCAGTAGCAAACTTAGTGTTATTAAGTGAGCCATTTCTGTGCCAAGGATATACAACAAATCCACTGGTATAGTGATGAGTATTACCTGTATCTTTCTTATATGCAGTTAATTCATCAAACCAGAATGCTCCAGAGATTAATCCTCTCCATCCAAAGTGAGAATCACCAAGATGTGTCCCAAGTCCTTCATAACTGAAATCATTCTCTACACCAACAGGCTCTTTATAGAATCCAGCAGGTAGCTCTGAACTATCATAGAAGTTATTAACAGGAGTAGAAGTCTGAATATCAATATCTGAGGCAAATGCAGTTAAGGGAACCATACCCACTATTCTTAGCTTCAATCCTGATGTATCAATACTTCTCACTTCATTATCAAACTCAATGTCAGGTGAGTGGAAAGTTAATATTGATTGGTCAATATAGTAATTCTCTGCATTGTTAGATACCCAACTTGCAACATCCGAGTCAGTTGCAGTGTCATCAACATAAGGACCAGAAGGAGGATTCCAAATACATTGGATTTCTGCATTTCTATTACTATTGCTTGGAATAGGTCTATTATGTCTAAACTCTGCCCAAGCTCCTTTATTGACTATATCAATATTGTATTGTGTCTCTCCTGAAGTAACTACAGTCCTGTTATTAGACATGATACCTGCCCTTGAATATGCAGATGGGTCTCCTAAGAATTGTCCTAATCCTACCCAGTCTCCACCCCAATCACCTTCACTATTCTGATTATAATGGAAAGCCTTATATTCATCAAATGGTGCATTAGGTCTTGTAAACCAAGATGACTGTGCAAATGGAGAATTACCAAATCTATCAGATATATTATACACAGTAGGGCAAAGAATGCCTTGACATACAGCTTCTCTATCATTAATAGTAGGATATACTACAACAGGTCTTACTCTGACATAACCATTATCAAGTAATCTATTGATAATAGTACTATCATTCAGTGTAAACTCTGCTACTGGCAATCCAATACTATTTGACTCATAGAACTTAGTATCTATATGTACAGTATTTCTAACATCATTTATCCATATAGGTTCAGACCATTTACCTGTATAATGTTGAGCTTGAATACCAAATCTATAATACTCAAGATATTTAAAGGTCTTAAACTGATATGAATTCATTTTTAATTGACTGTCATAAGGATAATATCCTATAGGTTTTGGAGAATTTATGCTTTTCACATAAGTAGTAAATGTAATAGACTTTCCTTTAAAAAAGTTTCTTATAGTAGAATCCAAAAGTCTTCTCTTAATTTCAATGTCTCCCAAAAATAATGTATTATCCTTTTGAGTCATTGTACCAAATACAACTTCTTCTCCTCCAATATAAAGTAATTCTGTAGGGTCTATGTTATCTCCTGATACACCATTATCTGTATATGTAACATCAGTAGTATTTAAATATGCAGACATTTCTTTATTATTTTCTAGATAAACATTGACTCTATTTCCATATTCTACTACAATAGTTACATTAGTTCCAGTTCCCCAAGCTATATATTCACCATTACCAAAATTTAGTGCAGAATAGTCATCTGTGTTAAATACCCATGTTTTTCTATTTTGAGATGTAGATTGTGGAGTATATTGAATAATAGGTCTCACAGGTCCTACTCCTCTCTCAGACATTACTAAATCTTTCTCATTGACATTTATCCTAAAATTTTCATACTTATAAATAGTCTTTCTATCTGCTATTGCTAAGTCTGTCACTCTCCTAACATCAGGAGTAGCATTAATGCTTGTCCTATGTATTGAGTATATTCTAACATAGTCAAATCTCTTATCCACATTAGCTATCTCTATATCAAAACTATTACTTACTTTATCTTCAGGACTTGCTCCTCTATTATTATAAGAAATATAATAAAGTGGAGAAGTGTAGAATATGTTACTTTCCTGACCATACTTATCAAAGTATGTAAAAGCATACTGTATAACACCCGGAGCAAAACTACCATTAGCAACTATATTTCTATTTATAGTAACCTCTTCATTTAACTTTAATGTTCTAGTGAAATTAAATGAATCACTATTCCATTTGCTCATTACTGAAGAAGCAGCAGCTATATTAATAACTCTTGGCTGATTTAAACCATCTGTCCAATATACTTTTCTAATATCAGAATTCTCATAGAAAGCTATTGTTTCTATAGGATTTTTATAATTCAGTCCTAAATTACCTCTAAATAACCTCTTACCTGTGAGCACACCATTGTTAAACCACAGCTTGTATATTCTATCATCTATCATAGAATCTACATCTATATTAAGCTTATAAGGGCAGTCTACAATGTTAATATCATTTACTGAACTTACATTAGGGGTAATATCAGCACTACCATCCTCTGATGTAATATCTCCTATAAATAAATCACATGGGCAAATATCAGGAGCCTCATCTTCTTCAGCATTTATATCTGCTGTTCTATAATCATCATCACCAGCAGCAAATATAATCAATTCATCATTTACAAGAGATTGTCCAATTGGTATTCCTTTTATAGAGTCTCCTACACCAGATATACTTGATTTTTTATTACCCTTTTCATTAATTATACTAAGCAGAGTACTCTCATCTGTAGGCATGATTCTGATATTCTTATTCTCATAAGCATATTCAGGATTGAATGCTGAAGCACTCAAGTCTCTCTGCATACCTTTTACTTTAAATGAAGCTTGTTTCTGCATAGCTTATTGTAACTTTAATCTTTCTTTTGTACCATTATTAATAAATCCTGTTCTATGCTCTGTATCTCTCATTATAAGAGTTCTCCATGAGTTATAGAAGGATTCTGCCTTATCAAGAGATAATCTATTGAACTCAGTCTGACAATCACCTACTGCCCAAGCATAATCTTGTAATGCTTGATTAAGTACTGTAGCTTGAATTTTACCCATATCAAACAGAGTTGTGAAATGCTCTTTCTTTATGTAAAGTCTCAATGCTCTAGTGAAGCTACTATTGTCAGGAAGTAAAGGATAGCCTTCTTCATCTGTAGCTATAGATTGATAAGATATTTCAATCTCACCATCTTCCATTGATGTGTATATTATATTTCCCTGTATCTTATATGTAAAATCAGAGATATTTCTATCATTAGGTTCTTCAGATTCACTCATGTGGAATGTATCAGTAGAGTATCTGAATGTACCACCTTTTACCTTTCTAACTTGAATCATCTGATAATAGTCATCAGGTAGCATAGCTCTATACTTTTCAATCTCCAATATCTCTGTTTTCTCCATAAACATATTAGGAACACCTACTATTCTCATAAAATCTACTGTATAATCTACAGCAGATTCAAGAGATAAATCCTGCATTAGTGGATGTCTTAATATCTTATCTAGGATAAGTCTTATATTAGTATATTGTTCTGCCATATTGAAATAGTTTATATTAGGAAAGCATCTATCTTTCCTTCTTTAATATTCTGTTTTAATCTTCTCTTTAACTCTCTATTAATGTCAAATTGGTAAAAAGTCTTATTAGTATAGTCTGCTATATTCTTGTTATAGTAGACCTTAAATATTTCTTTTTCCTCGACTTTAATGAGTGTTTTATTCTTATAGGATTCCTCATCTTCATACCAGAGCTTGAGAGTCCTATCCCAATCAATGGGCAAATTAGTTCTGACTTTCTCACCATCTATTGTTATTTTAACTTCATACTTTCTTACCTCAAGTCTACCTAGTCTATGTGGTAAATTAATATCTGCACCATTTATCAATGCTTCTCCTAGTAACTCATTTACTTTTCTTATAATAGAGAAGTATTGTGACTCTGTAAGTACATATTTATGTTCTTTAGGTCTATTCTTCCTGTAGAACTTAAATCCATCATATACTCCATAAGAGTTCTTCACTTTATGTAACCTTGATTCATTTACTTTCTTTATGGAATTTATGAACTCTAGAAATCCTTTATCATTCTCTTCAAGACATTGTTTCATATTACTTCTTAACAGCTACTTCAGATAAATCATCACTAGCATCATTCTGCTTGTCTTCAGGTCTATATGCTGCTCCTAATAACTCCTTCAATGTAAGCTCAATAGTAGTAGGAACAAGTGTGTCTTCCAAAGGAAAGACTCTATCTATCAACTCACAATCCTTATCACATTGAAGCTCTGAAGCTCTTGCACAATCCTGAAATATCCCATATAAATGTACATTCTTAGTTTCCAAGAATTCTTCATTACTGAACTTAAAGTATAGATAGTCATCTGGACCTACAGAACAATATACTATGTTAGCCAAGTACTTATTATATCCAGTATATCTCATTCTATCTTTAGTTATATAGGTTATTTCTCCTTTATAGTAACTGTCAGTATATACTCTTTTAAGACCTATAGTCATTAAGAATGGTATCTTTTCTTTACTCTTTAGGAATACACCTCCCTCACATGGAATACCTGCTATTGCTGGAACCTCCATTAACTCCAAACATATATCCTGATAATTACTTTCTGGTATTGTTTTTCTTATATCTGAGTATTTCTGCTTTAATAGAAATGCTCTATATTTGACTAATAACATTATTATATGGTCTTCAGTAAAATTAGAGTCATCTGAGTATAACTTTAATTCATCCATTACCATATATACTAATTCTCTAAATGTTTGCATATTAATATGTATTACAATTAAATCCTTGCAAATATAAATAATAATATTCATATAGGCAAGGATTTAATTATTTTTATGAGGTCTACATAAGTAGATACTTTATAAAAAAATAGGGAGACTAAAAAGCCTCCCTTATATTTCTTTCCCAGTTATTCTTAGGAAACAGTTGCAATAGTAAGACCAGTTGCATTATTAAAGTTAGTAATAACCTTATTGAACTCTGTCTTATCAGCACAAACAATAGTTATTGTCTTTTCAGACTTTTGAACTGAAACTCCATCTCCTACATAAGCATAATGTACATCAAATACATAGTATGCCTTTGTTGGGTCTACAAGATATGTAGTAACAATGTTGTTAGGGAATCCAATTCCTCTATAGATGTCACCTCTTTCACCCATGCAGAAGTATTCAAGGTCTGCAATAGTTTTACCATTACCTATAGTACCATTAGTACCTTCTGTAACTGTAGCCCATAGTCTTTCATCACCATTAACCATTACAGTAGCTGGCTGTACTGTGAAATACACAGGAACCTGAGCAAATACACCCAATCTCCAAGGTTGTTCTACTTCAGTAATTCTGATACTATCAATATCAGTTACTAGAGTATCATCAGCATAGTATGGGTTAGTTGCATC
>UMIC01031298.1_pt1 | contig 13086 bp, 7 predicted proteins | sample 1965681 | NCBI WGS metagenome assembly UMIC01 (sample SAMEA4836114, study PRJEB28245) | human gut metagenome | biome: gut microbiome; material: fecal sample | place: Denmark | collected 2008
CCCAAAATTAGACATAACTGTTGTAACAACCGTATTGTTTTCCAGTTTTCCACGTTCTTTCATATATTTTCCATAAATATAAAGAATCGCATCTCCATCTATCAGATTCCCTTTTTCATCTACACAGAGACATCTGTCAGCATCTCCGTCATATGCAAATCCAACATCCAGACCATTCTCGGCAACAAATTTCTGCAGGCCGCCGATGTGCGTAGATCCTGCATTGTTATTGATATTCGTTCCGTCCGGCTCTGCATTGATTACATATGTCTTGGCTCCAAGTGCATCAAATACAGACTTTGCCAGATTCCATGAACTTCCGTTCGCACAATCCAGTCCGACTTTCACACCCTTGAAAGAATAAAGTCCAAGTGAAATCAGATATCCGATGTAACGGTTTCTTCCTGATACATAGTCTACCGTACGTCCGATCTTAGATGTATGTGCAAATGGAATCTCCTCATACTTTTCCCCAAATACTTCCAGTTTGCCATCCAGATAGTCTTCTACCAGTGCGATCGTTCCCTCATCCATCTTCTCGCCATTACCGTTGATCAGTTTGATTCCGTTGTCATAATACGGATTATGACTTGCAGAGATCATGATCCCGCAATCAAATTCATCCGTTCTTGCCACATAAGCAACAGATGGTGTTGTTGTAACATGAAGCAGGTAAGCATCTGCTCCCGATGCAACAAGTCCACCTACCAATGTATATTCGAACATGTAGCTGGAACGTCTCGTATCCTTTCCAATTACAATACGTGCCGGTGTATCATCACCATTCTGACGTTTTATTTCTCCATAGTACCATCCGAGAAATCTTCCGATCTTGTACGCATGATCTGCTGTTAAGTTATTATTGGCTTCGCCACGGAAACCATCTGTTCCGAAATATCTTCCCATATCTATTCTCCTAAAATAATATATCGTCTATCTTTCACAAAGCAACTGCCCCCATTATAGTTGGTATTAGACTCAAGTTCAAGCAAAAATGGCAAAAAAGTATGCATATGTGCAAAGACAATTGCTTCTATGCATACTTTTTTCATTATTACCCGGTTATAATTCCGAGTTCCTTTTCACAGAGTTCTAACGCTGATGCTATGACAGCATCCATATCATAATATTTATATTCCCCGAGACGGCCTCCGAAGATCACTTTCTCTTCTTTTTCTGCTAATTTTTTGTATTCTGCGTACAATGCTCCATTTTTTTCATCATTGACCGGATAATATGGTTCGTCACCCAATTTCCATTCAGAGCTGTATTCCCGGCTGATCACAGTCTTTGGAATATCATTTCCTTCTGAATCCTTTCCAAATTCGAACCACTTATGCTCGATGATACGTGTCCAAGGCGTCTCTCTGTCTGTGTAGTTTACAGCTGCATTCCCCTGGAAATTCGGCTTATCTAAAAGTTCCGTCTCAAATCTTACAGAGCGGTACTCCAACGTTCCGAGTTTATATTCAAAATAAGCATCGATCGGTCCTGTATAAACTACTTTTTCTGCCAGCGCATCTAATTCCTCTTTATGCTCCAGATATTCTGTGTTCAGACGGATCTCTATGCCATCCAGAAGATTCTCTACCATCTTCGTGTACCCTCCCACAGGAATTCCCTGATACATTGCATTGAAATAATTATTGTCGAATGTCAGACGCACCGGAAGTCTCTTGATAATAAATGCCGGAAGTTCTGTGCAGTCACGTCCCCACTGCTTCTCTGTATAACCCTTGATCAATTTCTCATAGATATCTCTTCCAACCAGTGAAACTGCCTGTTCTTCCAGATTCTTTGGCTCTCCCGTAATTTCCTTTCTCTGCTCTTCTATCTTCGCTTCTGCTTCTTCCGGTGTCACCACTCCCCACATCTTGTTAAATGTATACATATTAAAAGGAAGTGAATATAGCTCACCCTTATAATTCGCTACCGGTGAATTCGTAAATCTGTTAAACTCCGCAAACTGCGTAATATAATTCCATACTTTCTTATTATTTGTATGAAAAATATGTGCACCATACTTATGTACATGAATTTTTTCTACATCCTCTGTATATACATTTCCCGCAATATTCGGACGTTTATCGATTACCAGCACTGATTTTCCCGCTTTTTTCGCTTCACAGGCAAACACTGCCCCGTATAATCCTGACCCGACTACTAAATAATCATATTTTTTCATCTTACATACCTCTTTTTATTTTCTGATACCTGTCACAATCTATCTGGTAGTGTTATTCTATCATATCCTTGTATTCCCGAAAAGACATTCTTCGTTTTCCTTGCTTTATTCCACTTTATTACGTTACCAAAAGATTGCATTTCTTTATCAGACATATTATACTATTTAAATAACGAATTCGTACAATTAGAGGTGATATGATTATGCATAAAGAATTTTTAATGGGAAATGCAGCAATTGCCCTCGGTGCAGTTGCTGCCGGAGTTAATGTCGTAGCCGGTTATCCCGGAACCCCTTCTACGGAAGTTCTGGAAACTATAGCAAAACACCGGCCGGATGATGTGTATGTGGAATGGTCCGTGAACGAAAAAGCGGCCATGGAACTGGCTGCCGGAGCTTCTTATGCCGGTGCAAGATCCATGGTAACCATGAAGCAGGTCGGATTAAATGTTGCTTCCGATCCGCTGATGAGTCTCGAGTACGTCGGGATCAAAGGCGGAATGGTCATTCTCGTAGCAGATGATCCGGGTCCGATTTCTTCTCAGACAGAGCAGGATACCAGACATTTTTCCAGATTTTCCAAACTGCCTTGCTTTGACCCATCTTCGGCACAGGAAGCTTATGAGATGATCCAGGAAGCTTTTGAATATTCAGAAAAATACGGTACTCCGGTATTCTTACGTCCAACCACACGTGTCTGTCATGGCTACGCGTCTATCATGGTAAAAGATGAGACAGAATATACCCACCACCAGCCGGAAGGTTTTATCAAAGATTCCAAACGCTGGGTTATCTTTCCTAGATTATCTTTCATGAATCACAAAAAAATCGAAGCACGTAATCAGGAATTATCCGATATCTTTTCTTCTTATGAGAAAAATACGATTCATCCATCCTGCGATGCTTTCAAGGATTCAAAAAAAGGAATCGCCACCGGAGGGATCAGCTATACCTACACGATGGAAACATTAAAAAAGACCGGTATGGTAAAGACTTTAAAAATTGCCACGCCTCATCCATTTCCGGAAAAATTAGCAGTAGATTTCCTTTCTGGACTTGATGAAGTTCTCTGCCTGGAAGAACTTGATCCGGTCATCGAACGTGAGCTGATCTATATATGCGGAAAATATCATCTTCCAACCAGAATTAACGGAAAACTCAGTGGTCATACTGCCTGTGCCGGAGAAAACACCCGTGACACTATAACTACCTATATTAATACATTTCTTGGTCTTACCTCCCCTGTCACCACTGATTTTCCGGAACCGCCGGCACTGCCGGTCCGCCCGCCGGTACTTTGCGCCGGATGTCCTCACAGAGCTTCTTTCTACGCCGTAAAAAAAGCTATGAAAGGAAAGAAAACCGTTTTCTGCGGGGATATCGGATGTTATACGCTCGGAAATGCCCTTCCTCTCGATATGGTTGATACCTGCCTGTGTATGGGTGCCGGATTGAATATTGCACAAGGTATCGAAAAAGTGGAACCTGACACCACATGCTTTGCGTTTGTCGGAGACTCGACCTTCTTCGCCTCTGCGATCACAGGTGTTGTCAATGCCGTGTACAATCAGGCGAATATGATCCTGATCGTTCTAGACAACTCTACCACAGCCATGACCGGACATCAGCCACACCCTGGAACCGGCCGCACAGTGATGGGGGAGATCGTGCAAAAAATTAATATTGAACAAGTCCTCCGCGGAATCGGCGTTACAGATGTTAAGACTGTAAATCCGCTGGATCTGAACTCATCTGTAGCATGCGTCCGGGAAATGGCTGATAAGACAGGTGTAAAAGCTATTATATTCAAATCACCATGTATAGCCATCACCAAGCCGGAGTTTTCTCTTCATATAGATGCCGAAAAATGTATCGGATGTAAAAAATGTATCCGTGAACTTGGATGCCCTGCCATTGTACTTGACAACGGTAATGTCTGCATTGATGATACGATGTGTACCGGCTGCGAATTATGCAGTCAGGTATGCCCTGCAGCTGCTATTATAGGAGGTAAAAAACATGAATAATCAAAAAAACATTGTCCTGTGCGGCGTCGGCGGTCAGGGAACCGTCCTCGCTTCCAAACTTCTTGCCGCAGCAGCTATGAGTAAAGATATTCCTGTCATGAGTGCCGAGACCATCGGTATGGCTCAGCGTGGTGGTAGTGTATTCAGTCATCTTCGTATGGGTGATAATCTCTATTCGCCAATGATTGAAACAGGAACTGCCGACCTGATCATCGGCTTCGAACCAGGTGAGACAGTCCGTATGCTTCCCTATCTCAAAGACCACGGACATATTGTTGTCAGCACCCGAGCTGTAAAACCAGTTACTGCTACCTTAAGCGGATCAGATTATGATGCACCTCAGATGCTTGAATATCTAAAAGCGGCTGTTCCTAATCTGACTCTTGTAAATGCAGATCAGGCATGTGCAGACATTGGTTCTTCCAAAGTACTGAACATGGTGCTTCTTGGCGCAGCCATACGGACCGGAGTACTGGACTTTACAATCTCTGAAATTGAAGACATTATGAAATATACACTTCCCGAGAAATTCCATGAAATGAATCTCCGGGCATTAAACTATAACATATAACAAAGAAAGGCAGGAACACGACATATGCAGATTACAGAGACACAAATCGCACAGGTAAATAATCAGATACAGGCGCTCCTGAAAGCAGAAAGTTTCTATGGAAAGAAATTAGAAGAAGCCGGTGTTACCAGTATACAGTCAGCGGAAGATTTTCAAAAGCTTCCGTTTTCTGAGAAAAATGATTTAAGAAATGCTTATCCTCTTGGTCTGATGACCGCACCGGAAGAAAAGATTGTCCGAATCCACTCTTCTTCCGGTACCACCGGACTGCCGGTCATCATTCCATATACTCAGAAAGATGTAGACGACTGGGCAATCATGTTTCAACGCTGCTATGAATTGGCCGGTCTTACAAATCTGGACCGTATCCAGATCACACCCGGATACGGACTCTGGACTGCCGGAATCGGATTTCAGGCAGGTGCCGAAAGATTAGGAAGCATGGTTATTCCTATGGGACCCGGAAACACCGACAAACAGCTTCAGATGATGATGGATATGAAGACAACCGTTCTCGGTTCTACTTCCTCTTACGCCCTGCTTCTTGCAGAAGAAATCCAAAAAAGAGGAATCAAAGACAAGATCCATCTGAAGAAAGGAATCATTGGTTCTGAACGCTGGGGTGAAAAAATGCGCCGGCGTATCACGGAAGAACTTGGAATTGAACTCTATGATATCTATGGCCTGACGGAAATCTATGGACCGGGAATCGGAATCAGCTGTTCCCATGACTGTGGTATGCACTACTGGGATGATTATATTTACATTGAGATCATCGACCCTGTAACCGGTGAAGTACTTCCAGACGGAGAACTCGGAGAAATCGTCATTACCACCCTGGTCAAAGAAGGAGCACCTCTTATCCGCTACCGCACACATGATCTTTCCCGCATCATTCCGGGAGAATGTCCTTGCGGAAGCAGATTCCCACGGCTCGATACTATTATGGGACGTACCGATGATATGATGAAGATCAAGGGTGTAAATGTGTTCCCAGCTCAGATTGAGGAAATCTTAAAAGAATTTTCTGAAGTATCCAGTGAATATCAGATCCGCATTTCTCATCTTGACGGAAAAGACACCATGCGAATCTATGTTGAAACAAATGGAACGGTTGACTTCCTTGATCTTGCCAAACGAATCGCAGCTACCGTCAAAAGCCGCATAGGCTTTACACCGTTAGTTAAAGTTGTTGAAATCGGATTATTACCTCGAAGCGAAAAGAAGACAAAACGTGTCATCGATGAGCGTTATGAATAATTAGTGATATATTATAAATGGTGTTGTAAGATCTATATTTCTTACAACACCATTTTATACTTTGTTATAATCCTAATTCATCAGAGATCGCACACATTTCTTCCAATCCGATATCAATCAGATCCTCCAGCATCAGCCCTGTAAATTCAATACTTTCCATATAATCACGATTGGCACCTTTCGCAAATCGTGCTTCATTAAAACGTTTTATAACAGACTTTCTTTTTACACTTGCAATCTTTTTATCCGGGTAAATCTGCGCAACCGCTTTTAAGAAACCACTCATTGGATCTGCAGCCAGAAGTGCATATTGGATTTTTGTTTTCGCTTTCACGCCACTTTTCGGATTATGTGCACAGATCGCTCCAAATAATACAGGATCATCAATCCCTTCTTTTTTTAAGATTTCTACCGATGTCGGTCCGTGTACACTTAAGTCATGCTCCCAGTCACATTGCTCTTCATCCAGATCATGCAGCAATCCTGCAATTCCCCAATATTCCACCTCGTCCGGCGCAAGACGTTTGGCCAATCCCTTCATAATAGCCTCAACTGCCAGAGAATGTGTAATATAATTCTCACCTTTCATGTATTTTGTTAAGATTTCATACGCCTGATCTCTTGTCATCTGCATTTTCTCCATTTCTGTACGAAATATGTATTCTGATATTTTACTCTTCCGGTACAACGATCAGGTCTTTTGTAAAGTCATTCAGGACTTCACATCCATCTTCTGTGATGATTACAAGGTCTTCGATACGAACACCGATGTTCTCATCCGGGAGATAGATTCCCGGCTCTACTGAGAAGCACTGTCCAACCTTGATGATGTCAGTATTAACAGATGATACATCACCAAATTCGTGATCTTCCAGTCCGATAGAATGTCCTGTTCTGTGTGTGAAATACTCGCCAAATCCTTTTTCCTCGATGTAATTTCTTGCAGCAAGGTCAACGTCGCACATTCTATTTCCCGGTTTGGCAGCTTCGATACCTCTTCTATTTGCTTCAACTACGATATCATAAATTTCTTTTGCACGGTCAGATACTTCACCGATGAATACAGTTCTTGTCATATCCGATGCATAGTTATCTTTAAATCCACCGATATCAAGAATTACACAATCTCCGCGTTTTCCTTTGGAATCATCTGTTACATGATGTGGATCTGCAGCGCCATGTCCGTATGCTGTAATTGGATCGAACGATACATCTTCACATCCGATTTCTTTGTAAATTTCACGCATTTTTGCATTTAATTCTTTCTCAGTTAATCCTTTTGCTACCCATGGAATGATCTTTTCCATAGCAATATCATTTAACTTAGAAGATTTTCTCATAAGATCTTTTTCTTTCTCATCTTTTACCATACGGATATAATCGATGATCGGAGATCCATTTACAAATTTACTTCCTCCGCCTAACTCCTGCAGACGAATAAGGAATTTTGACGGCCATGTTTTATCAATTCCCATTGTCTTATCTTTATCTACATACTTGCTTAAGATCTCTACTCCGTCTTCAATATCATCATAATAGATAAGATCTACGCCAAGATCTGATTCCTGTGGAAATAATTTGTTGATTACCATTTTATGATTTCCGTTCACATTCAGATACAATGCCAGAAGTCTTTCTCCCGGGAAAATCCACTTGCCTGTCAGATAGAAGATCGCAACCGGGTCAGAAACGATCATCTGCGGAACCTCATGCTCCTCCATTGATTTTAATATTCTTGTAAGTTTACCTTGATCCATAATAGAACCCCAACCTTTCTTAAAATGTTGACAGAATCTGTTACTATTTTCGCTGATTCTCACTGACAATTATTATAAACTTTTTGAATATAAAAGTCAATTTATATATACAAATAACAGTAAACGTTAGTGAATTAACTTATTCTTCATTAAAAAAAGAAAATGTCCACACTTTTCAGTGTGAACACTTTCTTTTTATTTGACTTATATTTTATTCTTCATCTTCAGATACAGCAACTGTTTCTTCTGCAATATCTTCTACTGCATCTTCTGTTCCTTCATCAAGAGTAATCTCCTGATTCATCTCATCTGCATCTTTGAACTCAAAATCAAAATCGTCCTCAAAATCCAGTTCGTCTTCCATTTCCATCTCTGTGTTCAACTTGATGTCACGATACTTTCTCATACCTGTTCCGGCAGGAATATGTTTACCAATGATAACATTCTCTTTCAGACCTACCAGCGGATCAACCTTACCCTTAATAGCAGCTTCGGTCAGGACTTTTGTTGTCTCCTGGAAGGAAGCGGCAGACAGGAATGAATTCGTAGCAAGGGAAGCTTTTGTAATACCCATGATGATCTGCTCACCTGTTGCAGGTTCTTTACCTTCTGCTTCCAAAGCTTCATTTACATCCTCAAACTCAAGTCTGTCAACATTTGTTCCCGGAAGGAATTCTGTGTCTCCGGACTCTTCGATACGTATCTTCTTCAGCATCTGACGAACGATAACCTCGATATGCTTATCGTTGATTTCTACACCCTGTAGACGATATACTCTCTGAACTTCCTGGATCATGTAATCCTGTACAGCACGAAGTCCTTTGATTCTCAGAATATCGTGTGGATTTACACTACCTTCTGTCAGTTCATCACCGGCTTCCAGTTCTGCGCCGTCAGCCACCTTGATACGTGATCCATAAGGGATCAGATATGCTTTGGATTCACCTGTTTCTTTATTTGTCACAATGATCTCACGTTTCTTCTTCGTGTCATTTAAGTTAGCAGTTCCTGCGATTTCTGTGATAATTGCAAGTCCCTTAGGCTTTCTTGCCTCGAAAAGCTCCTCGACACGAGGAAGACCCTGTGTGATATCTCCACCGGCTACACCACCACTATGGAATGTTCTCATAGTAAGCTGTGTACCAGGTTCTCCAATTGACTGTGCGGCGATGATTCCGACAGCTTCTCCAACCTGTACCGGCTCACCTGTTGCCATGTTGGATCCGTAACATTTTGCACATACACCATTATGTGAACGACATGTAAGGATTGTACGGATCTTAATCTGTGTCAGCGGCTCGCCCTTCTCGTCAACACCCTTTTTACAGATCAGCTCTGCACGTTTCGGTGTTACCATGTGATTTGCCTTTACAAGGATGTTACCATCTTTATCTACGATGTTCTCACAGATATAACGTCCTGTGATACGATCCTGCAGACTTTCGATCACTTCGTTTCCATCCATGAATGCTTTTACATACATTCCAGGAATCGGTGCTCCCGGTTTTGCACAGTCTACTTCGTGGATGATCAGTTCCTGTGATACGTCTACCAGACGTCTTGTCAGATATCCCGAATCGGCTGTACGAAGAGCTGTATCGGACATACCTTTTCGAGCTCCATGTGCAGACATGAAGTATTCCAGTACATCAAGACCTTCACGGAAGTTTGATTTAATTGGCAGCTCGATCGTGTGACCTGTTGTATCGGCCATCAGACCACGCATACCTGCAAGCTGTTTGATCTGTTTGTCAGATCCACGGGCTCCGGAATCTGCCATCATGAAAATGTTGTTATATTTATCAAGACCGTCAAGCAGCGCCTTTGTAAGGGCATCGTCAGTTGCTTTCCATGTCTCTACAACTTCTTTATATCTTTCTTCTTCTGTAATGAGACCACGTTTGAAGTTCTTTGTAATCTTATCTACAGTATCCTGTGCATTTTTGATCATCTCCGGTTTCTGCGGAGGTACCGTCATGTCAGAAATGGATACGGTCATGGCAGCTCTTGTTGAAAGCTTGTAACCCATAGCCTTTACATGGTCGAGTACTTCTGCTGTAGCAGTAGCTCCATGTGTATTGATAACTTTTTCAAGAATCTGTTTCAGCTGTTTCTTTCCTACATGGAAATCAACTTCCAGAAGCAATTCATTTCCTTCTACGTCACGGTCTACAAATCCCAGATCCTGTGGAATGATCTCATTAAACATGAAACGTCCGACTGTAGATTCTACCGTTCCTGTCTTCACTGTTCCATCTGCCATCTTCTTGGATACACGTACTTTTACACGTGAATGAAGTGTTACGGCAGCATTTTCATAAGCAAGAAGTGCTTCGTTGAAGCTCTTGAAGATCATGCCTTCTCCCTTGGCACCAGGACGCTCCTGAGTCAGATAATAGATACCAAGTACCATATCCTGTGAAGGAACGGCTACCGGACCACCATCAGACGGCTTCAGTAAGTTGTTCGGTGACAGAAGTAAGAAACGGCACTCTGCCTGTGCTTCTACGGAAAGTGGAAGATGGACAGCCATCTGGTCTCCGTCGAAATCGGCGTTGAACGCTGTACAAACCAATGGATGAAGCTTGATAGCCTTACCTTCTACAAGAATCGGTTCAAATGCCTGAATACCAAGTCTGTGCAGTGTAGGGGCACGGTTCAGCATAACCGGATGCTCTTTGATTACTTCTTCCAGAACATCCCATACTTCCGGCTGAAGTCTTTCTACCATCTTCTTAGCATTTTTAATATTGTGTGCTGTTCCGTTCTGAACCAGTTCTTTCATAACAAATGGTTTGAACAGCTCGATTGCCATTTCTTTCGGCAGACCACACTGGTAAATCTTAAGTTCCGGTCCTACAACAATAACGGAACGTCCGGAATAGTCAACACGCTTACCAAGCAAGTTCTGACGGAAACGTCCGGACTTACCTTTCAGCATATCGGAAAGAGATTTCAGTGCACGGTTACCAGGTCCTGTTACCGGACGTCCGCGGCGGCCATTGTCGATCAGGGCATCTACAGCTTCCTGAAGCATTCTCTTTTCATTTCTAACAATAATGTCCGGTGCGCCTAATTCAAGAAGACGTCTCAGACGGTTATTTCTGTTGATGATTCTTCTGTACAGATCATTCAGGTCAGATGTCGCAAAACGTCCGCCATCCAGCTGTACCATTGGACGAAGATCCGGTGGGATAACCGGGATATTTGTCATGATCATCCATTCTGGCTTGTTTCCAGACTCACGGAAAGCTTCTACTACTTCCAGACGTTTTACGATTCTTGCTCGTTTCTGTCCGGTTGCACCTTTCAAGCCTTCTGTCAATTCTGTATATTCTTTCTCAAGATCAATGTTCTCAAGAAGTTCTTTGATGGATTCTGCACCCATTCCTACACGGAATGTGCTTCCCCATTTTTCTCTTGCTTCCTGATATTCAGCCTCTGATAATACCTGTTTGTACATCAGATCTGACTCACCTTTATCCAGTACGATATAAGAAGCGAAATACAGTACTTTTTCCAATGTTCTCGGGGACAGATCAAGAATCAGTCCCATACGGCTTGGAATTCCCTTGAAGTACCAGATGTGCGATACCGGAGCAGCAAGGGCGATATGGCCCATGCGCTCACGACGTACGCTTGCTTTTGTTACTTCAACACCACAACGGTCGCAGACCACACCTTTATAGCGGATCTTTTTGTACTTTCCACAATGGCATTCCCAGTCCTTGCTTGGTCCGAAAATCTTTTCGCAGAACAGTCCGTCTTTTTCAGGTTTTAAAGTTCTATAGTTGATGGTCTCTGGTTTGGTAACTTCTCCTTTTGACCATTCCAGAATCTTTTCAGGTGATGCCAAACCGATCTTGATCGCATCAAAAGTCATTGGCTGATAAGTTTGTTCCTTATTATTTTCTGGCATACTTTGGACCCCTTCCTATTCATCATCAGATGAATCGCCGAAATCATAGTCATCATTTTCTTCAAAATTCATATCGAAATCATCGTCTGATTCTGGTTCTTCTTCTACATCAACCAGCTCTTCACCCTGGAATTCCTGTTTGCTGTATCCGTGTTTACCAAAGTCTTCGTCATCATCATTACGATATCTTCTGTCTCCCTCGATCAGAGAACGGAAATCTGTCTCTCCCATATCGGAAGTTTCCATAATCTCCACTTCTGTATTGTCATCACGTAAGACACGTACGTCCAGTCCGAGTGACTGTAACTCTTTGAGCAATACCTTGAAGGATTCCGGAATTCCCGGTTCAGGAATATTCTCACCCTTGATGATTGCTTCGTAAGTCTTCACACGTCCGATGACATCATCTGACTTCACAGTCAAGATTTCCTGCAGTGTGTATGATGCACCATAAGCCTCCAGTGCCCATACCTCCATTTCTCCGAAACGCTGTCCACCGAACTGAGCCTTTCCTCCTAATGGCTGCTGTGTAACCAGTGAGTAAGGACCTGTAGAACGTGCATGGATCTTGTCGTCTACCAGGTGGTGCAGTTTCAGGTAATGCATGTGTCCGATGGTTACCGGGCTGTCGAAGTACTCACCCGTACGTCCGTCACGCAGGCGGACCTTACCGTCTCTTGAAAGCGGAACACCTTTCCAGAGTTTTCTGTGTTCTCTGTTGTCTGACAGATACTGCAGTACTTCCGGAAGAAGTTCTTCTTTATGTTTTGCTTCAAACTCTTCCCAGCTTAAGTTGACATAATCATTTGCCAGATCAAGAGTATCCATAATATCAATCTCGTTCGCTCCGTCAAATACAGGAGTTGCGATGTTGAATCCAAGTGCTTTTGCAGCCAGGGACAGGTGAATCTCCAGGACCTGACCGATATTCATACGTGACGGTACACCCAGTGGATTCAGCACGATATCCAGTGGACGTCCATTCGGCAGGAATGGCATGTCTTCAACCGGAAGTACACGGGAAACAACACCCTTGTTACCATGACGTCCGGCCATCTTGTCACCGACAGAGATTTTTCTCTTCTGTGCAATATAGATACGGACTGACTGGTTTACTCCAGGTGACATCTCATCACCATTCTCTCTTGTAAATACCTTTGCATCTACTACAATACCATATTCTCCGTGAGGTACTTTAAGAGAAGTATCTCTTACTTCACGGGCTTTCTCACCGAAGATCGCACGAAGCAGTCTTTCTTCAGCTGTAAGCTCTGTCTCTCCTTTAGGAGTAACCTTACCTACCAGGATATCTCCAGCACGGACTTCTGCTCCGACACGGATGATTCCTCTTTCATCCAGATTCTTCA
>UMIC01033723.1_pt1 | contig 12735 bp, 9 predicted proteins | sample 1965681 | NCBI WGS metagenome assembly UMIC01 (sample SAMEA4836114, study PRJEB28245) | human gut metagenome | biome: gut microbiome; material: fecal sample | place: Denmark | collected 2008
CCTCCGCACTTAACGCGTGAGACAATCAGCGGCCGCAGGCCAGCGGCGGCGTCCTCACCTTCTTAACTAAATGACACAACCGTGTGAACAGTAACTTAGCAGACGCTCATCATGCAGAGAAATATCTGAGAAAATTTCTCCTTCCCCTTGTAAAAATCAGTCAATGCGATACAATTAAATTGACTGATATAGTGTAACAGTTCAGCCATGATGTATTCCGCGAGGTGTTTTCGCTGTTTTTTAGCCGAAGGCTGAACTGTAACGATTTAGTCAATTTCCCTAACGGTCTAATGAAGAATTGCCCACATGGATTACCGATGTGTATATCCATGACAGTCAGAGAAGGGGAAAGCCGCTTGTTTGGAGGATATGATGCGAAACTTTTACATATGGGAAAGGTGGTTTAAGCAGATTGCTTATAAAAAAGAATAGCAGTGATGGTGAACCGTGCGGGGAAGTGATTTTGAATGCCGAAAAGCTCTCCATGCGTTACGAGACGGGGGATGTAATCGTGAACGCCCTGAAAAATGTTTCCTTTCAAATCAGGCGCGGAGAATTTATCGTGGTGCTGGGGCCTTCCGGTTCCGGTAAATCCACACTTCTGAATATAGTCGGAGGTATGGACCGCCCAACCTCCGGAGCGATGTGGTACGGTAATCAGAATGTGACGGATAAGACGCTGGATCAGCTTGCGCTTTACCGGCGTGATGTAGTCGGCTTTGTATTTCAGTTCTTTAATCTGATTCCGTCGCTTACGGCCAGGGAGAATGTGGAACTGGCGGCGTCACTTGTGAAAAGTGCGATGAAGGCGGATGAGGCTCTCGCCATGGTCGGTCTGGAGGAGCGGGCAGGTCACTTTCCGTCTCAGCTTTCCGGTGGGGAACAGCAGCGTGTTTCTGTTGCAAGGGCGGTTGTCAAAAGACCGGATTTGCTTCTCTGCGATGAGCCGACGGGCGCTCTGGACAGTAAAAACAGCATTGCGGTTGTAAAGTTGCTTTTAGACGTCAGGAAGCGGCTTAACTGTCCTGTGATGACAATCACGCATAATCCCGAGATGGCCCGTGTGGCTGACCGTATATTTCATATGAAAGACGGAGAACTGATACGAATAGAGGACAATGAAGCGCCATGCACAGCGGAGGAACTCGACTGGTAAGCGCCGTCTTTTTATGCCGGCGGTGCGGGCAGGAACAGGCGGCCTGGCGGAGCCGGGCGGTTTAAGAGGGAGGGACGGATATGGCAGTTATTTTATTCAAAAAAATGCTCCGTGATATCCGGACCTCCCTGTCTGCCTACATACTTTGTATCCTGATTGTAGCAATCGGTCTGTGCGGATACAGTGTTCTGGGACTTTGCTATGATAACATGGTGCTGTCCAGGGATACATTTTTCAGGAATACGGATTACTGTGACGGTTTTGCAGATACGGCAGATACGGATCTCCAGGCGGCGTCCAGGCTGGAAGGGCTGGACGGAGTGTCCGCTGCAGAAGGGCGTCTCGTGCAGAATGTGGAATTGGCCGATGTGGAGGGCGAGGCTGAGCTGCACCTTGTCTCGTGGTCGGAGGGCCAGATGAACCGGCCCCTGCTCACAAGAGGAATGATGCCTGGGGAGGGAAAGCAGGAGCTGATACTGGGGGAAAGCATGGCGAATGCCAGAGGCCTGAAACCGGGAGACACCATTAAGATTGTGGTTGCTGGAAAAAAGGTCCCGATGAAGATAACCGGAATCGGCACAACACCTGAAAATATCTATATGATCCGCGACAGGAATGAATTGTTACCAAGCCCGGAGACTTATGATGCTGCATTTGCCTCCTACCGGACCATTGCCCGGCTTCTGGGGAAGGAATACAGGGCGAACAGCTTTCTGATACGCTTGGAAAGCGGAGTGGAATGGGAGCGTGTGGAAGATGCGGTGGAACAGCTTCTGGAGGCCTACGGACTGATTTCGGTTTATGAGGGAGCGGATCAGACCGGCGCCGCCATGGTCGGTGAGGAAATCAAACAGCTTGAAAAAATGTCCGGCGTGATTCCCCTCCTCTTTCTTTCGGTGGCGGCTGTCGTTTTATATATTACACTGAGCCGTATGACGGAGCAGCAGAGGACACAGATCGGTACGATGATGGCCCTGGGAATTTCGAAATGGCAGATTCGGTTCCACTACCTTTTATATGGAGCCGTTATCGGCGCGGCAGGAGGCATTCTCGGAACGGCGCTCGGATATATACTGTCGGATCCGATGGCAGATTATTACCGGGTGTATTTCAAGCTGCCGTCCGTAACAGCGCCTCTGTCGGCCGCATATATGCTGACGGGAACATTTGGCGCTGCCGTCTTTTGCGCGTCTGTCTCATGGATTAGCGCAGGCTCCATGTGGAAGACGGAGCCTGCCAGGGCGCTGCGTCCGGCTGCCCCCGGCGCTGTGAGAAATTCTTTTCTGGAAAAAATTCCCGGTGTTGTAAAGATACTTACAATACCGGGACTGATGGGACTCAGAAGTCTGGCCAGAAATCCCAGGAGAACCTGTTTTTCCCTGGCGGGTATGGCAGCCGCGTATATGATTACGGCGACTCTCGTATCGATGAATGCGTTGTTTGATGTTTTTATCATTGATTACTGGGAAAAGACACAAAAGCAGGACATTATGGTATATTTCAGCCATCCGGTCAGCCGTCTCGACGCGTTGGAAGCGGTCCGGGATCCCGGAATCCTGATTTCTGAGGGAATCATTGAGTTTCCGGTTACACTGGCAGGCCCGCAGGGAAAAGTTGACTGTACCCTCCAGGGAATTGATATGGATACGGAGCTGATTCATCTGTACCGTCCGGACGGACAGCGTGTAAAAGTAAAAGAAGAAGGAATCGTCCTTTCGGAACATATGGCAGGAAAGCTGGGAGTCAAACGGGGAGGTTCCGTAGAGATACGCACTGCTTACCCGGAAAAGAAAGAGACAGAAGCAGTTGTCACTGATATTATAGCGCAGTATATGGGCAGCTATGCCTATGCATCTTATCAGGGGGCGGCGGCCGTGAGCGCTTATAAAGACGGTTTTACCGGCGTTTACCTCAAAGCCTCCCGCGGCGTTCTTAAAAACCTTCGGCAGCAACTGCAGGGAAAAGGAGCTGTCTCCCTGATTCAGAGCAGGCAGGAGAGGGCCTCCCAGTACCGGGCCGTCATGAACAGTATGAGCGGGATTATGTTTTCCATGTCTCTGATGGGACTGGCAATTGGATTTGCGGTGATTTATGTCAGCTCTCTGATCCGGTATGAGGAGCTGAAACGGGAGCTTTCCGTTCTCATGCTCCTGGGGTTAAACAGCAAAGAATGCCTGGATGTATTGTCGGCAGGACAATGGGTACTGGCGGCGGGCTCTGTCATTCTTGGAATCCCGCTGTCATATCTGGCCAGCCGCCTGATATCAGCCACAATGTCCTGCGACATGTACACAATTCCCAAAGTGCTGGATGCAAATGCGCTGCTCGCTGCGGCAGGCCTCACCGCATGCTCCGCGCTTCTGGGTTCCGCGGCACTGCACCGGAAGCTTAAAAAAATACTCCCGGCAGAATTTCTGAGGGAGCGCGAATAGAGGACGGCGAAGCTGCAGCGAAGAATAAATGGAGGGCGGCTATATGAAAAAGAAATACAAAAAAATACTGGCGGCATTGATTGTGGTTATCTGCCTCGCTGGATTTGGGATTTCGCTGTTTAAGCCGGTCACGGCTAAAATGGAAGTGGTCAGATATGGGAACCTGGAAAAGAGCTTTACCGTCCAGGCAGAGTTGACGCCTGTTCACAGTATGATATTAAGCGCCCCGGCAGCAGGGAGTGTGTCGGATGTCCCTTTTAAACCGGGAAGCCAGGTAAGGGCGGGAGAAGTCCTCCTAAGGACAGAGACGGTACTGGAAATCAGTACGGATATCCAAAAAGAGCAGCTAAAGCAGCAGTTAAGTTTGGCTAAGCAGGAATATGACCGGCTATACGGTACAAACGGAGAAGCAGCGTCCTCTTACGAAGCGGCAGATCGAAGTTACCGTTTATCAAAGAAAAACTACGAGGCCGGTAAGGTCCTGGCGGATGACGGCTATCTCTCCCGGACAGAGCTGGAGAGGCTTGAGCTGGAGATGGTACAGGCGCATCAGCAGTATCTTCAGGCAGAGGAGATAAATTCCGAACGTCAGAGAGATTATATGATAGAACAGATCGCTTCCTGCGAAAGGCAGCTTAATACACTGAATGAGGCGGTCGGAGGCGCGGAAATCCGCATGCCTTACGATGGCATATTATGGGAAGTCTATACGGAAAGGGGAGCGTTTCTGGCTCAGAATCAGGCGGCTGTCAAGATTTACCGTGATGATGGGATGAAGCTGTCGGCCTCTGTGCTTGCAGAAGACGTCTCGGGCATTGTACCCGGAACTGTGGCAGAGGCAGTGTATCCCGACGGGACAAAAGGCCAGGTGCAGGTGACCTTTGTCGCCAGGACGGCGTCGAAGGAGCTGTCCTCCACAGGACTTGAAGAAAGCCGCTGCCAGGTGGAGCTGGAACCATGGGAAGAGGCAATGCAAGGAGTGGAACCGGGTATTTTTAATACCGGGTTCGGTGCCGGACAGCAGGCGGATGTCACCTTCCGGATAATCAAAGCGAAGGATGTGCTGACAGTTCCCGTCTCCGCAATTGTTCCGGATGGAAAAAGAGCAATCGTTTACAGAGATAAGAATGGGAAAGCAGAAGCGGTTGCCGTTAAAGCGGGACGGACGGAAAACGGGAGAACGGAAATTCTTGACGGGCTGTCGGAAGGGGATAAAATTGTTTCGGATCCATATGAGGCGGGAGTTGAGAATGGAGAACGCGTCCGGAACGGACCGGAGACGGTGTGATGAGAACGGTTGACTGTGTCTTCCGTTCCAGGGTTAACAATCAGCGGCCGCAGGCCGGTGGACGGGGCCGAGCCCCGGCGGCCCCATCTGTTTAATTGAAGGCGGTGACCTGTGCGCGGAGCGTACAGGATATCGTTAAATCTATTTTGCCTCCTTCTCCAGCACCCGTATCCCATTTAATATAATATTCTCCGTCATATAAGCAAGCTCCTCCGCACTTTCCTTCATTCCGGAACTTAACCAGTACTGAACCATTCCAATACATCCGGAAACAATAAAAGCATAGTAAGCTTCAAAAGCGTTCGAATTACGCAGCGGTTTCAGCGCCATCCAGTCTTTCAGACATTTTTCACGCACGATGTGCTTTAAACGGTTGACAAAATTCAAGTCGCCGTTTTCGCCTATCAGAATCGAGACAATGTCGGCATTATCCTGCACAAGGGGATATAGCTCGGCAAATATCAGGGAAGGCCGGGATAACAAATCCTGAGCCTGGTGGTGGTTCAGCATATCTTCCAGTTCTTTTAACAACTCATTCTCAATCTGTTCCATCAAGTCAAAGACATCTTTATAATGCAGGTAAAAGGTTCCACGATTGATGTCTGCCATATCGGCAATTTCCCTTACCGTAATATCCTGAACCTTTTTTTCCTTCAGAAGGGCGGTCAGGCATTCTCTTAAGAGCCGGCGTGTTTTCCTGATCCGCCGGTCAATAGTTTCTTCTTTTTTCTCTTCTTTCATGACGTTTCTCCTTTTTAAAAATGTTTCTTAACGGGAATTTAACAATTGTCCCTTTTTGTCTATTTTGCACAAAAATTATTGTTAATGAACATATAAGACAAAAGTGTTGTTTATTAGATTGGGAATGAAAAAATGATTATTGTATAAATCTCCATGAGTTAGTATAATGCATTATAGCTTATAAATAAACAAATGTCAATTAACATATTGAATGTTGTTTAGGAGGAATAAAGATGAAAAAAATCATTATTTCCATAGGAAGGGAATTTGGCAGCGGAGGCAGGCGAATCGGTGAGCTTTTAGCAAAGGAGCTGGAGGTTCCGTGTTATGACAGGCATTTAATTGAAGAGGCGGCCTGCTGCAGCGGTTTTGAGACAAAAGAACTGGAAGAGGCTGACGAGATGAAGGCCAACCGTTTTCTTTTTAAAGTTCCTGCGAAGTCAAATCAATATACAGGATATGGAAAACCGATGAATGATACACTTTTTGCGATTCAGTCTGAACTGATTAGAAAATATGCAGATGCAGGCTCCTGCGTCATTGTAGGCAGATGTGCCGATAAGGTTTTGGAGAAGCAGGAGGGACTGATATCCGTATTTATCTATGCGCCTCTGGAGGCCAGGGTTGAGGAAATCAGAAGGCGGTATGAGACAGACGGGGAGGAGGCTCTTTATCTTGTCCGTCAGGCCGATAAAATCAGAAGAAATTATTATAACTATTACGCTAAGAAAAAGTGGGGGGACAGAAGCAGCTACGACCTGATGATCGACAGCAGCCATTTTACGGACAGAGAAGTGGCGGCAATGATCCGGGCAGTGTCGGAAGAGAGAAAAGCCGAATGGGAAGAAAATAAATTTTCTACACCACAGGGCTGACGGCTTGCAGATGCGCTTGGGCCGGGGTTACTATTCACGGCCCTGCCCCATATTCATGAAGAAAGAGTGGAAACCAGATGAATAATGAAAATAACTTATATAGAAATAAAAAGATGGATTCAGGAAAAATGAAGAAATTAAGATTGTTCCCGGGAGCGGCACTCTGCCTGGCACTTACACTTGGAATGACAGTGCCTGCAATGGCAGACAGCGGAAGCTGGCAGCAGGATAATGAAGGAAGATGGAAATACATAACTGAGAGCGGTACGGCGGCCGCGCCGGGCTGGCTGGAGGCAGACGGAAACTGGTACAGGATTGGAGAGGACGGGAACAGGCAGACGGGCTGGTTCCGTGAGGGCGATGCCTGGTATTATCTGGATGAATCGGGCATTATGGCCACCGGATGGAAAAAGGTGGACGGCAAACACTATTATTTCCGCGATAACGGCACAATGCAGAACAGTACTCTGAGGAAAGATGAAACCCAGTATACATTCAATGCGGATGGCAGCTTTGCGAGTGCCAGGCGCGAGAAAAACACGGGCGGCGGAGCTTTTCCGGTCGGCTTTTATAATACGGAGCTTCAGGCACTTGCCGACAATCTGAATGAACTGAAAGAGGATTCGTTTGACGGTGACGAGGAAGACGATTATTACGAGGACGATAAAAAGAATTATGACAAGGATGCAAGCTATGTCATAAACGGCAGGCTGCAGGAGATTGCGGAGCATCGTCTTCAAATGGCCAGGACAAAGGGCTACGGCAGCGGAAAAATACCGGATGAGGGCACACTGAGCGAGTATTTGAAAGCAATCGGCTATAACAGCGGCAGACGCATTATGGAAGTCTATCTGATGAACTGCGACGGAGCGGATGCGGCTGAGGATAAGCTGTTGAGAAACCATAACAGTGATGAAAAGAAGCGTTCCGATCGTGCGGTTTATTATAAAGAGATGGGGCTTGCCCATGAAAAGGTCAATGGAAAAGATTATTATATGGTGATTTTTATGAGGTAACGGCTGCCATTTATACGGCGCTGAATTTTCAGCAGGGCCGTGAATGCAGCAGGAAACAGACAGGAGCAGGGAAACATGAGACTGAAATTTTTGCGTGATAAAAGAAAACAGCTTGAAGAAAAAAAGGGTTCCTTTTCTCTTCCTGTATTCATCATAGAGAGAAGCCGGGCCATTGAGATTGTATTTGTGATAGCCGTGCTTCTTTCAATGCTGGCGGCTCCCTTTGTCAATATCAATTATGATCTCACACGGTATCTTCCGGACACTGTACAGTCTAAAGCCGGACTGGATCTGATGGAAGAGAAATTCGGCTATCCGGGTACCGGACGGGTTATGATTGAAGATGTAACACTGTATGAAGCTAAGCAGTATAAGGATAAGCTGGAAAAGGTTGACGGTGTGGATCAGATCATGTGGCTGGATACCGGAACGGATGTCTTTTCTTCCGACGCATTTATCAACTTCAACAGTATTGATGATTACTATAAAGACGGTTCTGCCGTCATGGATATCGTCTTTGAAAAAGGCGACACCAGCCGGAAAACCTCCAGGGCGATTGATGCGATGCAGGAAATCACCGGGGAAAAGGGCCATTATGTGGGCATGGCGGTGCAGAATAAATCGCTGGCCGAGAATGTGACGAAAGAGATGAAGCTGATACTTACTCTTGGCGTACTGATGATCTTTATTATTCTCTGCCTGACGACAAACTCCTGGTTTGAACCGGTTTTGTATCTGATTGTCATGGGAGTGGCGATACTGATCAACAAAGGAACCAACATTTTCCTGGGGGAAATCTCATTCCTGACCAACAGCGTGTCGGCCGTCCTTCAGCTTGCGGTATCGATGGATTACTCCATTTTCCTGATTCATGCGTTTACCAGGGAAAAAAATAAAGGTCTGGATCAGATGACGGCTCTGACGAATGCTATCAATGAAGCGCTGAATTCCATTTTCGCCAGCAGCCTTACAACGATCGTGGGATTCATAGTTTTGGCCTTTATGAAATTTAATATCGGATTTGACATGGGAATCGTACTGGCAAAAGGCATAATCTTCAGCCTGCTGACGGTGGTATTCTTCATGCCGGCCATGATACTGAGGCTGACGCCGATGATTGAAAAAACGGGACACCGTTCATTTATGCCGGGATTTGATAAGCTCAGCCGCGGGATTTACCGTATCCGGTACGGCGTGCTGATTTTTGTCGCAATATTCGTGATACCGGCTTATACGGCGCAGAATATGAATCGTTTTCTGTTCGGTAATGATGCGGTGGGAGCCAGTGAGGGAACAAAGGTTTACGACGACGAGCAGCTGATCAATGCCAAATTCGGCCGCAGCAATATGATGATGGCCCTGGTGCCGAACACTTCGCTGATAGATGAAAAAGCTTTTACCGACGAAGTGGAAGCACTTGCGTATACAAAATCCGTAACCTCGATGGCCGGCTCTCTTCCGGATGGTGTGCCTGAGGAATTTCTTCCAAAAAGCATTACGGAGCAGCTACATAAGAATGACTATTCCAGAATCCTGATTTACGTCAGAAGCAAGGGCGAGAGCAAGCTGGCCTATCAGTGTTCCGATGAGATTCAGGCATTGATGAAAAAATATTATCCGGAAAATTCCTACCTGGTGGGAACGACACCTTCCACCCAGGATATTGAGACGACAATCACAAAGGATTACAGCAGAGTGAATGTTCTGTCGCTGTTAGGCGTCTTCTTTGTAGTGATGTTCAGTTTCAAATCGGTGGCCATACCGGTGATCATCATGATCCCCATCGAGGTGGCGATTTTTATTAATATGGCAGTTCCCTATATTAAGGGAGATACGATGATTTTCATGGGATATATCATCGTAAGCTGTATTCAGCTCGGAGCCACGGTAGATTACGCGATTCTGACCACGAACAATTATCTGGAATGCAGGAAACAGGCGGAAAAGAGGGAGGCAGCTATCCAGGCTCTTAACATGAGCATTCCGGCTATCCTTACATCCGGCTCAATCCTGACTATAGTTGGTTATATTTTATACAACATTTCTTCGGTGGCCGCCATCGGAGATCTGGGACATCTGATAGGAAGAGGAGCGTGGATGAGCATGCTTCTGGTATGCACCCTGCTGCCGGCCTTTCTCGTGCTGCTCGACAATATCCTGATGGATAATGAGTTTGAACGGATCCGGAAATTCTTTGAGAAGCGGAGAATGAGAAGGCGGGAACGGTTCAGAAGAATGGCGGGAAAAGTGAAACCCGGAAAAAACGGCAGCGGCGAGGATAAGAAGGAGGCTTGAAGGTCATGAGACATAGAAGAAAAACAGCAGTATTAATGGCGGCAGTCACGCTGTCCATGAGTGTGGCATCGCCTGTCAGGGCGGCGGCTCCCCGTGTTCAGGTCGACGAAACGATGTATGTCAATATGGACTATTACGGAAACATGACAACGGTCAACGTAGTGAAAGGATGCAGTACCAACGGCGTGGAGCGTTATACAGATTACGGAGTCTATGACAAGGTAGTCAATATGACAGATAAGACAGAACCCGAACTGGGTGACGGAAGCGTTACCTGGCAGCTTCCGGAGGGCAGCAAACGGTTTTATTACCAGTGTACGATGCCGGACGGCACGACAGAGCTTCCGTGGACATTTGATATTTCATATAAGCTGAATGGGGTGGAGGCCGACGCGTCAAAGCTGTCCGGCGCATCCGGTCTTGTGGAAATTAATGTCAAGGCATTTGCCAACAAGGCGGCCAGGGCTTATTACAAGAATAATATGATACTGACCGTAGTAGTCCCGGTGGATATGGAAAAATGTTACAGTGTGGACGCCCCTGGCTCCCAGCTCCAGTCGGTGGGAAATAATACCGTGGTTATGTTTGCCGCCCTTCCGGGTGAAGACGGGGACTATACAGTGCGTATCGGCACCGATGATTATGAGAGTGTGGGGATTATCATGATGATGGTGCCCGGCACAATGGATGTGTTAAATAATATTAAGGATTTAAAAGAGGCGAAGGATACCTGGCGCGAGGACGGCGATAGAATGTACGACAGCATGAACCAGCTTCTGCGCTCAATGGAAGCCATGAAAATGGATGTAACACAGGTGAAGGGAGGCTTGAATTCCCTTGATGACGCCAGAGGGCAGATAAATGGGAACAGAAAGCAGATAGAAGCTCTGTCAACCCAGGCCCTGAATGATCTGGCCTCAGTTACCGAACAGACCTCCAGGGTCATTCCATACCTGGAAACAGCCAGAAACGCGGTGACGGATATCAATGCCAATATGGATGCTATCTACAACACAATGGAGGATACCCAGGATGAGCTGGATCGGCTGTATGACAGGCTGGGAGGACTGAAGAATTCCCTGAACACGATGTCGGACAGAATCGGTAAGGGAATCACAGAGGAAGAGCAGAAGCAGCTGGCGGCTGCGATCAGTCAGCAGACAGCGGAGATACAGCAGATTCTGGAGGCTTTGGCAGGCCAGCTCGGAGGAAGTTCAGGCGCTTACGGACTGGCATCCGACGATCTGGAAAGGCTGGAGGAGAGCCTTAAGTCGGCTGATTCCTTCCGATATAACAGAAAGAAAAAACCAGCCGGTTCTGTGGGAGCAGAAAATACGGCTCCCGGCAGTGATAACACGGGTAAACCAGAAGATACAAAATCAGAAGAAACAAAACCAGAAGAAACAAAACCAGAAGAGACAAAAAAACCAACAGGCGCTGAAAATCCGTCAGGAACAGAAAGCACGTCAGGAACGGAAAGTACGTCAGGAACGGAAAGCACGTCAGGAACGGAAAGCACGTCAGGAACGGAAAGCACAGCAGGAACGGAAAATCCGGCAGGAACGGAAAATCCGGCAGGAACGGAAACCGCAGAAGGAGCCGGAAAAACGGCAGAAATGGAGAATGCATCCGTTCCGGAAACACCGGAAAATGCCGGAAAATCTTTGCCATCGAAAGATACGGATGCGGAAAGCGCCCCACAGGCACAGAAGAGTGACGGGGAAGCGCAGATTCAGGCATTCGGCGCTGAGTCGGATTTGAGTGCCCTGCAGAGCGGCCCTTCCGGCCTTCCGGGAAGCGGTGGAGTGAACAATGAGAGTTTTGACGAATGGAGTGAGGAACTGGACCCATATGCCGACAATGTGGAGGAAGTACTCCAGTCACTGTCCGGAACCTCCTATCCGGCGGAAGTGGGCGCTATTCTCCAGAAAATTCAGGCCATGATCGGGGACGGCACCGCTGTGCAGCAGTCCGCGGCTCAGGTAATTGGAAAAATCAACGCCGTATGCAGTGATGTTGGGAATGTTGGACACAAAACAGCCTCCACAGTCTCAGCGCTCAGAAGCGTGACCGATGAATTGATCAATCTTCTTGACGATACGAGAGTACTAATTGACACGGCAGACAGTTATGTTCCCTCCATGCTGGATTCACTGGCGGACACACAGGAACTTCTGAACCGCCTGACCAGGGCAATGGGCAGCGCACATGACATGCTGAGCCTTGTAAACACGACCATGATAGCAGCAGGTGATTCCCTTGATGCAGGTACGAAGAACAGCCTGGAGGGCCTCCGTGGGCTGCTCGATAAGAGTCTGACCACGCTCGACAGTATCACGGCGGTGAGAACGGCCAGCGAGGGCATGAAGGATACGCTGGATGAGCAATTGGATAAATACGAGGATGAAAATAATTTCCTCAATATTGATCCGGAGGCAGACAAAATTTCCTTTACTTCATCGAAAAATCCTTCGCCCCACAGCCTGCAGATTATACTCCGGACGGATGAAATCAGTGACGATGACGAGGCCACCGATATATCCGATATGGAGGATGCGGAGGATGAGGAGGTTGGTCCGTTCACAAGAATGTGGAGGGTATTAACAAAGATCTTCCATGCGGTAGTGGATATATTTACGAACCGGTAGGGGAAAACAGGCCGTCGGCCGCCCCGTATCATATAATAACGATAACCTGCACGCTCCGCGCACAGGTCATCGCCTTCAACAGAAAAAGAAGACCAGGCAGATGGGAAAAAAGTCTGCCCGGTCTTTTCTTTAACCGGCTCAGACAGGCCCGCAGCGCCTCCGTATAACTCGGGATTTTTGTGCAGAAAGCGCACGAAAACACCTCGTGGGAGAAAACCATATGAACCAATGTCATTTAGTTAACAGTGCAATAAATTGGAGATTTAACTGAGGCCCGGAGGACG
>UMIC01021036.1_pt1 | contig 12568 bp, 9 predicted proteins | sample 1965681 | NCBI WGS metagenome assembly UMIC01 (sample SAMEA4836114, study PRJEB28245) | human gut metagenome | biome: gut microbiome; material: fecal sample | place: Denmark | collected 2008
GCGCGTCCGTCCCCATGGCTCAGCCGCCTGCGCAGGCTGCGCCATGGGAATCCGAGCAGGTGCCCTACGACGATGCTATGGTCGGTGGTTTTGCTGCCGATGCCGGCGGGGACGATCTGCCCCCGTTCGACGTGCCGGGTGCGGCGTCCGCGACCAAGGCCGCTGCTGTGGCACCCGCAGCCTCTGCAAACGACGACGTCCCCGCCGCTCCCTGGGAATCCAATCCCGGTGCTGGCAGCCCCTTCGGCCATCAGGGCGCAGCCCCGAGCATCCCGCAGACCGAGGACGAGGCCAAGGCCCTCATCCGCAGCGTCTTTGGCCAGGCCACCATCTTCAAGCCGGTGGAGTAGCTGCGTAGGCGGGTATACTGCTCAAGAAGAGGACCCCTTGTCCGGGCGCATCTGTATTTCGGACATGTGCAACGCGGTGCCGCGTATCTCGCATTCGAGCAGACAGGTGCGTGACGGTCGGCCTAGGATGCTGAGGTCGATACGATACGTCGCATGGCTGTCCGTGTACTCGACTTGCTCGGCGTTAATGGTTGCTCCGATTGCCAAATAAACGCCTAGCTCGGCATCGACAATCTTGAAGTCCTTTATCTTGACCTTGAACTCTTGATAGAGGGACGGGCTGTTGTAGTAGACGGTTCGGGTTCCGTCGGTGCACTCATCGGTCGTCTCCCATTTGACGACGGGCTGGTCCGAGCTGGCTATCAGCAGTTCTGCTCCAAAAGCTATGGCATGGGTGATGACAACCAGCAATGCCCAGCCGACAAAGAGATAGAGAACCACATATGCAACGGGGTGTTTTGAGCGGATGTTTTGGAGCGCGTTGGGGGCATTCATGGGGCACCTCCAAATTACTATCTATGGCAATCAAATTATACCCTGCCGCCATGTGCGCCGCCTCGAGCAGCGGTTCGGCATTTAGCTATTTAGTGGCGCACATGAAATGCCGGATTCGGCTCTACTAGATTGAGTGTGCGATATTATGCAACCTTGCATAATTCGACCTTGCATAATCTTTGAGTGCGGTTTGTATTGGAGGACATGTATATCGACTGAGGTAACACGTCCGCCCCGCTCTCTCGCCGCGCGCCGTGGTACGATTTTTGAGTTTGAAAGTCCCGCCGTGCTCCGGCTGCCCTTGCAGCTCGGCGTGCGGCCGCACGTAAAGGAGCCATCATGGCCGGTATGAACATGCAGCAGATGATGAAGCAGGCTCGCAAGATGCAGGAGCAGCTTGCCGCCGCGCAGGAGAACCTCAAGTCCCAGACCGTCGACGCCTCTGCCGGCGGCGGCATGGTCAAGGTGACCGTTAACGGCGAGATGGAGCTCGTCAACCTCACCATCGATCCCGATGCGCTCGATCCCGAGGACGTCGATATGCTGCAGGATATGATCATGGCTGCCGTCAACGAGGCCGTTCGCGGCGTCAACGAGCTCGCCAACAAGCAGATGGGCGCCATCACCGGCGGCCTCAACATCCCGGGCATGCCGTTCTAAGACACGCATATATATGAGTGCCAACCACAGTCTGCAAAAACTGCTCGATGAGCTGGGCCGTCTGCCGGGCATTGGTCCCAAGTCGGCCCAGCGCATCGCCTATTACCTGTTGGAGGCCGACGCCGAGGAGGCGCGCCGCCTGGCCGAGGCCATCCTGGAGGTCAAGCAGGAGGTCCACTTTTGCAGCCGCTGCTTTAACTACGCCACGGCCGACGAGTGCTCCATCTGCCAGGACCCGATGCGCGATACCACTCGCATTTGCGTGGTGGGCGAGCCGCGCGATGTCCAGGCGATCGAGCGCACGGGCAGCTACCACGGCCTCTACCACGTATTGGGCGGCGTGATCAGTCCCATGGACAAGATTGGCCCCGAGCAGCTGCACATTCGAGAGCTGCTGGCACGCTTGGGCCACGAGGACATCCACGAGGTCATCATCGCCACCAACCCCAATATTGAGGGCGAGACCACGGCGAGCTATCTGGCCCGTACCATCAAGCCGTTGGGCGTCGAGGTGTCGCGTCTGGCAAGCGGCCTTCCCGTGGGCGGCGACTTGGAGTATGCCGACGAGCTTACGCTTGGCCGCGCCATCGAGGCCCGCCGCGCGATTTAGGTGGCGAGCCTGCTCCTGCCGTATGTTTTCCTCGCGACGCACGGGGTAGTCATAATTTCCCCGTGCGACTGTGAGTTTGTTGTGCAACAAAGATGCTTCGTATCCGCTTATCGCATGGATGCTTCCGCTCGCATCCTTAATTTGTCCATTCGTTGCGCAACCTTTTTGGTTCGCTGATACACTCAAATATGGATTCGAATGAATGCGCCGCTCCCGAGCGGCGTGTTTTTGTTGGAGGAGAACGCATGCGGCCCGGTGGCACTCAGACAAAGCGCGGCGCCGCGGTGCGCATACGACGCCGACTGGGCTTGGCGCCGCGGGCGTACGCACTGCTATCGTGCTCGCTGGTGCTGGTCATGGCTGGCGTTTCTGCCTATGGCATGACCGTGCCGTCCATGATGCAGGCGCATGCCGCACGCGAACCGCGCGTGGGGCATGAGGTCAAAAGTGATCTGGGTACCACGACTGGATATGCTTGGGCAAGTGTGGTCGCGCATATTGTGTTTGGCACCGACGATGCGGACGGCGCCGAGGCCCCGGACAACGAAGTCACGCTTGCCAATGGCAAAACCATCGTGCTCACCAACACCAAGATCATCGATCGATTGTCCAACAATAGCGTGGCGGCAACGGTGAATAAGGTCGAGCAGCAAAAGGAGCAGGACGCCCAGCAGTCCGGAAAGCCCGGTAGCTCGGATACTTCTGGCTCCGGCTCGGATTCATCGAGTTCGGGCGGCGGCTCTGGGTCGGGTTCCTCTACCGGAGGGCCTGGAAACGGCGGCTCGACGGGCGGCAACACTGACAACGATGCAAACTCCGGCGGCCTTTCCGCTGCTGAGGAAGAGGGCATTCACAGTTGGCTTGTGACCAAGTACAACATGCTCGACAGTTACGTTTCTCGTGCCAATGACGTGGTCTCGACCTATAACTCTACGGGAGATCCCAGGCCGTGCGACAGCCTGGTCGGGGAGATGTTTGTCATTCGAGCCGAGTTCGGTCGTCAGACATTCTCGCCCCGGTCAAAGTGGTATCAGCAGTATGCCAATCTGTGGGGCTGTTACACCAACCTATGTCAATGGGTTGGCCATTACGGCGATGATGACGTCGCGCTCGGTAACTTCAACAATAACGTGGCGGCGCTTGCCCTATGATGACCGATCTTGCATCCACCACACCACAATCACTCGGTCGCGATCCCATGGTCGGCCTGCGCCTGGCGCGTGTCGACGGGTTTGAGCCGGCCATTGCGCTCGGTCAGGACGAACTGCCTGCCTATCTGCGTCGTTTTACGATGCTGTTTGCCGACGATGCCACCATGCGCCGTGGCGGTATCGGCCGCGTGACGCGTGCCGTCAACGCCCAAGGCGAGGCCGTGGCACTCAAGCAGCTCATCTTGCCGACGCGCGATGAGTTTGACGACGATGCCGCTCACGAGGCGCTGGTCGCCAAGTTCAAGGCGGCGTTTCGCGAGGAATACGAATGCCATCGCGCCCTTTCGGGCCTTAAGGGCTTTCCCCGCCTCTATGGCTGGGGCGAGGTCGACGGTGTGCCTGCAATTGTCATGGAATGGGTCGAGGGCGAGACGCTTGCCCGCTTGCGTTCGCGACTCGCCGTGGACGATGCCGGACGCCTGTCGCCGCTTGTGGCGGCGCGTCTGGGTCGCGACCTGTTCGATCTGCTCTGCCGTATGAGCCTGGTGGGCGAGGGCTTTGTCCATCGCGATATCTCGCCCGCTAATATTATGGTGCGCACGGCGCGTCTACCGCTTGACCGGCAGCTTGCCGAGGGCACCTTTGACCTGTGCCTGATCGACTTTGGCTCGTCGCTGGCGCTTGAGCCTGCGTCGGCCGTGGCCGGTACCGGCGGCAAGGCGTCGTTTACGGAGCGTTATGCGACGCTGCGTCGCGCGACGGTGGCCTACGCTCCGCCCGAGATGCTCACCGACGATATTCCCGACCTGCGCGCTTTGCGTATGTCGCCGGCGATCGACGTCTATGCCGCGGCAAGCACGGTTTACGAGCTCATTGCCGGCGTCGCGCCATACGAAGCCGCGCCGAGCACTTCGGGCGCCTCGGGTTCGCGCAAAAGGACGCGCGACATCGCGAGCCCCTACCGTCTCAAAATGGACACGCGGCCCGACTATCCCATTGGTGCCCATGCGCCCGGTTGTGATTTGACTCAGCTGCTTCGTCGTGAGCCCGATGTGGCGCTCGCCGCGGCCGAGCAGGCCCAGCAGCTAGGGCTTGAGCCGGATTCCGAAGAGCTACGCGATGCGCTGGCGTTTGTCGATGCCCAGCTGTTCGACGTGGTGATGGCCTGTCTGTCCAGCCATCAAAAAGATCGTCCCGAGCCGGCGGCGGTCGAGGCGGCGCTCTCGGCGTTTTGTGACCACTATGCGCAAAATGTCGGTCGTTCGCTCCGCGGCGAGCCGCTCACGCCGTGCCCCATGGATGCGTCTGGCCGCGCGGTGCGTCGCGCGCTGATGGTCGGCGCGACGGTCGTCTGTGGCGTGGTTTGGGCTGTGGTCGTGGTTTCGGCCGCGCTGCTGGCGTCGGGCGCTCGCGTGACGGCGACTTTGGGATCGCTCGTGTGGTCTGGGTCGCTACCGGGTATTATTGCCGCACTGGCGTTGGCGCTGCCAGGCATAGCCGGCGTTGCCGCGGGGGCACTTGCGCGCGATCGGCGCTCGGGCTTCCTGCAGGGTGTGCTTGCGCTTTCTGCCTGCGAGGTTCCGGTGCTGGTTGTGGCTGCATGTAGCGTATTTTCCCAACGCGCCGTGATGGGCGGCCTTGTTGCCGCTCTGGTTGCAACCTATACGCTTACGTGGTTTTTGCTTGCGATGGGCTTTGCCTTTGAACTTCCCGTTTCGGCACCGCGACGCACAAAAGCCCAGATGGCGACTCCGCTTGCCGGTGGAGCCGCAGCTGCCCGTACTTTTGGCGGACCTGTCGAAGTATCGTCCGATTCTATTTCTACGACCAAGGAGGCCTAGGTCATGGCATCTCAAGTTGAGCTCACCCCATGCGGGGCCATGTTTGACATCTTTAAGCGCGCGGCGCATCTGAGCCATATCGAGCTGTGCGGCCTGGTGCTTTCGTCCCGTCCGCTCGCCGACGGCCGCAGCCCGCAGAGCCGAGCCGCCGATCGCTCTTGGGTTTCCCGCTTTATCGTTCGCGCGCCGGTCGGCACGCTTCAGCAGCGCTACTTTGCCGAATACGGTACCTCGGCTGCGCGTATTATGTCGCAACTGGCCCTGCGCCAGCGAAATCCCATGGACTCCACGGCTGTGATCAATATGGCGTGCGGTCCTGCAGGTGAACCGATGGTACGCGCGCTCGAAGAGTGCCACCAGGACACGAATCTCTATCGCAACGCGCTCGATCGCCTGTCCCAGGCGGCGGAACTCATGCCCGCCGAGCGCGCCGAGGCCGTGCTGGTGCTGTTTGTCGCTGTCGGTTGTTCGGCGGATGTGCGGTCCTCGGTGAACTATGCCATCGACTACGCGCACGCGACCTGTGGCGGAGGAACATCCACGCCGCGTTCGCTTGGCATGTCGATGACCGCGGGCGAACGCGAACCCGCCCCGGCGCACCCCTTGGGCTTGCTGCGCGTGCAAAACAGTTTTGTCGTGAGCGCCCCGCGCTGGATTCAGCCGAGCGAGCAGGGTGTTGAGATTGGCGCGCTGGCCACTGGTGAGGGCGATATTACCGACGTCGGCGACGATGTCTCGGCCCGCCATGCCCATATCTGGTGCGATGCTCAAAATATCTGGCACGTCGAGGACTTGTCGTCCACCAACGGAACCGTGGTGGTAAACGGGGCCACGCGCGTCTGCATTCAGGTCGAGCCCGGCCGTTCCGCCCAACTCAATCCCGGCGACGAGCTCAAGCTCGGCGAATCCACTACCTACGCCATTCTCTTCGGTGCCCTCTAGCCAGTCCTGCCAAATGGTCCCTCCGTCCCCAAGGGATCATTTTGCTCCCGGCAGTCACCTGAGGTAAACCTTTACCGCCCGCCTATATTTGCCGAAATTACACTTGACGGCGGGGTACAATAAACCCGCATGCGGATTTCCGTTGCGGGCGCTTCCCATCGCCGGGGCGTGCCCGGGAGCATCCGGCATGCGGCCTTTGCGGCGCTCGGTCATGTGCAAGACGGGCGGTCGGGTCTGTGGGGCGCATCAGCTGGCCCTCGCCTCGGCATGTCTTCTCTCCACGCCACGTACCTGCTGCTGAGCCTGCCTGCCAGATGATTGGAAGCAACAGCGTAAATCCCATCACGCCAACATCCCGGCGATCGCCGGGGCCTGTATACCTATATGAGAGGAGAGGGGTATATGGCGCGTAAGTTTAAGTCTATGGACGGCAACGAGGCGGCCGCATATGTTTCGTATGCGTACACCGAGGTAGCGGGAATCTATCCCATTACGCCGTCCAGCCCGATGGCCGACCATGTCGACCAGTGGGCGGCCCAGGGTCGCAAGAATATCTTCGGCACCCCGGTCAAGGTCGTCGAGATGGAGTCCGAGGCAGGTGCAGCCGGTACCGTTCACGGTTCGCTGGGCGCCGGTGCTCTGACCACCACCTACACGGCTTCTCAGGGTCTGCTCCTGATGATCCCGAACATGTACAAGATCGCGGGCGAGCAGCTCCCGGGCGTCTTCCACGTCTCCGCGCGTTGCGTCGCTTCCCACGCCCTGAACATTTTTGGCGATCACTCCGACGTCATGGCCTGCCGTCAGACCGGCTTCGCCATGCTCGCCGAGGGCAACGTCCAGGAGGTCATGGACCTCTCGCCGGTGGCCCACCTTGCCGCCATCGAGGGCAAGACTCCGTTCCTTAACTTCTTCGACGGCTTCCGCACCAGCCACGAGATCCAGAAGGTCGCCATGTGGGACTACAAGGATCTGGCCGAGATGTGCGACATGGACGCTGTCCAGGCTTTCCGCGACCACGCGCTCAACCCTGAGCACCCGCACACCCGCGGTAGCCACGAGAACGGCGACATCTTCTTCCAGAACCGCGAGGCCTGCAACAAGGTCTACGACGAGCTTCCCGCCGTCGTCGAGGGCTACATGAAGAAGATCAACGAGAAGCTCGGCACCGATTACGGCCTGTTCAACTACTACGGCGCTCCCGATGCCGATCGCGTCGTCGTGTGCATGGGCTCCTTCTGCGACGTGCTCGAGGAAGTCATCGACTACCTTAACGCTCACGGCGAGAAGGTCGGCCTGGTCAAGGTTCGCCTGTTCCGTCCGTTCTCCATCAAGCACTTTGTCGACGTTCTCCCCGAGACCGTCAAGAAGATTGCCGTCATGGACCGCACCAAGGAGCCGGGTTCCATCGGCGAGCCGCTCTACCAGGACGTCGTCTCCGCTCTCTACGAGGCCGGCAAGACGGGCATCAAGGTCGTCGGCGGCCGTTATGGCCTGGGCAGCAAGGATACGCCTCCCGCGTCCGCGTTCGCTGTCTTCGAGGAGCTCAAGAAGGACGAGCCCAAGCGCGAGTTCACCATCGGCATTGTCGATGACGTGACCAACCTGAGCCTGCCCGAGGCCGAGGATGCGCCCAACACCGCAGCCCCCGGCACCATCGAGTGCAAGTTCTGGGGTCTGGGTGGCGACGGTACCGTCGGCGCCAACAAGAACTCGATTAAGATCATCGGCGACCACACCGACAAGTACGTCCAGGCCTACTTCCAGTACGACTCCAAGAAGACCGGCGGCGTCACCGTCTCGCACCTGCGCTTTGGTGATTCCCCGATTCGCTCGCCGTACTACGTGACCAAGGCCGACTTTGTCGCCTGCCATAACCCCAGCTACATCGTTAAGGGCTTCAAGATGGTCCGCGACGTCAAGCCGGGCGGCACCTTCCTGGTCAACTGCCAGTGGAGCGACGAGGAGTTCGCCGAGCACATGCCCGCTGTGGCCAAGCGCTACATTGCGAACAACAACGTCAACGTCTACCTGATTGACGCTATCGACCTGGCCGCCAAGGTCGGCATGGGCAAGCGCACCAACACGGTGCTCCAGTCCGCCTTCTTCGCGCTGGCCAAGGTCCTGCCCGCCGAGGACGCTCTGCAGTACATGAAGGACGCGGCTACCAAGTCCTACATGAAGAAGGGCCAGGCCATCGTCGACGCCAACCACAAGGCCATCGATGCCGGCGCTACCGCCTTCCGTAAGTTCGAGGTTCCGGCCGACTGGGCAACCGCCGAGGATGCCGCTCCCGTCGAGCTCTCCGAGGAGACCAAGTCCGCCATCGCCCAGCAGGTCAAGAACCTGCTCGAGCCCATCGATCGCATGGATGGCGACAGCCTGCCCGTTTCCGCCTTTGTCGATTGCGCCGACGGCCAGTTTGAGCTGGGCGCCTCCGCATACGAGAAGCGCGGCGTCGCCGTGGTCGTTCCCCACTGGGACGAGACCAAGTGCATCCAGTGCAACCAGTGCGCCTATGTGTGCCCGCATGCCACCATCCGTCCGTTCGCGATGACCGAGGACGAGGCTGCCGCCGCGCCCGAGGCTACCCGCACGCTCGACGCTATGGGCCCCAAGGCCAAGGGTATGAAGTTCGCCATGGCCGTGTCCCCGCTCGACTGCATGGGCTGCACCAACTGCGTCAAGGTCTGTCCCAAGGGCGCCCTCGAGATGGTTCCCACCGAGCAGGAGATGGACCAGCAGCCCGTTTGGGACTACATGGTCGAGAACGTCTCCGAGAAGAAGGAGCTCATCGCGGCCAACGTCAAGGGCAGCCAGTTCAAGCAGCCCTACCTGGAGTTCTCTGGCTCCTGCGCCGGCTGCGCCGAGACCGCCTATGCACGTCTGGTGACCCAGGTCGCCGGCGACCGCATGTTCATCTCCAACGCCACTGGCTGCTCCTCCATTTGGGGCAACCCCGCTGCCACCGCTCCTTACTGCAAGGACAAGGACGGTCACGGCCCGGCGTGGAACAACTCCCTGTTCGAGGACAATGCCGAGCACGGTCTGGGCATGGCCGTTGGCTACGAGGCCGTTCAGCGCAAGCTGATCGCCGCCACCCAGGAGATTATCGCCGCTGACGGTCCGTCCGACGAGCTCAAGGCCGCTGGCCAGGCTTGGATCGACTCCGTCAACGATGTCGAGGCTTCCAAGACCGCTGCCGCTGCCTACGTTGCCGAGCTCGAGAAGTGCGGCTGCGACGCTTCCAAGGCGATCCTCGCCGACAAGGCTTACCTCACCAAGAAGTCCTTCTGGATCTTCGGTGGCGACGGTTGGGCCTACGACATCGGCTTCGGTGGCCTGGACCACGTCCTGGCTTCCGGCCACAATGTCAACGTCTTCGTCTTCGACACCGAGGTTTACTCCAACACCGGCGGTCAGGCCTCCAAGGCCTCGAACCTGGGCCAGGTCGCTCAGTTCGCCGCTGCCGGTAAGGTGACCAAGAAGAAGTCTCTGGCCGAGATTGCCATGAGCTACGGCTACGTCTACGTGGCGCAGGTCGCCATGGGCGCCAACCCGGCTCAGACCCTCAAGGCTATCCACGAGGCCGAGGCCTACGACGGCCCGTCCCTCATCATCGGCTACAGCCCCTGCGAGATGCACTCCATCAAGAAGGGCGGCATGCAGAACTGCCAGGCCGAGATGAAGAAGGCTGTCGAGTGCGGTTACTGGAACCTCTTCCGCTTCAACCCCGAGGCTGCTGCCGGCAAGAAGTTCTCGCTCGATTCCAAGGAGCCCGCGGGCGGTTATCAGGAGTTCCTGATGAACGAGGCCCGTTACGCTTCGCTGACGCGTTCCTTCCCCGAGCGTGCCGAGGAGCTCTTCAAGGAGAACGAGCAGGCCGCCATGGACCGCTACGCTCACCTGCTGAAGCTCAAGACGGTGTACAACGAGGCCTAGGTCTCCCACCGCAGGATCTGAGGGCTGACCTTCGCGGACGTCCTCGGACATGAAAGAACCCCCGCTGCGCACTACGTGCGGCGGGGGTTCTTTCGTCCTGCGGAGTGTCCGCGAAGGTTAGCCCTCAGATCCTGCTACGACTACGTCCTCGGATTGTGGGGCTGAATGAAGGACGTGGCTGTGGGGGTGCCTTGTCCCGGTCGCTGTTTCGCGGCGTGGCCGCGAAACCACGCGCCACTTTGGGCATGGAGGGCTAGCTGATTGTGGCCTTCTGCTGCCCCAGTGCTGTTTCGCGCTTTGCGCGAAACATCGCAGCACTTTGGGCATAGTGGGGGAGTTGGTTGTCGCTGCCTTCTATCCCCTTGCTGTTTCGCGCCTTTGGCGCGAAAGGCGCAGTACTTTGGGCGTGGGGGCTGGCTTGCGGACTCAGATGACCTAGAGAGATATGGGTGCAAACGAGAAATCGTTGTTGGGGTCGTCCTTTTCCATAAACTCATCGAGACAGAATGTCATATAGATTGGAACGTAAAGGATCTTGCCCTCTTTGCAAAGGTTTTCGTGGCTCAGCACAACGGCCTCGGGAATTTTGTACTCGCCCACACTCATCAAACGGTCGAGGGCTGCATGTGCTCGAACTTTCTTGCCCGATTTGACTTCGATTGGGACAACATGCCCGAGGGCACCTTCGATTACAAAGTCGACTTCACCGACCTCACGCGTTTGGTAGTACCACGTATCTGCTCCGAGGGCAACGAGTTCCTGTGCGACCACGTTCTCATAGAGGCCGCCGAGGTTGGGGGTTTTCATGTCAAGGTAGACGGCGCGTGCCGTGCTGCCGGGATACCGCGATGCGAGCATACCTGTATCGGACTCGTATAGTTTAAAGGCTGTCGTTTTCTCCGTCCTCTTGAGAGGACTTCGTGCCTCCGTCACCTGGGGGACCATCAATCCAACGCCTGCGTTCACCAGCCATAGGAAATCCTGCTCGTATTTTTGAAGACGAGCTCCCTCGCCTAGAGACGAGACGATAAAGCGATGGGACTCCGTCTCAAGCTGAACGGGAATTTGCTCGAAAATGGAGCGAACGTTAAACGCTCGAGTCGATGCATATTTAGAGATATCGCTTTTGTACTGATCGACTAGCTGAATTTGAAGCTCACGCGTTCTCACGAGCGAATAGCCCGAATCGATATAGTTCTGAACGACCTCCGGCATGCCGCCGCAAACGATATAAGCTCTAAAGTTTTTGAGCATCGCCTCATGAATAAAATTTTCGACGGGACGCCTCTCGACAAGGCAGCTGCGGATGTCTGCAAGCACATTCTCGCTGATGCTGTTTGCCCAACAAAACTCTTCAAAATCCATTGGCCGCATAACAATGTGCTCGACATACCCCACCGGGAAAGAAGAGATCCCCTTAAACTCAGTCCCAAGCATAGACCCCGAGAAGACATAGCTAAAGCGTCCGTCCTCGACCAGCGCCTTCATAAGTGTAACGATCTGCGGATACTCCTGAATCTCATCGACGAAGATAAGCGTGTCTCCTTCAACAAGCGGTGCATCCGCAAGAAGGGCCACACGGTTGATGAAGTCAATGGAGTTCTTAGCGCCAACAAGTACGTCTCTTGCCTCGGCATCAAGTAGCAGATTGACCTCATAATACGAAGCGTAGTTGCTCTTTCCAAACGCGCGAATCGCATAGCTCTTGCCAATCTGACGCGCACCGGTAACAAGCAGGGCCTTATGGGAGTTATTCTTCCAGCTCAAAAGCCTATCAGTGACCTTGCGGCGTAGCATTAAAACACCTCATTGACAAAAATTGGCAAATAGATTTGCCCCTAATCATACAAAAATTGACAAATAGATTTGACCCAAATCATACAAAAATTGGCAAATAGCAAAGCTCACTTAGGCCTCAAAGCCAGCGAACCAGCACGGTACTTTGCGAAAAGGCTGGCGGCGCCGTTGTTGAGGGTGGCCAGGTTGACAGTGGCGCCGTTAGCGTTCTCGGCTGCTTGGGCGCGCAGGAGCGAAAGGGCGTCGGCAGCGTTCATGCAGAAGCCGACGGTAAAGTTCCATACTGCGAACTCGCAGTCGCTTGCCGCGGGGTGAAGCGCGATCGGCTATCCCTTATGTTGGATGAAAAGCCCCATGTTTTTGCAGGGGTGCATACTCGTCAAATTAATGTATAGAATCGCGTATAGTGCGAGTAAGATATTGCGCTGTCCGTTTTGTGTTTAGCAAAGATATAGTTTGCATAATCTGGTCTAATCCCTGCTCTATTTAAATAAAGTTGCACGTAAATGGCGTAGATATGCCTGAACTGGGCTTCTTTACGCTGAGCGGGTAAAATCGACCGTTCGCCGCTTAGGTATTTTCAAAATGAATAAAATGAGCGATAAAGAGAATATAAACCTTAATAAACTCGCGTATCGCACGGACGCGGGTTATTAATGGGTTGTAGGCCTTTTACAGAAAGGATTCCAGCAATGTCTAAGCCTCTTGGCAAGCCCGATCGTATTGTCGTCGCCCTCGGCGGCAACGCCCTCGGCAACAACCCCGTCGAGCAGATCGAGG
>UMIC01017606.1_pt1 | contig 12443 bp, 10 predicted proteins | sample 1965681 | NCBI WGS metagenome assembly UMIC01 (sample SAMEA4836114, study PRJEB28245) | human gut metagenome | biome: gut microbiome; material: fecal sample | place: Denmark | collected 2008
ATCGGGAACAGTTTTTAACTGTTCCCGATTTTGCGTTATACGGACGTATTTGCAGCGTTGGTTTATATCAGGATATAGAAATCCTGTCATAAACCGGCGCTTCTTTTGCATATAATACAAAGCAAAGGAGTGAAAACATGTCTGCATATCATCGGTTAATATCATATATCTATGCATACGAGGGCGGAATCAAAGGGAAAAATACGGGATTTGCGAAATTGGAGACACGGGGAACTTCCTGCCGGATTCAGGTCAGCGTCCGCCGTGTCTTTGCGGGCGGCAGCCCGATCGGCGTATACCTTCTGGCAGGGCAGGAGGAGATCCGTATCGGCACCCTGTTTGTCCGTGGCGGAAATGGGGAGTTCCGTGCCGTCGTCAATTGTGAAAATATTGAAGGAAGCGGCTGCAATATGGAAGAGTGCTGTGGTCTGACTCTTCATGAGACGGACAGCGCATGGCGTGCCTATACGACGATCTGGGAAGATGCCGTCGCGCATGCGGCAGAGGTTGAGCTGGCGGATGTGACTGCTGAGAAAGTGCGGGAGCAGGAAGCAGAGAAGGAAGAGGCAACGCGGAAACAGACAGAGAGGGCGCAGGAGGCAGAGGGCCAGAATGCGGAAGAGGTTCCAGATATCTCAGAAACATCCGATCATCAAGAGGCAGAAATTGTTCAGGAAGCGCAAACGGAAACACCGCAAGAAAGTTCTCAGGAATCCACTCAGGAAGCGCAAACGGAAACACCGCAGGAAAGTTTTCAGGAATCCAATCAGGAAGTGCAAACGGAGACACCGCAAGAAAGTTTTCAGGAATCCACTCAGGAAGTGCAAACGGAAACACCGCAAGAAAGTTTTCAGGAATCCACTCAAGAAGTGCAAACGGAGACACCGAAGGAAAGTTTTCAGGAATCCTATCAGGAAGCGCAGACAGAGGCGCGGCGGAAAGATTCTCAAGAATCCACCCGGGAAGTCCGGAAAGAGGCGCTTCCAGATTCTCCACCAGACCATCAAGAGGCATTTCAGTCAGACTCTCAAAATCAAAAACAATCGCAACCAGATTCTTCCAAGGAATCTCCCAAAGAAGATCCCGCCGAGTCCCTCTGGAACCGTCTGCGTGCTGCCTATCCCAAAGTAACCGCCTTCGAATGCTCCGACGGCTGCGAGATTCTGGTAATCAAACCGCAGGATATCGGGCTTCTGCCGCGGGAAAACTGGGTGTATGGAAATAACAGCTTTCTTCTGCACGGTTACTACAACTACCGATATCTGATTCTGGCGAGGCTGGGGAAATCTGGCGAACGGGGGCGCTACATTCTGGGCGTGCCGGGACATTATGGAAACAATGAAAAATATATGGCGGCGATGTTCGGCTTTGACCGCTTTGTCCGTTCTACCCGCCAGCCGCCGCGCGACAGCCGGTTCGGGTATTGGTATACGGATTTGAATTTTACATAAAAGCCGGTCGATCCTTTTAGAGAACTCTTGACAAAGGATAGCTTTTCTGGGTAGGATGGACACGGGTCAAATGCTTTCAGGTGTTTGGTTGGTAGCGGATCAAACTTGTCGGGAAACTGGGATAAGGATGTCTGTTGTTGGAAGCGGATGAATTTGAACGGAGGAAAAAACAGTGGCAGCAAAATTGACACGGGAAGAGAAATATATGAAAGCGGCGATCCGCGAGGCGAAGAAAGCCTGGGCGCTCGGAGAAGTGCCGATCGGCTGCGTGATCGTGTATGAGGACAAAATCATCGGCAGGGGTTACAACCGCCGGATGGTCGATCATAGCGCGCTGGCACATGCGGAGATCGCGGCAATCAAAAAAGCGTGCAAGCGCATGGGCGACTGGCGCCTGGAAGAATGCGAGCTGTACGTGACGCTGGAACCGTGCCCGATGTGCGCAGGGGCGATCGTGCAGGCGCGGATTCCGAAAGTTTACATCGGTTCCATGAACCCGAAAGCCGGCTGCGCCGGTTCGGTACTGAATCTTCTGGATGAAAAAGGATTCAATCATCAGGTGGAGACAGAAGAAGGACTTTTGGGCGAGGAATGTTCGATGATGTTGAAAGAATTTTTCAAAGAATTGCGTGAAAAGAGAAAAAAGAAGAAAGAAGAAAAAGCTGGTGAATGATTTCCACCAGCTTTTTGCATTCCATATTTCCCATTCAAACCGAAAAATACAGTCCTTATTTGATTACGTGGATCCAGCCCTCCGGAGCTTTGATGTGACCCATCTGGATGCCGGTCAGTGTCTCGTAGAGTTTCTGGGTAACCGGACCCATCTTCTCCATACCTGCCGGGAAGCAGATTTCCTTGCCGTGGTCAACGATCTTGCCAACCGGGGAGATAACAGCTGCGGTACCGCACAGGCCGCACTCTGCGAAATCTTTTACTTCGTCTAAGTATACTTCACGCTCTTCGGTCTCCATGCCAAGGTAATCTCTTGCAACCTGCAGGATAGAACGGCGTGTGATAGACGGAAGGATGCTGTTGGACTTCGGAGTTACCAGCTTGCCGTCTTTGGTGATAAAGATAACGTTTGCGCCGCCGGTCTCCTCGATCTTGGTACGTGTCTGCGGATCCAGGTAGATGTTCTCATCGAAACCGTTCTTATGAGCATCGACGATCGCATGCAGGCTCATCGCATAGTTTAATCCGGCTTTGATGTGACCGGTTCCGTGAGGTGCTGCACGGTCGAAATCGCTGACGCGGATGGTGATCGGTTTAGCGCCGCCCTTGAAGTACGGGCCAACCGGTGTACAGAATACGCGGAACTGATAGATGTTTGCCGGTTTAACGCCGATAATGGAATCATAACCGAACATATACGGGCGGATGTACAGGGTTGCACCGGAACCATACGGCGGTACGAATGCTGCGTTGGCTTCTACTACTTTTGTGATGGCGTCTACGAAGCGCTCCTTCGGGAATGGCGGCATTTCAAGACCTTTTGCGGAATTCTCCATACGCTCGCCGTTTAAGTCAGGACGGAACGTAACGATATGGCCGTCCTCGGTCGTATACGCTTTCAGACCCTCGAAGCAAGTCTGTGCATACTGCAGAACACAGGCACATTCATTCAAGGTAATATTCGGGTCGGAGGTAAGGACGCCTTCGTCCCAGGAACCATTCTGGTACATGGAAACATAGCGGTAATCCGTTGGCATATAGCCGAAACCGATGTTGCTCCAGTCGATATTTTTCTTTTCCATAATCGTTGCTCCAATCTTACAGAATTTTATGATTTAGTAACTGTTTGACTTTTTGCAGTCGCTAGATTTATACCTATTATAATGATTTCTTTCTTCTGTTGCAAGATTCTGGGATAAAAAATGATAAAAAAACAATAAAATGTATTCTTGTGTATTTTTATACAATGCTTGTTAGTCAAGCTCCGGCTTGACAAAACGGCGGCTGCCATGTATACTAAACAGGCTGACGGTCTGCAAGTCATTCCGTCATATAAGATCAAGTCATAAAGTTTCCGCACAGCCGGGGAGTTAGCGGTGCCCTGTACCTGCAATCCGCTATAGCAGGGGTGTTGTCCGACCGAGGGCGTTTTTACTGTGGGGCTGCCCCTGAAAAGTGGCGTTGAAGTCTGGGTCTTGCGCAACAGAAATCTGTGAACCGTGTCAGGGCAGGAATGCAGCAGCACTAAGCAGAAGCTTCTGTGTGCCGCAAGGCAGCCTGGACCGAGTTAACTGTCAGGGTAACGTCCATGGCATACGTTCGAAGCCGGGCGTGCGGATTTTTTTATTTCATAGGAAATTGCTTCCTATGAAATAAAAAATAGAAAATAATAGATACAGAAACAAGCATTTTTGCAGGTGTGTGAATATAGCCGGGATATGTGGAATTTGATTTGCCAAGGGGTAGGAATACCGTGCCGGAGCAGATTAAAAGCGCGTATCCCGGTATTTTTATGTCTATGATATTTGTAAGGAATTTTTTCTTGCCCGCGGGATATGATTGTATTATAATTACAAAATGGGTGTAGTTTATCCTGATATGGGGGTTGTTGGAAACTTAGAATAAGGGTAACTGTGAAGGTACTGGACGGTTATGAAGAAAGGGAAAACGCTCATGAGAAGAATCGGTATGTTAACCAGCGGCGGCGACTGCCAGAGCTTAAATGCGACGATGCGAGGCGTGGCAAAATCGCTGTACAAGATGTTCGATGACATAGAGATAGTTGGATTTGAAGACGGCTATAAAGGTCTTATGTATGCAGACTACCGGATTATGAAACAGTCGGATTTTTCCGGGATTCTGACACGCGGAGGTACGATTCTGGGAACTTCCAGACAGCCTTTCAAGCTGATGCGGACGCCGGACGAGAACGGTCTGGATAAAGTGGAAGCGATGAAACACACCTATTACAAGCTGAAACTGGAATGCCTCGTCATTTTAGGCGGCAACGGCAGCCAGAAGACGGCAAATCTGCTGCGGGAGGAAGGACTCAATATCGTTTCTCTTCCGAAGACCATAGACAACGATCTCTGGGGCAGCGATCTTACGTTTGGATTTCATAGTGCGGTTGATGTAGCGACCAATGCCATCGACTGTATTCATACGACGGCGGCGTCTCATGGCAGAGTCTTCATCGTGGAGATCATGGGGCACAAGGTGGGATGGCTGGCGCTCTATGCAGGCATCGCGGGCGGAGCTGACATCATTCTCCTGCCGGAGATCCCGTATGATATTGATGTGGTGGTAAATGCGATCCGCAGCCGTACTAAAAATGGCAAGAATTTCACGATTCTGGCGGTCGCAGAGGGCGCGATTTCCAAGGAAAATGCAGCCCTGACCAAGAAAGAATTAAAAGAAAAAAAGAAAAATGGACCGGTTTATCCGTCGGTCGCTTACGAGCTGGGCGCCCAGATTTCCGAGCGGACGGGGCAGGAGATCCGTGTGACGGTTCCGGGGCATATGCAGCGCGGAGGCGAGCCGTGCCCGTATGACCGCGTGATTGCGACGCGCCTCGGCGCGGAGGCAGCAGAGATGATCCGCCGCAAAGAATACGGCTATATGGTCGCTTTAAACAACAATAAGATTGAAAAAATTCCGCTCGCGGACATTGCCGGTAAATTAAAGATGGTCGATCCGAAGAGCGATATTATCCGGGAAGCTAAGGATGTAGGCATCAGCTTCGGCGACGAATAGTAAGGAAGTAGTAGTTTATGTCATATACAGCACTGTACAGAAAATGGCGTCCGACGTCCTTTGAAGAGGTCCGGGGTCAGGACCATATCGTAAAGACCTTGAAAAATCAGATCAACTCCGGGCGGATCGGGCACGCGTACCTCTTCTGCGGGACGCGCGGAACCGGTAAGACGAGTATTGCCAAGATCTTTGCACGGGCAGTCAACTGTGAACATCCGGTGGACGGCAGCCCCTGCGGCGAGTGCAGTATGTGCCGCCAGATTGCGGCAGGAGCTTCCCTCAATGTGGTGGAGATCGATGCGGCATCCAACAATGGTGTGGAAAATATCCGCGATATCCGGGAGCAGGTGCAGTACCCGCCGACGGATGGGCGCTACCGCGTCTACATCATTGACGAGGTTCATATGCTTTCGATCGGCGCGTTCAATGCGCTCTTAAAGACGCTGGAAGAACCGCCGTCCTACGTTATATTTATCTTGGCGACGACGGAGGTCCACAAGATCCCGATCACGATCCTGTCCCGGTGCCAGAGATATGATTTCAAGCGGATCTCGATCGATACCATCGCGGGACGGCTGGCGGAGCTGACGCAGGCGGAGCAGATCGATGTAGACGATCGGGCACTTAGGTATGTGGCACGTGCGGCGGATGGCTCGATGCGAGATGCGTTAAGTCTTCTCGATCAGTGCGTGGCGTTCCATTTCGGGGAAAAGCTGACGTATGACAATGTGCTCGAGGTGTTGGGCGCGGTCGATAACCGCGTGTTCAGCAAGCTGTTTCAGGCGGTGCTTGCAAGTGATACGAAGGCGTGCATCCGTGAGATTGAGGAAATGATCATCCAGGGGCGCGATCTTTCGCAGCTCGTCAACGATTTCGTCTGGTATATGCGAAATCTCCTGATTGCCAAGACGACCGACGAACCGGGCGATATGCTCGATATGTCGGAGGAAAATCTGGCAGTTTTAAAGGAAGAGGCGGCAGGCGTTGATACGGAAACGCTGATGCGTTACATCCGTATTTTCTCGGAACTTTCCGGGCAGCTGCGCTACGCGTCGCAGAAGCGGATTCTGGTGGAGATTGCCTTTATCAAGCTGACGACGCCGTCGATGGAACAGAATCTTGATTCCATTTTACAGCGGATTACGCTATTAGAGCAGAAAATGCAGGAAATGCCGGACAATCTACAGAAACTGGCGTCCCTTGCACCGGCAGCGGGGCAGGCGGCATCCTCCAAAACGGCTGTGGTGGAAACGCCGCCTGAGCCGAAGACGGTATCCCTTCCGCCGGCACAGTACGAAGATCTGATGCTGATGCGGAAAGAATGGGGACGGATTGCGTCCCTGAGCCAGCTTGTGGGTTCGATTAGACTCAGTCTTCCCAAGACAAGTGTAGAACCGGCGGGCGAAGGCTGCCTTTGCATTGTGTGTACAGATGAAAATACGTTTGGAATTATCAATCGGGAGCCTGAGCTTAAGAATTTGCAGGAAGTAGTGCAAGAAAAATACAAAAAGACTCTGCAATTTAAAGTCCGTTTAGAATCATCTGCTGTGCCGCAAAGAACGGTTTATGTCAGTGATGAGGATTTAAAGAATGCAATCCATACCGATGTGATTGTCGAAGAGGATGATTCAGTGTAGTGGAGCTTGCCAAAGATGAGCCTTGTTTTGTAATGCAAGAAGCTATGATTAAATGCAGATAAATGATATTAGTGGGTTTATATGATATATAGAACCGGCTGCAATCGGCAGCCAGTCTGAATATAAATAAAAAGAAGTGAAAGAGAGGAATGACACCATGGCAAAACGTGGCGGTTTCCCAGGCGGTATGCCGGGCAATATGAATAATTTAATGAAGCAGGCGCAGAGAATGCAGCGCCAGATGGAAGAGAAGCAGAAAGAGCTGGAGGAGAAGCAGTACAGCGCATCCGCAGGCGGCGGCGCTGTAACCGTGACCGTATCTGGTAAAAAAGAGGTTCTTTCCGTGAAACTATCTGAGGAAGTAGTGGATCCGGATGATATCGAGATGTTAGAGGATCTGATCGTGGCGGCGACCAACGAGGCATTCCGCCAGGCGGAAGAGGACAGCAGCCAGATGATGTCCCAGTTGACCGGTGGCCTTGGCGGTCTGGGAGGCGGATTCCCGTTTTAAGCGATGGATTATTACAGCAGTCAGATTAGCAAGCTAATCGAAGAATTGTCAAAACTTCCCGGAATCGGAAGTAAATCGGCGCAGCGTCTTGCATTTCATATCATCAATATGCCGGAAGAACAGGTCAGGCACTTGTCCGGCGCGATTCTGGAAGCCAAGCAGAATGTGCGTTACTGCAAGGAGTGCTGCACATTGACTGATAAGGAACTGTGCCCGATCTGCAGCAGCGACCGGCGTGATCATGAGACGATCATGGTGGTGGAAAATACGCGCGATCTGGCGGCATATGAAAAGACAGGAAAATACAACGGGGTCTATCATGTGCTGCATGGGGCGATCTCCCCGATGCTGGGGATCGGGCCGGGCGACATCCGGCTCAAGGAGCTGATGACTCGCCTGCAGAAAGAGGAGGTTCGTGAGGTCATTATCGCAACCAATTCAAGCCTGGAGGGCGAGACGACTGCGATGTATTTGAGCAAGCTGATTAAGCCGACAGGGATCCGGGTGACGCGAATCGCCAGCGGCGTTCCGGTCGGGGGCGACTTGGAATATATTGATGAGGTAACGCTTCTGCGCGCGCTGGATGGGCGTACAGAGCTGTAGCCGGTGAGCAAATAAAACGTTACTGGGCACGTATGTGTGAACAGTAACAATAAAACTTCTGCCGCGGCAGGAAGTTAGGAGATGCATAAGATGGATAAATACGAGTTTAACATCAAGGTAGAGCAGATTAAGAAACTGGTTAACAAGGGAGATTTCGAGACGGCGATGAAGATCGCCGATACCATCGACTGGCGTCGTGTACGCAGCACCAGCCTGCTTACGATGATTTCCCAGATTTATGAGAAAAATGCAGAGTATCAGGATGCCAAGGATATTTTATTGCTGGCATATGAGAGAGCGCCGCTTGGAAAGGGGCTTTTATATAAGCTGACTGACCTTGCATTGCGTGAAAATAATATTCAGGAGGCAGAGGCATATTACCGGGAGTTCTGTGAGCTGTCCGGTGATGACCCGCGCCAGTACCTGCTTCGTTTCCTGATTCTGGAGGCGAAGGATGCGCCGTTAGAGCAGCAGATCAATTCTCTGGAGAGATATTGTCAGGAAGAGCTGGATGAGAAATGGCTGTACCACCTGGCAGAGCTTTATCATCAGGCGAACCAGGCGGACGACTGTGTGCGGATCTGCGACAAGATCATGCTGATGTTCGGTCTTGGCAAATATGTGGACAAGGCAATGGAACTGAAACTTCAGTATGCGCCGCTGACGAAATATCAGATGGATCTGGTGGAAAACCGCGAGAAGTACGAAGAGAAGCTGCGTGCGGTGGAAGAAGAGTACAAGAACGGTACATACCGCAAGCCGGAGCCGGAAGGAGAGTATCTGGATACGGATGAGCCGGAGGCAGAGCTGGACGACGAACCGGAGAACGAACCGGAGGGACAGCCAGAGCAGGCAGAACCAGAAGAGAAGGCAGGAAAACCGAAAGCTGAGACAAAACCGGCGGACGAGAAAGTAGAAAAGGCTGCGCTGGACGAGGATGTAGTAGCAAGCCTTCATGAAGCACAGGCGGAAGAAGCGCTGGCAAAAGAAGTGTCCAAGATTAAGCCTTACGATGAGGAAGAGGGCGCATCCGAAGGGGAGACACGTGTTTTCAGAAATGTCCGCGACCTGGAACCGGCAGAGGCAGAGGAAAAGAGCGAGGAAGCTCCGATTCATGAATTTGAAGAGGAAGAGGAAACCATAGTGGAAGACTGGGATTTCGAACCGGAAGAGGAAGAAGAGGAGATCAAGGAATCGAATCATCTGATGATCGAGGCGGAAGATCCGGCAGCCGGTCTTGCGATGGCACTTGATTCCCTGAAAAAGATTCACCGCGAGCTGGGGACCAAGCATCCGGTTGCCAAGATCAGCGGCGCAAACCTTTCCCATCGCGGCATCGCATCGGTGGCGGAGCGCCTGGCAGGCAAGGATCTGGTGGTCGAGCATGCAGCCGATCTGGACGATTTGACGGTGGAAGAGCTGGAAGAACTGATGACACAGGATGAAACCGGCATGGTCGTTGTTCTGATTGATACGCAGGCACGTTTAGAGCAGATGCACCGCGCATATCCGGCATTAGCAGTGCGTTTCCAGTATATCGGCTGTGAAAACCAGAAAGACGATGCAGCGAAGCTGGCACAGGCGCGCGAGGAAGAGCTGAAACGCCAGCAGGCGCAGCAGGAAGCAGAAGCAGCCAGAAAACGCCAGGCAGAGCGTGAAGCGGAGATCCGCCGTCAGGCAGAAAAAGAGGCAGAGGAAAAACGCAGACAGCAGGAAGCAGCAGCCCGCCGTGAGGAAGAAGAGCGCGCCAAGGCAGAAGCACAGGCGCTGGCAGCCAAAGAGGCAGAAGAAGCGCGTAAAGCGGAGGAAGATCGCCGTCTGGCAGAGCGGCAGAGAGAAGAACTGCGCCGTCAGGAAGAGGCAAGACGCGATGACGAGCCGGAGTATGAAGACGAAGAAGATCGCTACGAGAAGGACGAGTATGAGCCGGAGGATGATTATGCGCGTGGCGGCTATCGTGATGATTATAAGGACGATTACAAAGATAGCTATAAAGACGAACGCGAGGACGACGAGTATTCCAATTATCCAGAGGATGAGCCGGAAGAGAAAACGTCCAAAAAGTCCGGCGATATGGATGTTGAGGAGTTTGTTCAGTATGCCTGCAAATATGCATCGGAGATCGACTGCAGTATTTCGGGAAAGAGCATGCTGGCTCTGTACGAGCGCGCTGAGATGATGGAGGAGGACGGAGAACCGCTTACCAAGACAAGTGCCGAAGATTTGATCGAGGAAGCTGCAGATAAGGCGGAGAAGAAATCCTTCAGCGGACTGTTCTCATCGAAATATGATAAGGATGGACTTCTGATTCTGAAAGAGAAACATTTCTTTGATTAATTAAAACAATTCGAGAAATTTTAAAATTAAAACTAATTAGTAAAAGAGAGCGCTGCGGGGGAATGCTTCCCGGCAGCGTTTTCTGGTAGTGGACAGTAAAAAGAGATACGGGAGAGAAAGATGGGAACACGGTTAATAGCCCTCGATTTAGATGGGACACTGTTAAATGAAAAAATGCACGTGTCGGAAAAAACAAGACAGGTGATGGAACTGTGCGCGCAGCGGGGAATTGAGATTGTCCCGGCGACCGGGCGCGCGCTCCCGGCAGTGCCAGAGGAGGTTTTGAGCCTGCCGGGCGTCCACTATGGCATATTTACAAATGGGGCGGTCGTACGGGGTTTCGGGAAAAATACCTGGGTGTCGGAAAGCTGCCTGAGCTGGGAAGAGACGATCCGGGTGATTGAGGTGCTGCGCCGGCATCCGGTTATTTACGATATGTATGTATCGGAGGGCGGCGTCAGCGAGATGCGATTGCTGGCACAGCTGGAAGAATACGGGATACCGGAACGTGAATGCGCCTATATCCGGGCGACGCGCCGGGCAGTTACTGACATGGTGGAGTATCTGCGGGAGAAAAAATGCCCGGTGCAGAAGATGAATTTAAATTTTAAGGACCGGGAGAGCAAGCAGGCAGTCCGGGCAAAGCTGGAAGCGATGCCGGAGGTTCTGGTGACCTCCTCGCTTCCGTGGAATCTGGAACTCAACGCGGCGGGCATCACAAAGGGGAGCGGGCTGCGGAATCTCTGTCAGTATCTGGAAATTGAAGCGGAGGAGACGATGGCATTTGGAGACGGCGAAAACGACTGGCCCATGCTGGAGGCAGCAGGAATCGGCGTGGCGATGGAAAATGGCGCCCCATTTTTAAAGGAACGCGCAGACCGGATTGCCGCTTCGAACCGGGAAGAGGGCGTAGCGGAGGCGATCAGACAATGGGTGCTTATATAAAAGAAAACTGGCTGTTCGTGGTGGTGGCAGTCTATCTGGTTTCCATGGTACTGTACGGGCATTACCGCGGATTTGTCCGCCTGGCAGTCTCGGCCGTTTCCCTGGTGCTGTCGCTGGGGGTGGTTCATTTTGGTGCGCCGTCTGTCGCGAATCTGCTTCGCAGCAATGAGGTGGTCTATCAGGCGGTGGAGGACAGCGTGACGAAATTTATCCAAAAGGACGATGAGGCGGAAAATGAGGCAGCTGACGCGGCGCCGCCATCCGTACAGCGCAGTATTATTGAAGAAATGGAGCTTCCGGAACAGTTAAAGGATGCGCTTCTGGAGAATAATAACAGCGAAGTTTACGAGGCGCTGGGTGTAAGCAGCTTTACCCACTACGTCAGCCGTTATCTGGCAAACAGCCTGATCAATATTATAAGTTTTTTTCTGCTGTTTGCAGCCGTGTTCGGCGGACTGCGTGTTCTGTCCGTATCGCTCAATGTGGTCTCCCGGCTGCCGATCATATCGGGGCTGAACCGTCTGGCAGGTGCCGTGCTGGGGGGTGCGGAAGGGATCTTTTTCGTCTGGATTGCAGCACTGCTTATTACACTGTTCTCGGCAACGGCGATTGGTGAACTTTTCCTGAACCAGATAGAAAGCAATATCTGGCTGACCTGGCTGTATGACCACAATATGCTTGGAAGCATCCTGATGGGTGTTGTGAAACGGATTATTTAAAAGCGTATAGAGAAAAACTGTGATATTGAAAAACGGCACACCGCATTCTCGCTACTTAGTGATGAGTTAGGTGTGCCAAATTTTTTATTTCAGTCGAGAAGACTCCCACCTCTTTAGGTGGCGAGTAATAGCAAATTTGTCTCAGTGGGAGTTGGGGCTTCGGCTGAGATAAACGCTCCGCGAGGATGCGCAATGATTTTGTATGGAATATGTCAGCGAAAAAACAAGTGAAAATCGCTTGACAAGTTAATGCTGAAATGGTAAACTCTAACTCTAACGTGTTTTGACGTTGGTCTGCATATGCAGGGAAAATCGAATATCACAGGTTTTCTTATTTGCGAAAATGTTTTGAAAATTAAGAAAAAATAGTTGACAACGACAACTGCCTATGATATGATATTCAAGCTGTTGAGCGAAAGCTCAGTTGCAAAAAATAAAATAAAAAAGTTGTTGACAAAGATAACTACTTGTGGTAATATAAATGAGCTGTCAATGAGACAACAACAAAGAACCTTGAAAACTGAACAGTATGTAA